>FTCU01001077.1_pt1 | contig 24692 bp, 20 predicted proteins | sample 1639521 | NCBI WGS metagenome assembly FTCU01 (sample SAMEA3914864, study PRJEB12502) | metagenome | biome: forest; material: soil | place: USA | collected 2012-03-12 | depth 0.3 m
TCAATCGGTAGAGCGTGAGACTCTTAGGAATCTCCATCATCTCAAGGTTGTGGGTTCGACCCCCACGTCGGGCTCAATTCCCGGTCCTCGATTGGATTGTCATCTTTTTCTTTCGTTTTTGCTTGCATGGAGAGAGAATCAGGGATTCAGGGATTCGAAATCAGGGGTTCAGGGGCTCGAGGTTGCTGGACGCGAGGGTTAGGGTCATCAACGCTACCTCTTGATGGTGAGAGGGAAGAAGCTTGTATTCGGCCTGTGTTTCATTTGAGTTGAGAGAAATGAATACCGGGACTCGCAATCGGGAGAGAGACGATCAAGTGTCGTGTTGCAGCCGACGCAAACATGCTTGTCTCGAGCTTGTCCACCCCCATTTTTCCCGATTCAGTGATCATCGCGATCGCCAAGCACACTTGCGCCAAGAAAAACGTCAGGAGAACCCGCTTCTCTTGTCCATCAGAGCACATCGTTGGCCAATCCGATCTCAGGGACCGGACGATGATGTCACGACTGTCCTTTTCAACCACTCCCGTGGACAGCTGCAGTCATCGCATCATGGCATCTCGCTTGAGGTAATTTTTTTGGGTTGTCATGACGCTGTAGCAGACTTGTTAGTGGGAAAGAGAGACTGCCAATGGTATTTATGGGTTAACAAAAGAGCTTGGGGCTGTCTCCCTTGCCCCAAGTCACTCAAGGGAGCATTCACACTGCACTAACATACTCCCAAGAGAAGCTTGAACGTTGCCCCCCTTCATTCTCAAGACCACACACACAGAGCAACGACGGCACCATGGCGTCTGTGATCCCCGGAACCTACCCCGATTCGGTCCCTCAGACCCCGGAAGGGGAAACGCAGCAGTCGGCCCACCCAGACCAGAGCCGCCACGCCCGCCAGCCGAGAAACAAGCTGTACAAGCCAGCCGAACCCCGCGGTCAACATTACGCCGGTTCCGGTGCTGGCCTGGCTGACCCTGAGCTCACCTTTGCCAGCTCTTCCCGACCTGCTGAGTACACATGGACCAACCCCAACGAAGCTATTGGCGGCGGCACTTATGTCCGAGAAAACGCCCAACCCTTCACATCACTAACCTTGGAGTCCATTAGGACCGGAATGGACACTGAGACACCCCACCAGCGGTCATCTGATGCCAGCCAGTATCAATACCGGAGCAGCAGGGAAAGGAGCTTGGATAGGAACCTCAAGCTGGCTGGCACGTCAGGGGGCCTGGCTGAGCCCTGGATGTTCGACACCGGCGAAGCTAAGAGCCGGAGCATCCCATCCTCCAGCACTAGCAAATCCGCCCCGTACTGGGGTTCGCTCCCCAAGGGGGACGAGGGAGGGATCTACAATACCGTGGCAGGCCACGGAAGTGCTTCCGATGACCATGCCGAGCATCACCACATGCCCTCAGACTCAGCTCCCGGAGACAGATCCGTCATTGCGGGTGTGACTGGCCATCCCAGGGGCGGTGTGTACAACACTGTCATTGGCCACGGGAGCCAGGACGACAAAGGGTCTGGCATTGTCGAAGGCCAAGGCCGCAAGGCTGCCGCCCCTACCGCCCCAGAAGACGATGACTTGGCAGCCGTTTCCCTGCACGACATCCCTGAAGAGCGTCACAAGACAAGCCGGCAGGTGCTTGGACCGCAAATTCCGGGAACGGCCAGCCCTGCTCGCGACGATTCGCTCCTTGCGGAGGCTTCCTCAAAAGCTAGTAGCATTACTGGCAGCGACAGGCTTGACACACCATCTCACCGAGCATTCCCCTTGGTGACCGGCCGTGCCGAAAACCGCAATGCCCGCTCACGGTCCGAATCGCCTAGCCACGAGGATGTTGCGGAAGCTGCCGCCATCGGCACGGGCGCTGCTGCCGCTGGAGCTGGCATCGCCGCCTCCCGAAGCATGGAGAATCGCAAGAAGGGCAGCGGTGACGCGGAGGCGATCTCATCTCAGCCGCTCAGCTTCACCAGCAAGCCTCAGGCCACAGAAAGGGCCACAACTGACCAGCGTCGGTCTTCCCCGGCCGACGACAGCAAAATCCAGGAGGAGGGGTCACCGAAGGGCGACATGAAGCACAAGATTCTCGACTTCTTTAACTTCCGTAGTAAGGACGACAAGGAAGAGAACCGCAGAAAGTCTGTCGGGCCGCACTCCGAGCTCCCGAGGGACGATCTCGCCGTGCCTGAGTCTCCCAGCCGTCTGCGCAAGTTTAGCAGGAGCGAAGCCAGGGAACGCAAGCAATCGGCGTCAGCCGCCAAAGCTGACACCAACGACAGCTCACGCCAGGGCAAAGAGAAGGCGGCCGCTGGTGCAGCAGCTGGCCTCGGTGCGTTTGGTATCCACCACCGAAAGAAGGACAGTATCAGCGAGAGCCCCCAGGAGACGAATCGCCCCGTTCAAGGCCCAATGACTGCCGACTCCGGCGGAGCAGGCCCTGTTGGAGAGGCGCCTCAGCAGATTGAGACGATTTCGACCCCCTTCGAGCACCCGAGAGAACCGCCCTCGCCCCCGACGCACGGAGTGGATGAGTCCCGTGGTGAAAAGCTGGATAGTGACAACATTTTCAGCAAGGGCGCCCCGTCTGGCGTCAGCCGCACTGCCCAATCGGCCACAAGAGACCTCCCTATAGACGAGCAGGGTCTCGGTTCCGACAAGTCTTTCGCGCCTGGGACGGCGTCTGGTGTCAAGGCATCCGGTATCGCGAGGAAGGACATTAGTTCCAAGGACCGCAAGGACGATACCAAGCTGACTTCGTTTGGTGAACTTGCCCCTAAAACTGACAAGACGGGCGTGCTCGGAAAGAATATCGGCGGCTACAACGTGTCCTCCAACAAGGTCTCGGGCCCTGAACTCGCCAGAAAGGATGTCGCTAGCAGCAAGCATGGCGATGAGAGTGCACACAAGACCTCTGGTACATTGGCCGCGATTGGAATTCCTGGCAGCGGCATTGCGTCTTGTGATGCCGGACACGACCCCCCCCGACCCCCCGCCTCTGGTATCACCTCCGGTAGCAAGCATGGTTCGCAACAGGGCATCGAGTCTGGCGACCGCAACATAGGAACGGGCAAATTGAAGTCCAGCGATGACACGGCTGGGTACAACATCCTCGCATCAGGTACCCCGTCCGGGATCAATGTCAAATCCAGGTCCCCACGCGGCAGCGGGATCAGCGATTCGACCACGCACCCCGGTGGCACCATCCCCTCCGGCATTGCTACGCACACTCACCAATCTCCCACTGACATCACCTCGCGCGGTCAGGACCTCAAAGGTAGTCCTCCCGATGTTCAGCACACCTTCCTTAGCGACACTATTCCCTCTCATATCCGTGGCTCGGACACCTCCCGTCCAAACCCAAGCCAGGAATCACTGCCCGGTGTTACAACTTACCCCCGGCCGGAGACGACGATGCGCAGCATGAAGCCGGAGGACAGATTCGATGAGTCTGGCTCGTCCACGCTGGGGCATGAGGGCAAGAGTACCAACATGAGCCCTGAAGCCGCACCGTTCATTCCAGCCATTTTGGCCACCTCAGCCGCCACCCGCCACGCTCACGAACATGCGCCGACAAACACCAAGACAGAGCAACCCCCCTCCACCACCCGGCAGGTGGCAGCGGGAACGTCCCCCGAGATCGCTCGCTCGGCCGACACGACCTCCGCATCGCGCCAACCCGCTCACCTCCCCTCTGCCATGTCCACCAAAGACAAGACTGAGCACTATGACCCCCCAACGCGCCAGATGGCTGCGGGTATGTCCCCCGAGATCATGCCCGCGTCCTACACGGCGTCGGTACCCCGTGCACCCCATCACCAGGACCAGGACCAGGACAAGTTCCGCACAGAGCAGTACCACCCTACCACCAGCCGGATCGCTGCGGGAACATTCCCGGATACAAAGTCGGCGCTCCACCCGTCCCAGCACCAAGAGCAATCCGATCCCACCACCCGCCAGATGGCCCAGGGAATGTCCCCGGAGGTCATGCCCTCGGCTTACACGTCCTCCTCGCTCCGTGACACGGCGTCGCGGGGGCAGCAGACCAAGGGTTCTGGTGAGACTCAACAGGGTCAATTTCGTGATCTGGGTCTGGCTCAGCAGGGCCTAGGTCAGTCGCGGGGCCCGGATCAATCGCGGGGCCTGGATCAGTCGCGGGGCCTGGATCAGTCGCGGGGCCTGGATCAGTCGCGGGGCCTGGATCAGTCGCGGGGCCTGGATCAGACTCAACGGGGTTTGCAAAAGGATCCGGAACAATATGAGTCTCGTCTGGGTCTGGGTACGGACCTGAACCGAGATCAGACTCAGCGGGGGCTGAATAAAGATCAGCATAGTCTGGGTCTGGGCCAGGCTCAGAAAGGCGCGGATAAGGACCTGCAGGATTGGGGTCAGGGTCTTTCCACCAGCACTAGCTCGACTTCACCCAAGCAGCAGTACCAAAGCGACACTAGCAGGTCCATGAAGGACCCTGCGCTCGCGGCGGCGACGAGCTCGTGGGCGACGGCGACGGGAAAGGGGACATCTGACACGGGAGCCGTTGACCGGGGCACTCAGGCCCAGGGTATGGGGAAGATGGGGATGGGGTTTGGCATGGGACACAAGTTGATGCATCGGTGTCAGCATTGTGGTGGGGAGAATGACGTGAGTGAGTACTTTGAGGGCGTCCGGCAAGGACTGGGGATGATGGGGGGTCGTTGAGCGTGTGAGTTGGTTCAGGGATGAATCAGTAAGGAGCAAGACCCTTGGAGACAGATTGAATCACCAAATCGGAAGTAGTAATTAGGTACTGTTAATAAACCACTAGTTTGATTCATCGTCCTCGTGCGACGTGTGCTGTAAGATCACCGTCGACATCGCCAACCCCTTGTTGTCTGTCTGCCCCTTTGGGACCATTGGCCGGACAATCACAACCCTTGCCCTGACCCCATCGAGATCCCCCACACAAGTCCGAGCATCCCATCCACCCTTGAAATGTAGAAATATCCATGGACTCCACATGAAGCGGGTTTAGCTCAGTTGGGAGAGCGTCAGACTGAAGTCAAACTTCGGGATCTCAAATCTGAAGGTCATGTGTTCGATCCACATAAACCGCATCATCATTGCTTTTGCCGAATCCAGTGTCCCAACCATCATTTTTGACTCTGACGATGCATTGAAGTGAGTGTCGAGCTCCATGCGCGAACAGTGGGCGCGTCGTATGAACGGGACTGAGGTGACCCCCTGAATCACGGTTCGTTTGCGGACTCTGAAGTTTGGCGGCCAGGCGATTATTACGGCAGACAACAACCCCTGCTGCGTGTCGCGTTTGTCAATGGTCATCCGCCCCGATCCCTCCGCAGCCACCGCCCGAAGTTGCGACTCTGCGTCATATACTTCCGCACCCGATTCCAATCCCGCGTTTCCGTCAAGTCAAGATGGGATCGCCGAAATGGCGTATTTCAAAGGCTTGCCAGGAATGCCGTGCAAGAAAGATTCGCTGCGACGGCGACGAGCCGTGTGGTCGATGCAGGACGCGCTCAGTGGACTGCGTCTACCGGACCAAGGCGCGCAACCGGGCGAGGAAAAGTCCGCCGGCCCCCATTCAACAGAGACATGATCTGGACATTATAGGCCGTCCCAGCGAAGACGACGGTCCCCATGGTTCGCGGGGACTCCAGAACCACAGTGTGGCCGCGACACATCGGGCATCCCCGTCCATGCTACTGCAGCTGTATTACGGGCCGTCGTCCAACTTCTCCATCATGAATTTCATACACCACCAAATCGAGGGCACGAGGCCCGCGTTGGCGCACCAAAAAGAAGTCCAGGAAATGGGGCCCGGCTTGGACCGCTTCAACCTCCGGAGGCTCTACTTTGGCGACCTGGCTGACAGCGCCGAGTCTCGGCGCCTGGCCAACGACATGGGAGCCATGCTTGTCGACCGGGAGCTGGCCACCCGTCTTTTGGAGCGGTACCTTGCAACCTACTGGCATGTCATGCCCATCTGGCCCAAAGACGAGTACCATAGCCAGCTCACGCGCCTCTACGTGCCGTCCGAGATAGCCTCGTCTGAGAACCCCGACAGCATCACCGTCCTGTTGGCCATGGCCATGGGTGCCTCGATGCTGGAGGAAGAAGCAGTCGCACAGTCACTGTTCCAGAGGGCGAAAATGTGGTCGGCGAGGTTTGACGAGATGGTCAACGTCCAGGCTGTCCACATCGCACTGCTCATGATAAGTCTTCTTTCCTCCCACCATGTTCCTGCCCCTCTCAACTATCTAACACCCCACCCACTCGCATTTTTATGCTGAGAGAGCAAGCCCGAACTCGGCCTTCTTGATGGCGGGAATTGCAGTCCGGAAAGCCGTAGGTGCCGGTCTCCACAAGGACGTAACGGGAACAGCGCAGTCTGGTGAAGACACGCGCCGTCGACGCATCACTATCTGGAGCCTATTCTTTTGGGAAATGTAAGGCGTCTGCCGCTCTTGGTGCCGTCACCTTGGATTTGTCCCGAGGTGGTTTTAGTTCTGACAGTGATGCCGCCGCATTCTAGCTGGCTCTGCTTTAGTCTCGGCCGGCCGAGTTCGTTCCCCGAGTCCGAGATGAGAGTGCCGTTTCCTGACGAGGAGAAACTCCTGCGCTCTCTCGCGACACTGGCCCGGCTCATGTCTAGATGCGCCACGCTCATTTACAAGCAGCAGCACAAGTCCCTCGACCCCATTTGGGATGCGGCTAAGCAGATACGTCGAGAACTTCTGCGGTTTGCAGAACAGCAACGCCAGGATTTGAACTTTGGTTTGGTCGGTGACCCCAGCACCGGTGAACTTGGGGTGTGTCAAACCATGGTGTCAACTAGTAAGAGCCATGGGGCTTCATGCTTACCAACTGGGCTGCCGTCATCTGCTAATTCCGCCTCTGTTCCTTTTAGTGTATCACCACACACTGGTGCTGACATTCCGCCCATTTCTGGTGCTGCGCGCCAAGTTGCGTCAGGAGGACGTATCCTCTAATAGGACCGCTACGGATAGCAGTGGCCTGCCGGCGCCGCCGCCGTGGTTGGACACGGCGTGCGAGTACTGCCTGGATGCAACGAGGCACTGCATCGTCTTTCTTGGGGGAGCCTGCGAGCAGAACGTGCTCTGTCGGGTGGGCAAACCCTGCGACCCTCGTATTGTTCTTTTCTCTTACCTAAGGCTAACCTGATGTTTCAGGACATCAAGTACCACGCCTTCTTCATTGAGGGGGCATCTCATGTGCTAGCATTGGATCTTCTTCAAGGGAGAGCAGCAGGCCGCGCCAACTTGCCGTGGATCCAGGTGGCCATACGAACCCTTCGGGTGCTGCGGCCCACGGGCGCGGGAGGCCCGGTCCACATGCCCATGGTGTCCCTGGCTGACAATCTGGAACGCATGGTTCAGACCGTATATCCGGATTTTCGAGCCACTTCCGAGACCCAGCCACTCCACTCCGCTGCCGTGGACACCCTGATGGTCAATATCGACACACATTTAGCACCGCACCCCCTGCAACTACCTTATCCCGATCCCTCCATGCTCTTTGGTCTCGACGTCGCGTCCTCGACGACGTCACCGGCGGCCACCCTTCACCCGCGCGAGGACGTGGTTGATCATCTCGCAGATCCAGCACCCGCAGATAGCGAGTGGAATTTTGACTTTGCGACGGCCGACATGGAGGCTTTCCTGTCGATAGATCCGAATGAGGCTCCCTACTACCAGCTCCCCACGCACTTTTAGCAAATGCGAGCTAGCACTGTTAGTGCTTATGGAGGCTGAATAATAACTCGCCGATTGCTGAATCCTTCGTGATGTAATTCCAGTCCAGGAAGAACCGCTGTGATCCTTGACTCATTTGCGGGACGATGGGGGCGTCGGAAATACGGATATACGGATGTACATAAGGTCTGGCTGTGAAGCAGCTCCCAGTCTGGTCCATTTTGGTAGTTGTGGTGCATAATAAAACTCTGAAACCGACGTGTTTCTCTTTTTCAGTATTCAATCGCTCTCCTTGCTCGCTTTCTTCCCTGGTGAGCCTTGATCGACATGTGGTCCACCAAAGCTGCCCCCGACGGGAACGCCGTCTTCGACGCTTCAGCGAGCGAGACAGACGTTGAGGTCAATCGCGTCTTCGCGGAGGAGGAGAGACACAAGTATGAAGACTTCCAAAAACGCCTGACGCTTACCTTCAAGAATGTCACGGTCAATGTGACGGCCCCGGGTGAGGCTCTAGGGGAGACGCTGTGGTCGTGGGCAAATCCAAGCCAACTGCTGAGCGTCTTCCAAAGAGCAGAACGCACGAAAAGGGTATGATCGTGTTATTGGCCTGAGTTTATTGAGTTCAACAATTGACAAGAAAGTAGGCCATCTTGCACAAGGTTAGCGGCCAAGTAAGACCAGGGGAAATGGTGAGTGAGACTCAGCCCCTATGTTGACAAAAGACTGGCATGAGCAATGACACTGACAATGGACGCAGCTTCTCGTCCTCGGCCGGCCCGGTGCAGGATGTACATCCCTTCTCCGCGTGCTTTCGAATCAACGCGAATCATTCGACGAAGTCGAAGGGGAAGTGCGGTTCGGCAACATGGACCACAAGCGGGCAAAGCAGTACCGCCAGCAGATCACCTTCAACACCGAAGGTCTGCGACTGTAGACATCCCTAGATCAAGAGAGTGGTGGCTAACCAGATCTTAGATGATATCCATTTCCCCACCTTGACCGTCAACCAGACCATAAAGTTCGCGCTTCGGAACAAGGTGCCGCGGGAGCGAGAGCAGCATCCAGATGAACCACAGCAGTATGTGCAGCATGAAAAGAACAGCATCCTCGACTCCCTTGGCATTGGCCACACGACCAAGACCAAGATCGGAAATGAATTCATCCGCGGCGTGTCAGGGGGAGAGAGAAAACGCGTCTCGTTGGCTGAGATGATGGCTGGCCATGTAGGTCTTGGTGATGATCACTGTCCATTACCACTGAACAACTGCTGACCCGGGATAGGGTCCAATGCAATTCTGGGACCAACCCACACGCGGTCTCGACTCCAAGACGGCTCTCGGGTTTGCGGAGACACTTCGCGCCGAAGCCGATCAGAACGGCAAGACCATTGTGGCCACCATGTACCAGGCGGGCAACGGCATCTACAGTCAGTTCGACAAGGTGTTCGTCCTTGCTGACGGCTGCGTCATCTATTATGGGCCGGCAAGCACTGCTCAGTACTACTTTGAGTCTCTCGGCTTCGTCTGCCCTAGGGGCGCTAATATTGCCGACTTTCTGACCTCAGTCACGGTTACTACCGAGCGCGTCATTGCCCCGGGTGCCGAAGAAACGGTGCCCAGCACACCCCAGGAGTTCGAGAGGGCTTATCAGCAAAGTTCGGTGTGCCGGCAGATGCGCGAGATGGAGCAGCCAATCGAAGCACTTGACGCAGAGGTCGAAAGCCTTGAAGCAGCAGTCCAGCGGGAGAAGAAGGACAGACGTGTGAATGGCAAGAGGAGCGTCTATACAGTCGGTCTCCGAGAGCAGATCATCAACTGCACTATCAGGTAAAACAACACAGTGGCCCCTATCTGCGCTCACATTCCCTCCCGAAACTAACACAATAGCTGCCAGGCAATTCCAAATCATCATGAGCGATCGCCTCTCTCTAGCTGTCAAGGTTTTCTCAGCCACTGTCCAAGCCCTCGTTTGCGGAAGCCTCTTCTACAACCTCCCGAAAACGAGCGAGTCCATCTTTCTCAGGCCAGGCGTCCTCTTCTTTCCGATCCTGTACTTCCTTATGGAGGCTATGTCCGAGACAACAGCTTCATTTATGGGCCGCCCCATTCTCGCTCGACAGAAACGCTTCGGCTTCTACCGGCCGACCGCCTTTTGCATCGCCAACGCCCTGACCGACATTCCCGTCGTCATCCTTCAGGTTACCATCTTCTCCATAATACTCTACTTCATGGCGGCCCTCCAGATGGATGCGGGCAAGTTTTTCACCTTCTGGATCATCGTTAACGTGAACAACTTGGTCTTCCTCCAACTCTTCCGCATGGTCGGTGCCTTGTGCGGGCACTTCGGAACGGCGTCACAGCTGACGGGTCTCCTGTCGACCGTCTTTTTCGTCTACGGCGGCTATCTCATTCCCTTCGAGAGCATGCACCCGTGGTTCCGCTGGATCTTCTATCTCAACCCGGGTGCGTACGCCTTCGAGTCGCTGATGGCCAACGAGTTTACGGGGCTCGAGCTTGACTGCGTCGCACCCCAGTACGTGCCGTTCGGATCCGAGTACGACGACGCGGCGGGCCATCGCGGCTGTACGGTACTGGGAAGCAATAACCTGTCCGGCGTGATCGACGGCCATGCCTACATTTCGCAACAGTACGCATACGCCACTGGTCATATCTGGCGGGGGTTTGGGGTACTCGTTGGGTTCTGGATTACCTTCATTGTCGTGACGGCCCTCGCCTTTGAGCTGCGCACGACCGAGGGAGGGTCGTCGGTACTGCTCTACAAACGGAATTTGAGGAACAAGAAGGCTGTACGTGACGCCGAAAAGGCTATGGGTGAGAAAGGGGATCCCGCGGCGGCCGCAAGTCCTCCTCCGTCCCGGCCGGTTAAGCAGTCCACGTTTTGCTGGCATGACCTGGATTACTTTGTCAAGTATCAGGGCCAGCAAAGGCAACTGCTTGACAAGATCTTTGGCTACGTCCAGCCAGGAAACCTGGTAGCACTGATGGGCTGTTCCGGCGCTGGCAAGACGACGTGAGTTCATGATTTTCTTCCTTTTCCTGTCATAGTTGGCGCTGACGTTAGTCCAGGCTGCTCGATGTTCTCGCCCAGAGAAAAGACTTTGGCGAAATCCACGGGTCCATCTTAATTGACGGCAAACCGCAGGGCGTTAGCTTCCAGAGAATGACTGGTTACTGCGAGCAGATGGATGTCCACGAGGGTACCTCAACTGTCAAGGAAGCGCTTGTCTTCTCGGCTTTGCTGCGCCAACCGAGCGACGTCCCCGAAGCCGAGAAACTGGCTTATGTTGAGCACATTGTTGATCTGTTGGAGTTACGCGACATCTGTGATGCTCTGATAGGAGGTACGTACTTCCCCTCCTGGACCACGAAACATGCTAATCTTCCGATAGTTCCTGGAGCTGGTCTCAGCATCGAGCAGCGCAAGCGTGTGACACTGGGCGTCGAGCTCGTAGCCAAACCTACTCTGCTGTTTCTGGACGAGCCAACTTCGGGTCTTGATGGGCAGTCGGCTTACAACATTGTGCGCTTCATGAGACGCCTTGTCGATGGTGGACAGGCTGTCCTCGTAAGTACCACTCGCGGCCATTCCCACATCCTCCAGACCAGGCCAGTCACTTATCAATGCATTTTCTGCAGTGCACCATCCATCAACCATCAGCAGTTCTCTTTGCGGCCTTTGACGCGCTGCTTCTCCTAGCTAAGGGTGGTCGTATGGCCTATTTTGGAGAGAGTGAGTTTTCTCGGAGTTTTCTCGGTTCCGAAAACTCCTGACCTTTGCAATCCCTCGCCATTTGCTAACGCCTCGTAATAGCTGGGGAGAACTCGGCTCAGGTCCTTGACTACTTTGCGCGCTATGGTGCCCCATGCCCAGAGGATACCAACCCAGCCGATCACATTGTGGACGTTATTCAAGGCGCCGGCGAGGATAAGATCGACTGGGTCGATGTCTGGAATCGATCTCCCGAACGTCAGCACCAGCTCGACATTCTCAAGACCCTGACGCAACAGGGAGCGACTTCAAACGACGATATGAACGACGCGGCGGAGTTTGCATCATCAAAGTGGTTCCAGTTCAAGATGGTTCTGCACCGGCTGATGATACAGTTGTGGCGATCACCAGTGAGTCTCCCCCTTTCAGCAACCACGCACTTGCAGACGAGGGATTGGGCTAATACGATGGCAGGACTACGTATGGAACAAAATCAACCTACACATCTTTGCGGCTCTCTTCAGCGGTTTCACATTCTGGAAGATTGGAAACACCTCCTTTGACCTTCAACTGCGCGTCTTTGCCATATTCAACTTCATCTTCGTGGCACCCGGATGCATCAACCAGATGCAGCCCTTCTTCCTGCACAACCGCGATCTCTTTGAGACCCGCGAAAAGAAGGTCAGTGTTGACGGGGAGCATGGGGGGAGGGAGAAGAAGAGCGGTGCTGACTTGATACTTGACGACAGTCTAAAACATACCACTGGATTGCCTTCATCGGCGCCCAAATCGTATCCGAGATCCCCTATCTCATCATCTGCGCGACCCTCTACTTCTGCTGTTGGTATTTTACCGCCGGGTTCCCGGTCGATGCCAGGATCTCGGGCCACATTTACCTCCAGATGATCTGTATGTTGCCTAACCCCGTCCTAAACATTGAAGTTCGAGAATATTAACACATTTGCCTACCCAGTTTACGAGTTCCTGTATACCTCCATGGGCCAAGCCATCGCCGCCTATGCTCCCAACGAATACTTTGCTGCCATCTCCAACCCGCTCCTCATCGGTTGCGGCCTGATCTCCTTCTGCGGCGTGGTCGTGCCTTACACGGCCATGCAGCCGTTCTGGAAATACTGGCTCTACTACCTCGACCCCTTCAACTACCTCGTCGGCGGCCTCTTGGGCACCGTTGTCTGGGACGTCCAGGTCCAGTGTGCGCCCGAGGAGTTTACCTCGTTTGATCCCCCCGCGGGCCAGACCTGCGGCGGGTACATGGCAGATTTTCTCACGTCCAACGCGGGCTATGTTGAGAATGCGAATGCGACGTCTGCGTGCCGGTACTGTCCGTACGAGACGGGCGCCGATTATGCGAAGACGTTCAATTTGAACGAGAATTACTATTCTTGGAGAGATGTAAGTCTCAGTTGCACCACTACTTGCCCTCTATCGACTTGGACTCGGTTAGCTGACTCGGACTGCTTCTATACAGACTGGGATCACGGCGCTCTTTTGCATCTCGTCTTATGCGCTCGTCATCTTGATGATGAAGCTGAGGAGCAAAAAGACAAAGAGCGCGCGGTCAGATTAAAAACTCGGAATCACAAGGTTCAAGTTCTGGCTGTTCACACTGTAGAAGGAAACCATGCAGGTACTACGGACGGTCGTCCAGGAAAAGCAGATTCCCGGGGCCATCAATGAATCCAGACGTTCCTTTTCTTCCATTCGTCTTTGCCCTCGCCACTCTGTGTGTTCGCAATGATCCCGAGTCCTCGACCCCAGTCGAGGGAGCTCTGGGCAGCTTGGAGCGGGAGGGCAGAATGGGCCCAATGCGGGAACTCCACTCCCACACAAGCGGCACTGCACCGAACGCGTTTTGACGCGACGCGCTGTTCTTGTCACAAACACCGCCTTTTTTGATCTCGAACAGCATGACCAGTCCGGCTCCGCATATCCCCAATTGTGAGTATTCTCCTCACAAAAGGACCAGGATTGTAGTGGGCTACGAATTAGGCCTTTCGCGCCGCGAGTTGGCCTTGAAAGAGGGCGTCAACCCAGCTTCGATCTCGAAGATCGTGAAGCGCTACAAGCAACAAACCTCAGGCAAATCCTTGCCGCTCCCCGGGCGGCCACGCGTACTCGATGAGCGCGATATTCGCCGTATTCTGCGTCTGATCCGCATCGAGCCTCTCATTACGCTCGAGAAACTCCGCAGGGACCTCTCGCTTTCTTGCTCTGCTCGCACTGTAGGCGCAGAGCTCAAGCGGCGCGGCGTCAAGCTCGGCAAGAACCTTGTCAGTACCCCTGAATCAAGTATCGCAGCATTACGAGCACTAACGGTCCAAGGCCGAGGAACAACAGTCAAACCTTCGTTCTTGAGGACGGCCACGGTGGTCTGTCGACTTTGGCGACCCGACGGCGTTATTATGGGGAACTGAGTCGGGCTGGCGGCCGGCTGTAGTCTTGAACCCAAAATCATGGGTGGCACATATTTGTATATAATTCCAAGGCTCATGTTTCTTAGGAAGGATAAGCTACAAGTTTGTCAATATCAACGTTCATTGAAGATGAGCTCTTTGCAACGCTGATCACTGTGAGTCCGTGATCATCCCAGAACAAGGCCCGGGGTCGTGTGAACACTGGGCGTCAAAGCGAAAAGGAGGTGAGAAATATAGGTCGTCTTGCCCTCGGAGTACGAGGGAATGAGAATCATGCTTATCCATTCCAAGTTCAATATCCATCTACCATTTACCACGTCGTTTACCAGCCAATGCAATAGAACGCCGGCTTGTCAATAGCTTGAACAATCTCAAAATGACCCCAAATCCTGATAACTCTACCAATGCTCCCAAAACACGATGCCCCTATCAATAACCCTCCCCGGTATAATGGGTGTTCTGCACCGGCATGTACCCGCCCGGAGCGTACCCCGTGGCGACGGCCATTCCTCCAACCGGCGGTGATGCGGGCTGCAGGTGCGGCGGTGGCCCGTACGCAGCAGGAGGCGTACCAGCCGCGTAATAATTCGGCATCATCGAGCTTCCGAGCGGGTTGTACGAGGCGCGGTGGTCCATGGGGGGCGGGGCAACCGGGGTCGAAGAGACCATGAGACTCTGCTTGTCGGCTGCTTCGGGATCGCCGCCGTGTCCTCCCTCTTCCCCGTGACCGTGGTCATGCCCATGGTCGTTGCCATGTCCGTGGCCGTGGTCCCCGCCCGTGAGCGGATCGCCCGACTTCTTGTTCCTCCAGTTCGCGATTGTCGCGCCGATGCGGTCCAGGAAGATGATGAGATACAGAAGGATGACGGCAACGGGTAGGATGTAGGGGGTCTCCATGATCTTGTACATCAAGTCCTTGCTGGCTGACACACCCAGAAGCGAGGCCGCGACGACGGCGACGGCGGCGCGGGTGAAACAGGCCATGTAGTCAAAGGCGTCGACCTTGGTAGTCCGGATCATAATCATGACGACGAGGAAGCAGCCGATCAAGATGAGGAAGGCGGCCCAGAAATAGCGGTACACCAGCTTCCACGATTCGATCATGACGCTGATGACGTCCTCGTCCACAGGAAGACTCGTACCCAAGGCGCTGTACATGGCGGCGGCCGTGTGAGAATAGAGCTCTATGAAGATGTCTGGGAGGTCGAGGACGCTGCTGCCGGTGACGCGGGGCCCGCAGATGTTGGTGGTGTTGCCGATGGTGTAGATGTCGGCTTGAATCTCATCGAGGAAGATGAGGCTGCTCAACTTCTTTTCGAACTTGTAGTACTTGATTGCGGCAAGGAGCTTGTCTCTCAGGGCTGCGCCATTGAGGTGGTCCTTGACGCAGTACTCCAGCAGCGACTTCTCCAGCTTCAGGATTCCGTTCGCCACGTACCGAGCCAGGGCGATCTGCTGGGCGCCCTCGACCAGGCCGACGATGGCGAGGTGAATCGGGAAATGCAGCGCGGACCAAATCTGCTGCCGGATGGTGCCGAAATGACCGTGCGGGTGGTTGTCGAAGTAGATCATCCAAGTTCCCATCTGTTCGCACATATAAGTGGATGCCATCAGGTTTGGAGAAATAGAGAAGTGCTCACCAGAATCAAGATGATGCAGAGAACCAGACCAGACGCCTCGGGATCGAGCCCAGACTTGCCCATCATGCGCGAGATGGTCTTGGTCACGCCGATGGCGCCCTCGCCAATGACAATCAACGTCAACAAACCCATGCGCTCGACCAGATGCGTCTTCTTGAAGCTCAACATGCGCCAGAAACACGAGACCGCAATGGTGGCAATGCTCTCAAGCGTCATGACCACCCACCAGATGCTGTAGATGCCGTTCGAGGCCGTCGCCGGCTTGTCGTCGGGGAAGGCGGGGATCATCCCGGCATAGGCACCCGCCGCGATGAGGTAGACGAGGATGTTGAGGAATATGGGGAGGAAGATGTCCGTCCGACGCGCCAGGCCCACAAAAACGCCGACGACGACGTATTGTATGGCAAACAGCACGCGCGTCATAACCAGGGTGTAGCAGAGAATGCGGAAGTTGGTGTTGTCGCCGCTGTCAGTGCCCGGGGCGAAGGCCGAGCCGACCAGGGCGAACCCCACAAAGGCAATCATCATGACCACCTTGCACGCGCGGGCGTAGATGCTGTCGTTCTCGAAGCGGACATCGTGGAGCACCGTGTGGAACCACGTCAGCCAGATGATGGCGAAAAAGCCGATGTAGGCGAAGAGCGAGGAGTGGTCAATGATGTAGTGGTACGCCGTAAAGGTGGCCAGATTGGCGACGAAGAAGAGGTCGAAGAACAACTCAGACGTGCTCGCTTCATGCCTCGGCGCGAAGACGAGGTGCTCCTTGTCGACACCCTGGAGCGGATTCTGGATCCATGGCACGATGGTATGGATCCGTCTCTTTGCTCGGCTCTCGTGACTGCATGGCGACAAGTTAACTTTAGAGGGAGTCGGCTAGAAATGTTGATGAGAGCCCGAAACCGGCCGTGACTTACATGGTCTTGCGGCGGCGGAAAGGAGCCATGGCGACGCGTCTTCGAGGCTTCAAGGCTCACACCAGGCACGATCGACGTGCCAAGGACATGAAGAGATGGAGAGATGGCATTGTTCGTCTTGGCTAAAAGCTTCTTTTTACCTTGGCTCCCCATTCCTGCTGCCTCCCGACCCGACATGGGGGTTATCTGCGCTAGCATGCACCCAAGTGGCTCTCTCGCGAAGCTGGCCCAATGGAGGCGGACCAGATGCTCCAGCCCCAGAGTTGTCTGACCTCAGCCGCAGTGCTAAATCCAGCACCGCTCACCACGTTTCCGCTTCTGGCCCCTGCAAAAACACCTTGTTTACACTGCCAAGACGGTCTGGACTCTAGGACACGGGACACGAAAATCGAGCTGCCGGCCGTCGCGAACCGGACGTGGCTCAGACTCTGCCTCTCGTGTCAAGTTAAGAATTCAGGCTCCGTATCGAAAAGAAGAACGGGTAAGCCGGGAAGGGAAAGTCAAGACTGTCTCAAAAGTTGTGACACTAATAACTCTGAAGTCCGTCTTCTAGTTAGGTCATTGGCAGCGCGTGGATTTCGTGCTAGGATGTCGTGGCAGTGCAGATGCCCAAGGCCAGACCCGCTTCGCCGCGCCTCGATCCAGCCCTCGCCGAAGGATTGCAGCCACTGGTCAGATTCTCGGCTAACAAGCAATAGTTCCCTCGCTGGTGCACAGCATCGAAATGAGCCTCTCAGCTTCCAGGCTCACGGATGAAAACACCGAAGCCTCACAGTTCACAAGGCAGATTCCGCCAAGACAAGGTTCCAGCTGTCAGCAACTGGGACATGCAGTCGACCAGGATGACGGCAAATGCTCTCACTTCTGCCGCGTGTTGAAATGGGAACACAAAATGCGAGACTGGCTCTTGCAACACCACAGATGGATTGGCTGAATTGGCCGAGTGTGTAGGTGTTTGTGTATTTTGCCCCTTCATCAAGGATCTAGCAGCCCCCTATTACCAGTGGCAAACTTCTCCCTTGCTCGATAAAACCACGGTTCCTGAAAATCCTGGTTCCTCGACCACAGCCGCCCTCTTCCGAAAACCTAGAAACCCAAAACAGCATTGAACGCACTCGCGGTGCTCGCATCCTTGGTCCCCAAGCTCTGGACCTTGGCCTTGGCCTGGAGACACAGGGCCTTGGCAGCGTCGTTGGCGCCGCACACGTTGGTGAGCTGGTCGCAGACGCGGTTGGTGATGATGTTGGGGTTGAGGGCGTCCTGCTGGCCCTTGGCGACGAGCGGGTCCGAGGGCAGGAAGGTGCCCTCGGTAGCCTTGCGCCCGGGGCGGCCGAGCTTGAAGTCGATGCTCGGGTTGCATTTGCCGAAGTCGGCGCCGCCGTTCTGGCGGACGTTGATGGTGGCCGCCGAGGCGGTGGTGGCCGCGAGGAGGGCGAGGAGGAATGTTTTGGCGTACATTTTGGGTGGAGGTGGAAGGTGGTAAAGACCGGCTTTAGTTATTATTAACAAGGGAATGGAACGGTTCACAGAACCTGGAGAGATCAACTCTGAATGAATGGACGGGGCGGCTGTTGCGTGGGTGAGGGGGAAGATCGGTGGACGGTGCTTTTCGGCGGATGGGTGCGAGACTTTATCGTTCTGGCTGCCTCACAGCAACTCGGCTTCGAGATCCGACCTCGAACCGTTCTAACATTGCTCTGGATCTCGCCAGGCGTAGATCAGACTGCTCTGTCTGGATGGGACGGGAAACCGGATCAGCTGAGACGGATCGCCAGCCTTCCCAACCGAGCCTTCCATGGTTATTCATCCCATCTTAGGCTGATCCCTTTCCAGTTCGAGACAGGAAGTACTGGAGTTAGGTATGTGCACCTCTTGTGACAATGAGCGTTGCCAACTAGAAGTGAACCGGGTCTGCATGAAATGCCACACCCGCCCTGACACCCTCCGGTTTGATCATCGCCCACCGGATCAGTGGCTCCGATCTCGAATGACGCAGACAAGTGTTTGGTGCCGATGCGTAGGTTGTGGCTCCGGTGGCAGCCCGTTCCCCGACTCGGTACAAGTTGGCAGTCATCCGATGAACTCTAGTTGAACATGTCGACACGGGATCTTACAGTTATCAGGGGATGAACTTGACGCAGTTAGCTCCGTGAGACACAAGTAGCACGACAAGAACACAGATAGGCCAAGGTCGAGCGAATTGGTGATGGTACACAAGAGCCAGAGTTGAACGGATTAGAATGAATGTGGTATGTTTGGTATCACGCTCGTATATACCCCAGGATTATATGTCCGTTATGAAAGCTCTCCCCCGAACCCCACACGCCCGTCCCTCTGACCTACAATCTCCCTGGCGCCGAAGGACTGGTTGTGAAATCCCTCAATATCGCCATCCTACCCAATCCGATCCCGCCTTGATGTATACACATCACGGAAGAACGCCCATGTTTCCCTCCGTAATTGTCTGCCTCCAGCGATCTCCGCGGACAACCCCCTCCTTATTCACCCGAAAAGGCAAAGTACAGCAGTATCGCAGGCCACCCTGTCGATAAGAGAAAGGCGGCGAGTACCGAAAAGAAGTTTATGCCTCTGTCGCTATCCCCTCGGCCCCAGCGGCGCAGCAGAGCGACAGCGCACCAGATCATGCCGATGCCGTAGAGCGAGCATGCCCAGAGAATGCCGAGGATGATGTCGGCGGTACGGTCGCCGGGAGCAAGGGCGATCTTGGAGGTGTCGGCGAACTTTTCCGACAGGGAGAGGTTTTGACCCATGTTGGCGGTGGCGACGGTCGGGTCGGTGTGGGTGAGGGTGTGGGTGTAGTTGTGATTTGAGGGTTATCGTCTTGGATGGCTGACTGGACTCGAGCGGCCCTGCAAATGTTCGACCAGCGATGCGGAAGAAATGGATTATAACAAATAAAGAGTCAAAAAGGTCATGGAAAAGGAACGTCGAGGTCGAAGGGGACGAGACAGCGACCTTGCGAGCAGCGACCAGCGACCAGCACTCTCTTGCCCGGCAATGAGCGGACCCAGGACAACGGGCGAGAAGCGTAAGAAAAGAAGGATTGGACGACCAAGAGGACCCGGGAGGAGGGAGAGAGAGAGAAGAAGAGAAAATAAAGTGGAAACCCGGGCAGCGAGAGGGAGGGAGGGGGACGGCGGAAACGGGGGGATCACCACGTCTTGAACGGGCCCAGAGGTCCACGGGCCTGGGGCCAGCCAGGAGATGCGGATGTCGGGAATTCAGGATGGGAAAGTGGGAAAGCCCCTGGGCGGACGGAGCAACATCAAGAAAGTCAGAAACACGGCCGTTGAAGCTGGTGGCGATCCGACGCGAGAGGGTGCGCTGCCATTGGCCCGCGCCAAAAGCTTGTCTCAGACGGGGGGTTTTGGCGGCTTTTGGCGGGAGCTTGGCGGTGGTGAAACCCGAGCACTTGAGACGGCAGCCGAAGCGAGCCAGGCCACAGCCCCTCGACAGGGCTCTTCAGGGCCGGTCGGGGCCGCTTGGCGGTCGAGTGGCTCGTGCGGCGCTCCAGCTGGAAACACGCCACGGCTTCAGATGCTGCGTGGGGCTCATGCGCGCCATTGCGCTCTGTCTTCGTCTCTTTGCAACACACGTGGGATTTCTTCCTTCTCCCTTCCAGTGTGTGCGCGCAGTTCGTCCCCGGCACAATAAAGCCTGGAAAGACCCCCGTGGCATCAGACGATTTTGAGGTTTACCTATTATCATCCATCTCATCTCGTGCATGCACTGCAAGCACATGGTAATTCAGGTATCGAGTCAGCAGTGGCGCGAATCGGAAACACCAGAAACACTCGGGCCTCTTCTGTGGGCCACACCCAGCTTTCGACAGCGAAGCATCTGACACCCACTAACCAGCCGCCGTCCATCTGACCTGAAGCTCAGCATTGCTCATTGGTCGGCTACCCGCGAGAACCGCCGTGGTAGATCAAGCGTGAAGAGGGAATGACTGGTGGTCGACGAAGGCCACCCGGCAAGATGATGCCAGAGCGCTAGAGGCCGTTTTTTCGCAAACACCAACGTAGAGACACAGAAGACGGTGAAGCTCTTCAATAGGTAATTAAGCCGGGAAGCAAGATATGAGATGTCTCATTTCAAGCCTCAGTCTCAGCAGTGGTATTGAACTCAAACGAATACTGCTATGGCGGGTTGATAAAAGACATATTGGCTTCTTAGACCCGGTAGGACTTGAAGTGGTGGGAATGTGCTGCCGTAACTTGGCGGTGTCTGAGATGCTGCCGCCAAGGCAATCCTGGCACTGCGACCACAAATCTCTTACCTCCTCTGTCTTTTCCGTTGTATCTCTTTCCATATTTCTCTTGATTCTTTCTCTTTGATATACATACTGTTTTGTTTTGCATCTTTTCCCTCTACTCTTTGTACAACCTCGTTCCTTTGGCATGCTGTCGTCTTTCCTTCTATTATGCTGCCTTGTATTTTATAACGTTACCCTGTATTTGCTTCTTTTCCTCCTCTCCAGGCACCCCTCGACGCCGAAGGAAAACAGCCGAAGATACCTGTGTTGCCCTCATCCGCGTAGGTACGTGCTCTGGCGTGATTTCGTCGGGTTGGTTGGGCATCAACGTAGGTCGGCTTGGACGGCGGGTGTGAGACCGAAGCGGGTGCCTGCAGATGGAAGCGATCAACGGTCCCACACCCCGAAACAGCATGTTCAGCTCTCTTCTACCGCAGCACTGCAGCACGCAAACGATGCGCATTGAGCCCAAAGCGTGCGAGTTCAGCTCCCTTTAGTCCTCGGCTTTTCGTAAACACTCTCCTGTTTCGTCCCGCACTCTCTCGGCTGGGCCTATAAAGCCCTCATGAACCCTCCAATACTGAACCCGGGTTTCTCCGAGATCGCCTGCCCTCTCCCTACTGCTTAGCTCACGTCTGGACTCGGATCCCTGATATCATTATACTCTTCGCAACTAGTCTGTTTCACTTATATTTGGCCGCCATGTCTACCGTTAACGACATAGCTATCCGCACTCCCCTCGCCGTCGTTGCCAACGGCAGCAATCACATCCGCGTGTATCAACTCGCTGTTGACGGCAGCGTCCGCGAGGCTCAGTACGAGGGCGCCTGGACTGGTGGACAGCCCGCCAACACCATTGGCACCGTCCGGCTCAACAGCCCCCTGGCTGCCACGAATATCGGCTTCTCCCAGATCCGCGTGTACGGCATCGACAATGACTCCACCATCAAGGAGCTCTCGTACGACGCCGGCCGGGGTTGGTACAAGGGCGGCCTAGACGGCCAATTCAAAGTCGCCCCCTACTCGAGCGTCGCAGCCACATTCGTCGGCAACAAGCCGCATGTTTACGCCCAACTGCCTAACAACACCATCCAGGAGTATCGCTGGAACGGCAGCAGCTGGCACGAGAACGACAACCTCGGAGAGGCTCTGCCGGGCACGTCCATCACAGCCACTTCGTGGGGCGGGAGCGAGGACAAGGCGAGCATTCGGTAGGTGTTTGCTTGTGTCCACTCCTTTAATTCCCATCATCTGTCTAGTATCAACATGTGCAGTACCAAAGCTAACCTTAACGAGGGTCTACTTCCAGGACAAGAACAAAACCGTCACCGAGAAGGGCAACGACGAAAGAAAGGGCTGGTACAACGGCTGGCTCTCATTCCCCAACGATGTGACGCGCGCCGCGCTGGCCGTCGTGAACTGGGAAGGCCCGCATCTTCGGCTGTACTACACGGCGCCCGACGGGCACATCAAGGAGAAGGTCTCGGGCGGCCACTGGAGCAACGGCCAGTTCGACCAGCCCGCGCTGCCGGCGGGCAACGTGGCGGCCGTCAGTACCGGCGTCAATCAGGTCAAGATCTACCTCCAGAACGGCACCGATAACACGGCCGTTACCGAGTTCGTTCCCGGCGGCGAGGGTGGGATTGTCAACACACAGGCCCTCCCTCCCGCCTAAGGCTATCTTTTGCAGACGGGATGGGGTGGAGAGAACGGCGTTTGGGAACAAGCTTTCGTGATGTTGGCGACGACTAACACAGGAAGTGTGAGGGAGGATGACCGGGACAAGCATTGATAGCTACAAATATCGATATACTCCAAAACCATGCAAAAGGACAAAGAACTAGTCATCAGGCTCGGGACACTCGGCTGCAAAACGCCAACACCCCCCCACTCACTCTTCCAGACTCTCATCTCTGTTATTCCTGCCTCTCCAACTCTCCCTCCAGGCCCTTCCCCCTTTCCTCCAACACCTCATTCTCACCCCCCGACCTCGGTCTCCCCCCACCCCCGAGTCAGCACCCTACTCCAACCCCTTGAACCTCCGGTTAAACTCCTCCACTGCAATCGCCACCATGCGGTAGATAAACGCGCGCCCACTCTCCTGCCCAATGGGGATGAACGGCCCGTTGGTGCCGCCGCGCAGCGTCAGGCTCAGCCCGGTCCGCTCCTTGGCGATGGTCTGCACGTCCTTGAGCGGCACGTCCCACTCGGTCTGCAGCCGCCGGCTGCGGATGAGCAGGATCCGCGCGTACGTGACCATGACGACCATGTCCTCGGTGGGCAGCTCGAGGTGCGCGATATAGGCCTCGTCAAAGTACTTGCCGTTGTCGACCTGCTTGAGCCAGCTCTGGCCGAGGGCCTCGCGCTGCGAGTAGGGGCGCACGACGCCGTCAGCGGGGATGTGGCGGGGCAGGCGGACGCGGTCGAGCTCGGAGCCGTCGAAAACGGTCGTCGTGTTGCGCACGCCCTCAGACACGTTGGACGCGAAGTCGAGCACGCCGATGGCCGGCTTGGTCGCAAGCCCGACCACGCCCTTGCCGATGCCCTTGAAGAGGCCCAGGGCGCCTTCCTGCTCGGCGCCCTCGAGCGGTTTCAGGGCGAGGCCGCCCACGCCCGACGCGACTGACGTGAAGAGGCTGTTGGCGCCAGCCGTGACGCCGAAGAAGGCGTGCTTGGGCCGGTTGCGCGCCCGCGTGATGCGCCGCCGGTCTTGGAATTGCTTGTCCATGGTGGCCGCCGCGAGGCCCTTGGCGAAACTGCCCGTGACTTTAGAGAAGGAGTCGGAGAAGCCGAAGACAGACTTCTTGAAGAAGGATCCGGCGCCGCGTGCGAGGCCCAGGCCAAAATCCTCGGGCCTGTCCGACATGATAAGTCCCTGGTATGGCTCGTAGAAGATATCGGCGAAGCCCGAGCTGATGTTGTTGAACAGGCCGACCGGGTTGCCGAGGAAGTCGGCACTGCCCAGGATCTTGTGGATCTGGTAGAGTGCCTCCTGGCTGTAGTGGTTGGAGATGTTCTGGACGAGGACTGGGATCGAGACACGGACGTTCTCGAGCATGAGCGCATTGAAGCGCACGGGGGCGTCGTTGATGTTGCCCAGAGCCATGGTCATGACGTTGAAGAAGAACATGACAGGGTTCTTGGACGACGTCTTATCTTCAACGTTGACGCGCTCAGTGCGAACGAACGAGAGGTCCAACTGCATAGGCTGGATGTTGAGGACCTCAAAGTAAATGTCTCTGCCGGCTTGTTGTTGCGTGGGCTGCGGCACGTCGATGTTGTCATCGCACAACTTGTCCTGCTCGTCGGTCGACGACCAGGAAGCACCAGGGATCTTGGAGAACTCCAGCACTGCGTAGATAAAGTCCTCGTCGAGCTCGACCGTCATCTCCTGGAGGAGAACGGTGGCGTACTTGATGTACTCGACACCGTACGATGCGTCCTTGACCCGCGTGACCATGGCGTGCAGCGAGGGGTGTGCCTCGATCTCTTGCGCCCTCTTTGGAACCACGCTAGGGTAGAGGATCATGGGGAAGATACCACCGTAAAGCTGGTTGTCGATCTGAATCCATTTCACAGCCAGGCTCACCGTCTGGTACATTAGCGAGTCGCTGTACCGCAGTTGAACATCTCTGAACGTGAGGTACGCCAACTCCTTGAGTTGGGAGTTGATGAGTGAGATGCCAATGCCCGACAGCCGCAGTTGCGCCGTGAACGTGGTGTTGCTCTCCAATTGTTTCGCTTCAAACCCCTCTCGGCTGTTCGCCGAACCGGCATTGGACCGCTGCCGGTACAAGCTCTTGGACTGCTTGAAGTTGGACAAGATCAGCGTTTGGGTCGGCCCATCGGCCGTGACATTGATGTCGATAATCTTGGCCTGGCCGTTTGTGCCAACGAACTTCATGGGCATCAAGTTGCCAATCTCGGCGAGCTTCACATGCCGATCCCGTTTGTACGCGGTAATGCAGACCTCCTTGTGTTTGGCGGCGGGGAA
>FTCU01002679.1_pt1 | contig 24526 bp, 40 predicted proteins | sample 1639521 | NCBI WGS metagenome assembly FTCU01 (sample SAMEA3914864, study PRJEB12502) | metagenome | biome: forest; material: soil | place: USA | collected 2012-03-12 | depth 0.3 m
CCCTTCTACTCTCCCTTCTACTCTCCCTTCTACTCTCCCTTCTACTCTCCCTTCTACTCTCCCTTCTACTCTCCCTTCTACTCTCCCTTCTCCACGTCCTTCTCCTTGCCAACCCTTCTAACTTCCTCTCATTACTATTCTTTTGCTGTTCAGCTTTCCCAGCTTCTCCAGCCTCTTTGTTGTTCTTCATGCCCTCTGCTTAGAAGTCATCTTCGTATTTTACTCTCTGTACAAATTCACCACCGCACCAAATGGAGAGGCAGCATAATTCCGCAGAGCCTGTTGCATGCCGACGTTACTCGCGAGACAAATCCGATCCGTACCCAACATCCCCTTCGTCGGCCCGAGAGAAGCAGCGAGCGCGAATCCGGAAGGGCTCCTTCGTAAGGGGGCCAAATGGGCAGCCACACATGCGGCCTTTCGGGGGTGAAACAAACCTTGCACCTCAGAATACGAACTGGGCAACTAGGCAAGGGAAATCTCTATCCAAGCATTGAGTTAGATTTGCCCCGACACTCTTGGAATACGATCACTCTGCGCTTCTCGGTGCGTGGGGGTCATCATGCCCCAGCGTGTTGACATTCAGGGGGTGTTTACTCCCCTTTACCACATGATCACGAGAGGGCGAGGCCCGCCGAGAAAACATCGTATGTAGCGCTACCCGACCAATATCCGATGCTTTTTATCGCCTTGCGAGAAATCAGCATCTCACAGAGGGGAAAGTTGTGCTCTGTTGTATGGACCCAACGATTCGTCGGGGAGGACAGGCTTGGGACAGACCACAGCATCAGGTGCAACGCAACACCGGTCCTTGTCGGACGCCTGTGGACAAGGTTAAATATTAGACTATGGATCATGGATGGCTATATGCTTATGGGCCAGTTTCATAGCCACAGTATGAGAGATTCCGAGTATGTTCATCGCCAGAGAGGGTGCCAGCAAGCTCTGCTCGTCTTGTCTCACGTATGAACTCAACACCACACAAACTTCTGAGCTGTCGAGGTTGTTGAGGCAGAAAGTCGGGCCTCGAGGATAAAGCGAATAACTTCCAACCTTGCTGGAAATACTTGTCTCACATTACACGGCATCGTCCTGCGGCAGACGGACTCCCCAAAGCAGCATACTCCCTCGCCGCTTCGCACGTCTGAGACTTATCACTACAGACACGCTGTTGTACAACTGTCCCTGTCAAATCTCTGCATTTCGTACGTGCGAGAACCGAGAACCGAGAAAACAAATGGCTCCGTCGATCCACAGAGGGCAGTTTGAGCCCGGAAAACCGGAGAACCGAGCCTCGGGCCTGTCCACCCCATGAGCACTGCTCATAAAGGACAGGCCATACGGGCGGCCGCATGCCGTCCCTCGAATGCAAGAGCCCGTGGCACGAGGCACAAGATCGGGACGGCCGCAGTAAACATACGCACGATCCAGCAGGCGGCCGAACCCAAACGGATAGCCGCATTGTGCCCGACGCCACCAAAATCAGCCAGCCAAGCTGCTCGGGGTTCGGACATGTCTTGCCATGACATTTCACGACAGTGCTATCCTTGAGGCTCGGATTTCTGTAAGGCACCGGGGATGGCCGGATCGGCCGGTGCGCGGCGCCCCGTCGGCATCTCGGTATCTTTCCGAGCAGATTTTGAGCGCCACATCCTCACGGCGCCGCCGAGGTGATGTCCTTCGGAGATAGCCCTAAAGATGGCAAGGTCTAGACGCAAAGTGCTGCACAAGACGGAGAGGGACAGCAGCCGGCAAGCACTGACACTGTTCCCACCCCCTTCTCCGACAAGCGAGGCAGTGCAGCAACCTTCTGAATGAGACAATATTGACCGAGAGGAAGCCACATCAGAAAATGGGGCGACATTCAGCTTGTGACACTCAACTTCGGCACTCAGCTGGGAAATCCCAAGCGGCTAGCCGTTCACGGACAGCCTCACACCACCGACCTGACAAGAGCAAGCAGCAGAAGTGACGATGGCTGCTTCTAGCACGATGAGCCCCAAAAGGGGCAGCTTTACGAGAGACACGAGGTCAGCAAACGGCATCTGAGACCTCCGTGTAGCCCCTGAGCCAGAAGCAAGGTCAGCGTCCAATCTCGTCACTTGACAGGACCTGCCCTGATGGACTCACAACCCGAGCTCAACCTAAGCTCAGTCGGGAGAGGCTCTTAGCAAGCAAAGGAGCAACTGACCCAACATCTCAGAGACACGCGCGCCAGATACCCCTATTCCAAGAACAGACAGACCGGAAAAACAGGGAACGATCAGCAGCTGACTGCTATCCTTCGCAGAGAACTCGACCTCCACCACAACTCTAGGCCAAGAAGTGGAGGGAGGGAGTTCCCCGTCCTTCACCCACACGATACCTGTAACGTTATTGCCCATCCAAGATAAACAAACTCGACCCCACCACCCCATCCTCTCGTTTACCCAACTCATCACCCCGAGGGGCAAAACAACAACAACACCCACCACGAAACAAGTCATCTGCCCTTCAACCAACCACCATCAAACAAGACCAAGGAACAAGACACAACGTTAGCATAGCATACGTATTATACCAGCCCCATAATCCCAAGCCCACCCAATCAGACCTCCCAAACCCACCCTTCCTCTCCGGGCCTCATCTCGTCCTCACCCCCCACGCCACTCTGGGGTGTGAGTCGCATCCAGCGCCTGCACTACGCAACCAACGTACTCCACTCCGCCCATGTTTTCCTTTCCCTCGCTGTCATATCTTCCTAGCTTCTTGCTAGGACCGAACTAGTCCTGTACAATGCACTCGGGGCGGACCAGAGAAAAGAAAAATAACGGCGGGTAGGAGGAGGGAGGGTGGTACTGGTGTGGGTGGTGGTAGCGGGATATGCACGCCATACTTCGCTGCATGAGCGCGACGCCCCAGCCGGGGCGGATTCGGGCTGTGGGCGGTTGGGTGGGAACAGGAGGGTCGGGGAGGGGGGCTCGGGTGGATAGGAGCAGTGTGGCAGTGGTGGTGGTGGTAGTGGTGGTTGTTGCTGTGGAGCCAGTGGTTGTTGCTGTGGAGCCATACCTCGCTGGATATCTCACGAGAAGGAGGTTGTATGTACGTAACAAGGGGGGGCAGCAGGAAGAGGGAGTGGCAAAGTTCGGGGTTTCGGAAGGAGTTAGGTTGTCTACACGTGTAGTCATTTGGGCAAGTCCCTTGCGGGTGATCAGCAACTGTGTTTGCTGAGAGGGATGGGTGTGTCTTGTCTCGTCGTGGGTGCATCGCACAGCCAGGAACGCCGAAAGCTTGCTGCTGCTGATTGTGAGGTGCTGAACTGTTTCAGCCAGCCAGCCAGACACAACCCGTCGCGCACATACACTACAACTGGAAGCCCCCCGCGAAGGACGCAGGCTGACTACAGCCAAAGAGGGTGTGTTCATTGCAGCCCCAGCCTATGGGCGCCGTGGGTTGGTTGGAGCACTTGAACCACCACTCCCCGACCCGGCAGCCCAGAGTGAATACATGACGCTACTGCAGCCAACTGAAACCCGTTCGGGCAATCCGTGCTGATGGCTGGAGGCCGAGGGCGTTGTGCTGCGGCCATGAGAGGGTGTTGCCCAAAACAGAAAGCCGGCTGCAGCACACCAAACCACACCAGACCACACCAGACCACACCAGACCACACCAGGCCACACCAGACCAGACAAGCCACACCACCCTCTCGTCGCGCGGATGCATGCACTTGCAGGCACGCAGGAGTCTCGCCATGCAGGCGGCTGTCCTGTCAAGGGAAGAAGCGATGGGTGGGTGGCCGAGGCACTAAGGCAGGACTGCCGACGGCTGGCTCGCTGCGCTGAGCAGCGCTGCAGATAGGACCCCCATTCTTTCCGGGTGAACGATAAGTTGCCCTGAGTCCCTGCAGATCGGCCGGAGCGGAAGAGCAGTGAGAGCAAGCATCTCGCAGGTTGTCTGGGAATGGCAGGTCAGAGACAGAATACAGAATACGGGACACACCAACGCCACCCACAACGTCAACCAACGTCAGGCCGTCAGAGATGGCGTCGATGCTGCTGCCGGCCCGACCGGGGGCAGAGACAGGAACGGACAGGCGCTGATCCAAAACCCATCACATCATCCCAGGCCCGGCTTCCTGCTCCTGCTGCTGCATCCAGTTTCGGCTGCTGCAGAGTTTCGGACGGTGGCTTGCCCGTCCGTGGTGCTGGAACGGGGGTCTTTGCCTGCCGGGAGACGTCTTCCAAGGCTTATCTCGAGAAAGCGGCTAGCGTCCAAATCCTCCCACGAAGGACCCAGCAGGTTGCGTCGTGGTGCATGAATTTGGGGAACCATCGACGCTAAGTTAGTGTTGGAAAGGGTCTTGGACCAGCCAAGCGCAGTGCCACCGGCCATGTCAGGTGGGCGGGAGCATCGGGGGATTTCTCACCCATCACAGGCGACGCTCCTGCTGCTGATGACACTGGCTCGACGCTTGGTCTGGGACGCGGGGGTGTTTGTCCTCGTGGATGACAAGGACGCTACTGTAGCTGCGATAGCGCGACGCACCGAACGGGTTCCCCAGCCTTTTGTTGGATTTGTCTGGGATGGGCCTTGATTGGCGGACCGCTGATCAGCGTCTTCCCTCGTCTTCTCTGTGTGGGTGAGTCCCCGCGCACTAAAGTTAGCAACATCTGACGACGTGCGCCTGCGGATGCCGGCCATCCGATCGACTGCTTTCTGTCCTGGCGACGTCAACGCCAACGCCAATGTCGACGCCAATGTCAACGCCAACGACAGCGGTCCCTAAGCGGGAGGCGAGCAGCCTCGCTTCCTTTCAAGCGCCATTGCGGTTGTGCAACAGATGCTGCGCCAGCTAGCCGAGTACGAGTTCTGCAGGATCTGGTGTGTGCCCCTCGCCGTGCCGGCCGGCAACCCCTGGGCCGGGAATTCCTGAGCGGTGGTGCTTCGTGCAAGTGTCGAACAAACAGAAAAGGGCCAGAAAAAGAGGGGTTGAATTGCAATTGCCTGGACCCCCCCCGGGTCTTGCCAAGACGCTCTCCTGCAAAGTGGTGGCGCCATCCGACCAGGACCAGGCAGGGAAACTCGACTCCATCACCAATTTCCCCAGATTTCGGCTCCCCATCGACTCCATCTTCCGACTCTGAAAGGCGTTAGACAGCATCATCTGGCCTGCTGGCTGTGATTAATGTTAGCAACAGCAAGGGGCGAGTGCCGGTGGTGTGTGGTCTTCTGGTCTTCTGGTTCCTCTTTTTACCCCGCGTTTTCCGGCCTTCAATTTCATGGTGCGAGGCCCTGGACGGGGTCCCGCTGTCCATTTTGTCGACCATCAATCACCGGGGGGCGTGCCCAGGCGATGCCCGATGCAGGAACCTGGCCTGACAGGTGGGTTTGTTTGATAATCGACTTTTGTGTGTTGCTGTGCCCTTGCGTCCCTTGGAAACCTTTTGCTGGGCCGTTACGCTAGCGCCGTGCCAGAGAGCAGCAATTGCAATCATCAATGCTCAAGTCTGGCTGGGTCGGGAAGCACGTTCCATCAAGAGCGCCGTCGGGTCGGTGAAACACGGTCTGCCTCTCCGGTTTCCGTGCCCAGTACCATGGGATGGAAACCGACCCGACCTGGCTTTTGGTTGCTCCAGCCTCACGTCCTCCTGCTCACCGAGCTCACCACCACACCGAGCCGCCGACAAGGCTGGCCTCTCTGTTGCCTTGCCTGCCTTCATCCACATTCCTCTTTTTTTGTTTTCACAAAATTTCTGCTCGGTCTGCTTTCCGGCGCCCCTGATTGGCAGCCCCCTGGCTGCCGCCGGAAACCCACTATTCCTGTTTCTGCTGAGCCTGCAGATGCAAATTGCGGGGGAATGCCCACGAGGACCCTGCAAGGGGCTTGGCAATGACGAAAGAGCTAGCCCCTTATCGCCTTAGCTTGGCTCCACACCGAGCAAGAAAGCAACAGGAGGAAACTTTGCTCGAAGGAGTTGCAGACGACCCTGGCACAGCCCTGGAAGTCAGGATTCAGCATCAGGGATGGGAGAAAAAAATGCGCCCCAATTGCAGGGGCATCCGGCTGTTGTTGACACCCCCTTGTTACCGTTGAGCCTCATCAATCATCCTGGGATACAGCGGACAGGACACATTGTCTTTGAGTCTTTGTGGATTCTCGGTGTGTGTCCAAGCGAGGCAGATCGCAGCTTGCGTTGGTTGACCTTGAGTCGAATCGAGACCGAGTCTGCGGCCGGGCTTCCGCTCAGCCCGACAGCCCGACATCAACACACGAAGAGCCTCGGGAGGCAGGCGCCTGCTCCGGGCGTTGCGCCCGGTTACACAGTCGAGGAGACGACAATGCAGTCTCGCCTCTTTTGAGAAACATGTCAATATTCTCACATTTCGCTTCGGTGTGCCCTGGCATGGCCGGGGTTGTCGTCGGTTGGCAAGCAACAAGGCAAAAGTGACAACAAGGCCGTGATGGACCCCTCCCCCTGTCTGCCGACCCTGTTGTCCTCGATCAGTGATCCCCCGAACAATGCTGCTTTCTGCCCATCGAGGACACACTGCGGGCGCTAACGTTTGCAGCTTGCCCCTGTCAAGGGTGACTGTGAAGATAACCAACGGGCTCTGCCGCTCGGCTGCCCGCCCAGCCAATCAAGGAGGCCCAGTCTTGGGCAACCTCAGCTTGAGCCAACCAGATCGACCGGACCGCGCCTGTGTCTTGGGCGAGGCTCCGAGTGAACCAGGTTCGCAGGCTCCAAGATGGATGCAACGCTGCCGTGCCATTGAAGGTCGAGGGATCGGGGCCTGCCGTGCCAGGGGTCTGAAGATCTCGTCGGCGCCATCGCAAAAAGAAAACAAACGAGTGGCAAAACGGCCGTTGCCATCTTGTTTGTGTGTCCTCAACGGGAGGACGCTCGGGAGGCGTTCTGAGTCGCGTGGCAGTGGCAGTGGCAGCGCCAGGGGCAGCGAGTGGCAGCCACGAGCATGCGCCGAATGACCTCTCCCTGTGGGCTTGGGGTTTTTTTTTTTCTTTTCTTTTTCTTTTTGGGGTTTCTTTCGCTTTGCCCGGCGACGAAAGTCAAGGTCAAAATCAACCAGGGGCGTTTCAACGAGGTTGCAGAGGGCGGGTCAGGCCCGGTCTGGCCCGCATGCAACTCACTCGAAGTTGACGCCCGTCTCTGGCGCCGCCTCATTCAGCCGGGGCGGCCGCTGCAGGTCCTACATGGCTTAATAAGGCTTTGAGCTTGGATGAACTGAACTGAACCGAATCTAACCTCCTCGGCCTCAGTCAAGCGATTTTGGTGCGCCACTCGTCGACACGTCGGCAGGCAAAAAAAGGTGAGGGAAGAAAAAAAAATCTTCTCCTCAGCCGAGCCGCTGGCACCACTCGGTCCCGAAGCTTCGATAATGACTCCTCGATAGGAAAGGTCCAAAGATCGATGCTAGGCTGGACCTCTGCTGAGCAGGCAACATTTTCAGCTTGCTATCCACACACCATGACCGCTTGTCCGCAGGAACTTCGAGGCTAGGGCAATCCGCTAGGCGGCCAATAAAATGCCCCAGCCTGGCTGGCAACGACATGGCCAACAAGCCACGGCCATGTGCGCCGAGGATCGCCGATTTCGATAGCTCACTTTTGGACTCCAGCTTGGCGCTGCCCACGAACCATTGCGCCAGAGGCAGTTCCTCCGAGCATGTGAGGGCTGAGACACCAACGGGGGAAAATTCTGGATGTGGAAGAGTTCGTGGGCCTTTTCGAGCATGAGGCACGCCACAACTTCCTCGAGCGGAGCAAAAGCTTCGGAATTGGCGGACAATGGTCTGTCGAGTCCGTCTTGAGACGTATTAGCGTAACTCGTAGGGCTGGAGCTCCTGCCCTGCCCTGTCCGGCCTCATCGGAGGGTGCGGATGACCGAAAGAAACTTTTTGATCATCAGCGTCCCGAATCCTCGTCGTTGGCGGCTTTGGACAGATCCTGTGAGATGATTGGCTGCTCACCGAGGAGGTCCAGCTGATTCGGCGCTCCCCACCACCCACCAAGACTGCTATGTAATCTGCAAAGCCACCACTGACGAAGCAAGCTGACAGCAGCGAGGACGAAAAGGCCCGGCAAGACAAAAAGCCTCGGAAAGGATCATCGTCAAGGATTTCCACGTTGGATGGCGGCAACCTGTCGTGGCCCCCTTATCTCTGTCTCGATCTCGAATCGCGGTACGGCGACCCGTGGCGTGCAGGCAACCAACCCAACGAGATATGTGATCAACACAATAACACCAATTCCTGATATCCGTCACGGCGGGCGGGGGGGCGATGGTGACACAAGGCAGGTGAACAGCGACTTTGGTCATCATCTCCCGACGCTGTGCCAGCAGCCGCCCTGCCCAGGAACGGAGGACGGACGTGTACAGTGTACACTGTTGACCCCAGTCCCTGGCCAAGCTGGAGAGCACATTGTCTCAGATGGGACCATGATGACATTTTCTTGTCTCAAGCCTCTGGGTCCTAACGTTATATTCTTGCTGCTTTCGGAGTCGGAGGGCAGAGGTGATGCCGGCCTGGGTCGCAACTCCGAGACGGGGGTGGGCGCACCTCTGGCATCCAACCACCCAGTCGCCGTGTCGCGGGCCCTTGTGTGTGATGTGTGAGAGTGCGAGTGTTTCTCCCCACCTTTTGCGTCACCAAGGGGGATCTGTTCGGAGCTCTGGGATGTTGCCTGCCTGCCTGGTGAAGCCGAAGCCGACCCCTCCGAAGCCGTTGGGGTGCTGACGACGGCGACCGCGTGGCCCACCGACCCGGAGGCATCGTCATCGCACGGCAAACTTGAATCAGCTTGCGTGGGGATCTCACCATCGTCGCCCGATCTGATCGCCATGTTCCTGATGGCGACAGAAGCAGCGCGGATGCCGACAGCTCTCGGCAGCGCGGCCGATCCGGATGTTGGGTTGCTCCAGGCAGAGCCGGGGGACATCGTCCCCCACAGCAATCGCGACATGGGGGGACGGACCGGAGGACGGAGAGCAGGGACAAGGGCTCTCGCCAGACCCCGCCAGCGAATCGCCAGACTTGCCGCAGGGTTGTGGAGCCCTTCTCATTCTCCGGACAGATAACGCTATCCACAACCTTCTGCAAGCAACTGCAGGAGAAGATGCAAGGGAAATGCCAAAGTCGCATCCCAAGTGGATTATATGTGGATGACCCTGTTTGGTTCTGGCGTGATTTCCGTCTGGCGAGCACCCCAGGTGACTGAAGATGGGGTGATGGAGTGATGTTCGGCCGGGATGGGAACTGCCGCTGGTTTTCAGACCAACGTCAACGATGGCCCTGAGGAGGGGATGATCGTGTCACCACGAGACCATAGTTGGACGACGGCATTCGCCGGGCGAGGTGAAAGTCGCACTGCGCATTACAGACGACCCACTGCCTGTAACATGGAGGAGTGCCGAATGCCGTTGACTGGGGGTTGCTGTGCTACCTATGCATCAGTGAGCATTGGACAGAGACTTTTTCTGAACATGCTTACTACACTCGGATGTATGTAGTATTAATTATGCTGTCTGTCCTATTCTGCTCAGATAATAGTGCTATGTCGAACGAATCAGTGATGGTCTCCATAGCAGGAGTTCCGACAGCAAGCCCGTTGCGGATGTCCTAGACATTGGCTGTGCTGACTTGAAGACTTGCGTCTTGACGCGAGGCCTTTCCCGGCTGAGAGCTCTCTTTCGCTGCTACGGATACACAGCAGGCCAGGAATTCGTCATGTTTGAAACGGGTGGCCTCTTTGCGTGCACGCATGCCATGGACGAAACGTGGTTTGGTCACTTTGGTGGTGGTTTTGGAGGTGATTTGCCAGGCCGTCGTGGTGCAGAGGAGCGTGCTGCAGCACCCTGCTGCAGGTGAAGTCGAAAGCAGGTTAGCTCAGGCAGCTGCCCACGGCCGATGTGACGCTGGCGTGCGGCAGGCACCGAACGACGGGGTTGGGTGAGCAATCGGGCGTGCGCTGTGTGCAAGATCTCCATTGATGATCCGCTTCTCCAGAGTACGGAGTGCAGTTTTCTCGATGCCCGACTGCCGTCCGTCTCATCACCGACGCTCAGCCACGGTGAGATCTGCCTGCAGCGGTCCACAGACCAGAAGAGCCCGTTACAGACCTCGAGCGAATCCCCTCTCTTGTCTCACTCGACATGTGTGGTTGATCAGAGACACCGACCGAGTGCAGCGAGGGGACCTCGTCGCCCAGTCACAAGCACCGAAGCTTGAGCACAATAACACTCCAAAATGGCATCCCGGGGTTGCGACATGCCGTGACATTGGACAATGGCACCGAGTCCGCAGCATGTTTCTCTTCTGCAATGCTGCCCCGATGCTGATTGGCATGCTGGAAAGCCGACGGCCTCATGCGGCCCACGGCGCCAACCTTGTCCACCAGCAGAAACCATTCTGTCCTGTCTGCAAACGCCGGCAGAGGGGGGGTGTTCGTCCCAGGAAGAGGAAGATTGCCATTGAACAGGCCATCGCCAATGAGGAGCCCCGGCTCTGCAGGCCTGCCTTCGACGCAGGTGGGATTGAATTGGGAAGCCTTGGGGGGGGGCCGCGACAAGCCAAGGTCGCACTGCAGCACGCAGCTTCAACAGTCGCCGGCCTCCACTCGATAGCAGCGTCGCCGTCGCCTGGCAGCTCCTTTCACGTTAGCGCCCCTCGCTCGCCCTGAGGGAAGTGCTTCGCGCCCTGGGCGAGTGCTGCGCTGCAATGCAATTTGAGGGTCGAACGAGCCGGCGAAACCCCCACGCATTATCTGCTGTTTTATCCTGAGCTTCCGGGCACGGCAATGCGAAACGGAATTCCCTCGACTCTTGACGAGACGAGCGAGGGCCGACGGGCAGCGCAGGCTGTCGTCGGCATGAAGGCCAGAGGTTGATTGACGGGTTGAGCAGCACAGATTGTCATTTTTGGAAACACCTCACCAGGCCTCAACCGCTTGGTTTCAGTGTGTGGAGTTTCACGGCCCAGTCATGGCAGCAGGAAAAAGCCTTCATTGGGTGGCCCTGGTGGCCCTGGTCGCCCGAAAAAGAAAAAAAAATTGCTGCTCTCGCGGGCGAAGGCGAGGAACGCAGACTGTGTTCGTAAAACGCCTGATCGCTCAGCCCGGGCAAGCCTGAGGCCGGGCAGCGCGTCTTGTCTGCACGCCCCCCCTCCCCATGTGCTTGGTGGTGCACCAGCTCGCACCAGGGCGCGCACCAGCGTGGGCGCACAGCAGCAGCAGGCGACGCCCGCCCCGACCTGGGCTGTTCTCGGTGGACAATTCCAGACTTGTCGACAGAGACAGAGCGGGATGGAACGAGAAGAGGGTCAGGCGAACAGACAGAGACCAGAGTCCGTCTGATTTCGCCTTGGCAGACGTCCAGATCCCATCCCATCGCAGCAGATGCCTCTGCAGCATGGGCATCCCTCCATGGCAGGCAATGACGAGATTCCGATATGCCCTCACGGATGCCACGGTGACAGCGGCGGCCAATTGCGCACACAGCACACCTTCTTGCGCACTCCTGGCCTGCGCGAACACCACCCAAGGGGGGAACTGTGTCAGCACGCCCCTTCACGGCGCCCGCTCTGGAGGCCCTGCTCCTGGCCGAGCAGCCAAGAAGGCGTCAACCAGCCAGACTCCACCCATTTGCTCACAAATGACCAGGGTGGTGCCACGACAAGGCCATCATGTTATGCGCACGCCTGCCAGGAAGAATTTTTCCTGCACGCCAGGGCTGCGACCCCTGCTCTTGGCCCACGACGAAAACAGGCTAGCGCACACTGCAGCGAGACACGCCCCACCACACTTTTTGCCCTGGTCGTGGGCGACTGTGGTACCCGGTCCCCTCGTACCTCCCTCCGCAGCGGGCGCCGTCGAGGTACACGCCGCACCCCTCCGATTCAGGTACTGCGATGGCGCCAATGTCTGAGTCCCCCGTGGGTCCTTTGTGGTCATGGGCCTCTGCCTCACTCCTCCGCACCCACACACACGCAACAGCCAAGCGCAGGCAGGCAGTGCCAGAGCCAGGATACATAATCCACGCTGCCCCAGCTCCCCTCAACTCCATTCCCACTTCTGGCCCCAGGATAGCTTCGTTGCACCACTCTCTCTCTCCTTCGTCCCCACCACTCCTCTTGCCTTGGATTGGCATCCAATGCTATGAGTCAACAAGCCTCTGTCTTCTTATAGCCAACCCTTCGCCCCCTTGGAAACCAGCTCGCAGCTTGACCACTCTCTCTCAACCACACCAAGCAACAACCTGCCCAGCAGCACACAACACCACATCACACACGCAACACACACAAAGATACCCTCGAGTACTTCGCACCAGCGCACCGTCACTGCCGTCCGAAGAGAACCAACCCTCGACACCACTCCCTCCAACTCGTTCGACCTCGCGTCTCTCCAAACAGCCGCCATGTCTTTCGACTGGACACACCAGTTCTGCCTGGGCTGCGACAAGCAGACCGAGGGCGCCACCTACTGCTCCGAGTCCTGCCGCCTGGCCGACTACGACAAGACCTCGCCGTCGACTCCCAGCTCCGCCGCCAGCTCCCCGTCGCTGAGCAGCCCTCCGCTCGACTGGAACCTCTCCAGGCCGACAACATCGGCGAACACCAAGTTCTACCTCTCCCCGGCCTACGACTTCGGTCTCGCCCAGCCAAGCACCCGGAGGCCCTCGGCCTACAGCCACATCCTCTCGCCCTCTGCCTCGCACACCAGCCTCTGCTCGATGCGGAGCACCTCGTCTGCGGGCCTCGACCCGGCGCAGCTGACCGAGAAGGCGGCAAGGGAGCTCCGAGCATATGCCCGCTCTTTCGAATCCGTCCGCGGTCAACGCCGGCGATCATACTAAGACCACAATGTCCTCGACCTCACCTCTCTCGACTACACACCCCTCCTCAATCGACCCACGCTTTGCTTTCCTCCTCAGAGAGAAACACCACACGACTCAGCCTTCCTCATATTTCCTTTGTCTTCCGGGTTTTCGGTCAACGGTCTTGTTGTAACAAAAAAAGAATTTGCATACATCGGAGCACAGCATCATAAAAAAGTCTTTGGGTCGGCAAGGGGCTGAGGGTTTACACTTGTTTTGATATTTCTTGTTTTTCATCTCTTTGGGTTTCTGGGACAAGGCGTATCTGGCCGGGTTGACAATCTTGGGTTTCGAGGGCGACAGAGAGATACCGTGTATTACTGCGATACACTGCCGGGGGCGGGTTCTGTTATCCTTTACTACGCATATGGTCGGCCTTTGGGTGGAAGGAAGCCACATGGACATTGGTGTTGGGGGGCAGGGCCACACTCAGATTGTTGGACCCATGGCTCAGGAACTACTGGAATTGGCGTTTGGATACAGCATCCTCCGGGAGCTGGGAGTGCTTCAGCACTCGGGACCTTTTTGGATTGGATTTGGGCTTGATGATCATGTCATGATAGGATTTTTGTTGTATGATGGAAGGGGGAGACACTGAGCGACGCAATCGAGGACGAATGTCCCATTGCCGCTGAGATTGGCAATCATCAAATTGAAGCATTTTCCAATCCACCAACCGCACCATCTTCCCAAACCACACCGTGCCATGTTTTCCATGTTTTCCATGTTTCTCCCCGTCTCGGGCTCGCAATGCCTTACCTAATTATCCACACTCTCTCCACACTCTCCACCTCCCACTCGCCAGTCAGCGAGCCGTCTCTCTCCACATGCCACCGCCGTGCAGCCATTGCGGGTTTGCCAGAGAAGCAGAGCGGAGTTGCGGTCCCGTTCCGCATCCCCGGTCGATTGGACCACCTTGCCAAACATCATTCGACTACAAGGCACGTTCAGGCTCTGCTCGGACAATACGGATACAGTCATCGAACAGACACGACCTCTCACCAACTGTCCGCTCCACCAATCTCTCGTACGAATAGTTGATCGTCTCTGAAATTTTTTCTCATCTCGCTTTTGGGCGGGTCAGACAGCTCGACGCCGCCCGCAAAGTGGCACAACAGAGCTCCACGCCGCAGCCCCGTTACGGTTGGGGAGCTCTCCCCAGGCAACTGATCGTCCGAGCACAGCATTGGGAGTCTGGAGTGCCTCGAGTGCCCGATTTGGGATCAGAACCCCGCCCCAGGGGCAAAGCTGCCGTAACCTCGCCGCCACGTTACACCTTCGTGCCGCACTGCCAACGGAGAGGCAAGTGGCAGTTTGACTGCGATCCCCGTCCGAGTCTAAAGTTGCAATAATCTTAGGGTGAGGGGGGTGAGGATTGGATTTCCTTCAGAGGATCTTCTTCAGGGTTGACCTGAGTTGGGTTAAGTACTAGCTGGGCACATGGGCTCGTCAATTGGTGCCCGCTGAACCAGTCCCGTGGCGATTCGGTCTTTTCTTTCACCCCAGAATGTTGGACCTAACCCATCCTCGACTCATCTGGGGTGCAATTTGCGCCTGGACTCTTGGTCCAGAACATCGTTGTGGAGCAAGGCGTCAACATTTTTGCCCTCGCTGGCCACTGACTCCCTTGCTTCCAGTTTCCACTTCACCTGCGCACAGATGCAATTCTCCAGTGGACTCTGGAGCTCTTGGTCCACCAGAGGTCCAACGGCTGGTTCCAGACAACGGACCGAACCCGCTTTCCATCGACAGCACCGGCTTTGTTAGCCCTTTGTTTCCCAAGGGAAGATGAGCCGGAGCAGCCGATGCCGGCGCCTCCTCAGACAAGGGCCCTCCCTCTTTGGCCCTGAATAGAGAGGACATCTGAGCCGTCCGACCCGACAACTCGGAGCCTTTCCCCCAGAACAAAGAATGATGAACCCAAGGAAACGAAACACTGAGCATCACGCCTCCCCACAAGCTCTCCACAAGCTCCCCACTTTCGCTTCATCTGTTGGATACAAGGACTCATTACGGAGTTGTACTTGCCCTTATCAGCTGAGCTTCCAACGGCTCCAGGAGGAAAAGCACCGGGATCTGGCGATCTGGGGAAACGATAGATCGAGTTCGCCATCGCCAACTGAGCTTATTAGCCTCCCTGCCCCTCACCAGGAAGGGCAGTCTATTTCCGCGGGCCCCATCTAGACCATCATGCCATCTTCCAAAACGAAGGGGGGGGGCATTTAGGAGATAGGAGCGCGCCAGCGGCAAAACCTCCGTCACCTCAGACAAACGATGACCAACCGGTCCGCCAGCTCCGGGTCTGGCATCCCTCCTCCCATGACTGGCGGATTAGAATCCGGACCCGGCGGGGTGGATTAGTGTGGGCAGCATTGCCCTGAGAAGACAAAGAAACCAACCCGCCTTACGCCATCGATGCTGATGAATTCGCGCCCTCACCTGACTCGTCTCCAGTTACACACATCATGGTCAAACAAAGGCAACGACTCCCATGACGGCAGCAATCGGCGAAACGTCAAGGCCCGAAATCGCGAGAGAAAGCACACATCACAAAGGAGCGCGATCGATAGGCAAGCCAAGACAGCAGCAGTCTGACTTGTCCCATCGAATGAGGTGGCGGCGGCAGAGAAGCGAACCCAGATCCAGCCCCTGCACCAACCCGACACATCGATCAAGCCAGCCACCGAACCAGGCGTTGCGGCGGCAGATGGCGGCTGGCTGATGGATGGCTGCGCTGTGCTGTGCCTTGCCGTCCCGCACACGCAGGGACGTGTCGTTCAATCAACCAGAAAAGCAGTGCTTCAGGCATGCAGCCGAGCCACACAGGGACTTACAAGCGCGGGTTTCTCAGGTCTGCGTGCATGCATGTAATGTAATTGTGCTGTGGTGGTAATCCGGCGGTTGAGGCTACTGCAGAGCGCAACCTGCCTAGCTATTCTGTAATAGCTGTGCAGTTGTATAGACGGCTTTCTCTTTTGTTCCCGTCCCGTGCGTGGTATTGTGTGGTAACGAGCATGCAAGGGCGGCTCGCGGGTCGGCCGCCGGTCGCCCCGGCGCTGTGTGTGGTGCTACGGTGCCATGGCCATGCTTGCTCGGCAAGGGAGCTTGTGTGTTGTGTGAGTTGTGGTCGGTTGCGTAGCGGACTGTGGGCAAAGCCGAGTTGATCCCGGTGCTGAGGAGTGTGATGCGAGCGAGGTGCAAGGTTTCGCTCGGTTGCGGAATCTGTCTTTTTTTCTTCTTTGTTGTTTCTTGTTTCTTGAGTGGATGTCTTTTGTTTTGGATTACGTCTTTGCTGGTTTCGGCTGGGGGAAGGGTGGAGGAGCGGTTGCCGTTATCCTCCTTCCCCCACCGCACACTCCATACAGGAATTACGACACCCACCCATTCTGTGCTTCCCAGGCCGGAGCCAGATACATGGATGGTCTTGTATTGCCATCCTTACCACCCCCTCATACTGAAACGTGAGACGTGATGGTGAATCCAGGTTGGGCCGGTGCCCTTTCATCTCGGAGTATTTTGTAAAGTACTGGTAATTAACAGACTCCTGCACCGAGGCCCTCCAAACCATGGGTGAGCCGTCTCTTGGGTAAAGCCGAGATATGTCAAAGTTTAATCTGTGTGGGCACCGTGATGGCTCGTTTGGGGGGTTGATATTAACTGACAGGCCACACCAACCCCCACCTAGTGTCCTGCTGCATGGAAGATGGTGTGGTTCGGGGTCAGAGTTGGTTGGTGGTGGGGGGTGTGCATGTCCGCTGTCCGCTGCAGGACCTTGATGTCCTGGATCGGAAAGGAATGGTGCAATCCGTGGGTATTCTCCCACCTACACAGTAAGAATACTCTCTCTCATTCCAACCCGGCCGAGATCGGCCAGCCACTTGACTCGACCGGCTGCTGGGCGATCAAACAAGGCGCTGAGCGGTGCGGGTCAACCGGGGCCTGTTTGGACTCCGAAGTGGATTTTGTTTTTTTAGGTCCGCGTGTGTGTCTGGTGGGCCTGGCCTTGGCCTGTATGATGACATCAAGGAGTCATTCCAAAGAGAGAATATTTTTGGCTGGTCTTGTGGGCGTCTCGTATGTCTTGGCCTGTGTCTCTGGCGGTGGCTGTGTGATACGGAAAGGGAGCGACAAGACGTTGAGCTGGTCGCGGGATCTTCCGGGGCTCTGAGAATTTTCTTTCTACCGGTCATGCACACGACTGCTTTTGCAAGCTCCGAAATTGGAGGATCACCAAGCTCAGCACTTCCCACCTGAGCTCCCGAAGCTTCAGAGGCCTCATAGGTCGTTTGGCCATGATGACAGAGCCCGCCAGCTTTTTGACTCACTGGGCATGCTGAAATTTTTTTTTCCTTGCCAGCTGCTTCCGGGGAAAAGCTACAGGGGGCCAGACAGGGTTGACGGCGATCCCGCTGTGGGACCCGCCGGAAGTCAAATGGGAAGCCCCACTCATCGCGTCATCGTCAACTGTCGACACCGTCCAGACCACCAATTGGCCGTCACGGCAGTAGGAAGTCTGGCCGGAACTGGTTGTCGGGGCATGGCACAATCTCGAGCCGCTCCCAGCAATTGGTGGTGTGGTCCTAGGCACAGGATGGGCATATTGGCTTATTTCCTCAATGCTCAGAGTTTTCTTCCTCTCTCATGCAAGATGCTTTCATCTATCTCAGAACCAATCAGCGCCCGGCTTGGGACGGCGTTGTTGGCAGTGGGGTGTTTCGAGAACCCTGTGGTGCGAATTATGTAATCCGAACTCTGGCCTCTCATTCGGCCACGGTTTGGAGGGGTCCTTGCCGTGCCGCCCTCTCGGATAATTTGCGATCTCTGGCGTCAGATCAGATTCAGCCCAGCCCCGGAATCCGTGGATTGCGCTTCCCCACTAACATCAGCTAACACGACTTGGCACAACCTGCGGCGGGACCACAATAGCATCGGTTACTGTCTGACACACGTGTTCCAGCACCTTCCAGCAATCTGCCGAGGGCCATCGCCCTGCTGGGCTGGCTGCCTGGTTTGAGGCACGGCCAGACCCCACCAGGGCAGCCGCACCATAGCACCAAAGATCGCTCGTGATGAGACCACGTTGGGCTGGCTCGGCTGGCCAGCAAGCGAGAATAGAGAAAAAAACGACTCTGTCTCGCGTGTCTCCACAGCCCAACATGTCGCTCACTCGTGCTTCGCCGTGGAAGGCTCGGGAATGATAGCCTGACGCCCTGGCTGCCCTCAGTGGCACCGACTCCGAGTCGAGGGCTCTGCCTCCAAGCCCCCGTCCATTCCAGTGCCCGGCGCTGGGCCGCGCGCGCCTCATGCGGGTGTCGTTTCCGCGTTCCTGATCGACATGGATCCGAGATCTGCCGGCGACGGCCGCCTTGCCCGCCTTCTGGAATACTGCGACGGCCGATCAGTCGATGAGACCTGGAGCTCCACCGCTGGTCGGCCAGCTGTTGCTCTCCTCCCGGCTGCTGTTGCTGTTTTCCACATGGCGAACGTGAACCTTTCCCGTTCGTAGTGGTTGGCTGGTATCGACCGGAGTTTTTTCCGGCTTTGATGCGTACGAGCCCGCTCCACTCCGGACTCCTGTTGCTGACGACGGGGCATTGGCCAGGCGAGACCAGCTCGTTCATGCCGGCCAACGTGTCAGCCGCTCTGTCGGCTTGCCGCGCCGCACGGTGGAGTTGAGTTTTTCCAAATCTGCTCGCTCCTGCGCACCCAAACTGGGCGGGCTGCAGCGAAGCCCGAAGAACTCCTCGGATGGTTCCTGACGCGCGGCGGGGCCGCACCTTGTTGGTCGGCCGATCCGGGCGAGCGCCTTGGCGGCCCGGCCAGTCTCCGGGTCGTGTGTGGTTGGCTCGCCGTGGGTGTACGACAGGAACGGAACGAAGGGGTGGGGATCAGGCTCGTTCATCCCAAAAAAACCGCTTGCTGTCTCGCCCGTCGGGCAAAAACGGGGTCCCTTTCCTGCGCTCGTCGATTGGACTCGTATCAGGGCGTCCGCCCGATCATGCCCGACCTGGGAAACTGTCGTCTGAGGCGTGCCGGGTACCTAAATTATCCCTTCTCGGATCCCGCCCGGCCCCATCCGCCGCCGCCCGGTGCCGGGGCCCAGCAGGCACAGGTGGAGCCCTGCCCTCGTCTCTCTCGTCTCACCAACCTTGTGCCCCCCCTACGCGCCATCTACACAGTGCACAGTAAGACCGCCAATGACCAGCCACTCGCCGGCTCAACGTGTGTGCCCAAAATTGGCTACCAATGTCTTGGACACGCCCGCCCGTATGCGTTCATCCACCGCGGCCCAACTCGGAAAGCCTCCGAAGGTCGACACACGGTGCAGTTTAGGCGACCAAGCTCCCCGAGGCCAAATTGCAGGAGTAATGCTATCATGACAGGTGCTGGGGTGCTGAACCCGCCGATTTCTGTCTGTTCAAGGTGAAACAACACCCTGCTATCAACATCCCTCACAGCTCCAATCCTTTTTTCCTCCCCTGCTACAACACCAGCCAGTAGCAGGGCCCGCTCGCTGTTGCGACAATGTCTTGTCTCGTCAACGTGGACACGCATTCCTCGAGTCCCCGCCAAAAAGGGTGTCTAGCTTTGGAGCTATTCAGGGACCAGGCAAGCAGGGGAAACTGGAATGGAATCTCTCCCATCCCTGCTCAGCTAGGTGTCTCCGTCACCAGCCGTATTTCTTTTGCTTCATGTGTATGTGTGGATGTTTCACAGCAGTCTCTCTCGCGCTCGTGACACGCCGTCCTTGTCCCTCGAGCTCAGTCCACGAGAGAGCAGTAGCTTAGCTTGTCACTGTGTGCTACCCTCCCCCAACTGCCGCGGGACCCTGGACTTGTGTGAAATGTGGAGATGCTCCGTCCCCTCCTCCTATTGTCTCGGAGCGTGGTTCGTTGTGCGACGCAATATCCAGCGCAATGCTCAATGCTTGTGCCGGTGCTTTCCGACTGGCTGGTTGGCGCGGCGGCCTGGGTTTAGTTGTCTTCCTGGCGTTGGCTTTCATCACATGTAGCTCGTCACGGTGGACAAGGGCGGGGCTTCGAGAGGCTGGCGTTGTTTTGATGGCCGGCCGACTGGCTCCGAGTTTGTGTCGTGGCGAGGTGCTTGCTAGCTTGAATGACCTCGGTTGGGCCCTTGATCGTTTCACTTCGAAAGCGTCACTGGGAGTATGGGTTGGTTACAGAGACGCCCCCCTCAGGCCCTGGTTTTCAAGTAGCGGTTTGGCACTAGAGACACATCACATCTATGATGAGGCAAATAACAGCAAGGAGGAGATAGGCGAGGTAGTTTGCCAAGTACTTAGTCCGAAAGTGAGGAGATGGTTATCGGAACTTCGGCAACGAGCCTTCACAGCCAGGCTGGGAAAACACCAGCGAGAGTCTCGCTTTGTCTCTATCCCGTGTGCTGCATGATGCGATCGGCTGATGGTAGCGGAAAGCGCCCCGGTTCGTCCATGATGCGGCCAATGGTGTTCAGGGGCGTGTTGTGGGCCATTGAGTTGGCGAGCTGCCAGCTAATAGAATAGCTCTTGGTTGTGCTTGTGGCTTGCTGAGGTTGGAAGAGCCCACTATTAGAGCTGAGTAGATGGAGGCTGGACGACCTATCGGGGACGGGTTCCGGGTCCGCTACTGTCGGTCGTCTGTATCATCTCAGGACCAAGCTCATTCCGGGCTGGGCTGGCAACGTGGAAGTTGGCAACCTGGGCTCTTCAGGAATGGCGTCAGGATGCAGCGTATGGCTTGATAACGGGGCGCCCGTTCATCTTCCTGAGGGGCGACGAGAAAGCCAGGAACCAGTCGTTCAGCTTGGCGGAGATGCCGTCAAGCAGCTTTGAATTCGGCGCGACGTGGCCTGCATCCACTTTGCTCAGGTGAATCTGTCTCACCTTATCGCCCAGCAAGACCAATTCTCGAACACGTCGACGTTAGATAAGTTCTGTCTTGGAAAAAGTACCTGGGAGCGCACCTTTTGGGGAGTGTAAGCACGGTGGGCAGCAGGCACGGCGAGATGGGTCGCAGATTCGTGATCCTCCGACTTGGTCCTTCAGAGAACGCGGAGATTTGAGCGGATGGGAAGCTTGATGATTGGTCCGAACGGACTGATCCAGATTTTTCATGGCCCTTTGATTGTTCACGTCCTGTGCTGTCCACCGTCAGCGGATGAGGCTCCGTGTCCGGGTTGGTTAGGTCCTTGGAGATACCACATCGCTTCGGAGAAATCTGGAGCTAGAGCCTGAAGCGGTTTCTAGAATTTATCTACGTTGAATTAAATAGCCGAGAACGCACTTGAAGAGTGTGTGGGTCGAGCAAGCTTGGTCAGGTGCGAGTGAAATCTCGAGACATTTTCTCTTCTGCGTGGCCGAGCTCGAGGTCCTGCGAGCAGATCGGCAGAGATTCAGAAGTCGACATTGTGCAACACAGTCACGGCAGGTCAGGTCTCCTGAAGGAAGTCAGGGGATTCATAATTACCATCTATACGGGGTGCCTATAGTGGCTGTCACCCAAGGACTCGATGATTGACAAGAAAATCAACCTCAAAATCACCTCTAGTGGCCCCCCACACTTCTCAGACCAAGAGCCCGCTTACCGTCTAGGCTACTGTCTTCGTCTTCTTGCTGGCTCTATTATTTGGTGGGTGAGTATTCAAAGCGGAGACGCTTGTGGCGACGACTACGTCCGCCACTGTCTGTTCTGGCAGTGTTTGTTGGGACGAGTTGAGAAGCAAGACGGGTGTTAGTACTACATGACTGTCTTCCTAAGTCATCTCTATGGCCCAACTCTAGCTTGGTGTCCGTTTTCAGGTGTTGATGATGGCAACAATATAGAAGTTGGTCTTCAACCTTGAGTCTCTCGGAAGTACCAAACCTAGGTAATCTCTGACCAGTGCCACTCCCTCAAGACCGAGGTGGTTCACATCCATGATCATTTCGCCATTCAGGCATCCTCAGCAAAGTCGTTACGTGTTTATAAAACTCGGGACCCGGTTTTAAACCGCCGCTCGTTCATCAAAGGCCTAATTGTTATGTCGGTTGGGACATTCGCAGTGATGGGTAGCACGCGTATGAGGAACGATGTGCCCATCTAACGCTGGGCGCACCAGGCCAACTTTTGCCATGCTCAGAGCTCCGACCTGCAAACTGCATGGGCGACTGTCTTTCTTGAAATCAAACCGGCTGGAAGTGCGATGCGGGCTGTAGTAGTGCAGACTTACAGGGGCCGCTGAGTAAACGGGCCGGTAGATATTTGGCCACCCGCACCAACTTACATGCTGATTTTCTGATGAGGAGAATGACCTCAAGAGGGGCTAGCAGTTGGATTTGCTATAAGGCCGAGTGTGCTTTGGGGGGATGGAGGGGCAAGGGTTCCCTCATAGAGAGGAGACGAGTGGGCGAGAGCTGGCCTCCCGCCAGTTTATTGGGGTTTCAAGAACCTAGACACAATCCTTAGGTTTTATGGCTCGTCCACTCCTTCGTTCTGCAGATGGTGGAAAATTTCGTCATGGCTTGGTCTCAGCCCCCTCCTGAACCTGAGCCTGAGCTATCCCCTCAGACAAGTCAAGCCGGAACTCGGCCTTGACTCCCAGGTGATCTGTCACCCAGCCCTTCTCCATATGCATCGCCTCGGCCAACTCCTCAGCGGCCTCTCCATCCTCTACGACGACGTCCATTCCAAAGGTCTCAAATCCAACCACCTCCAACCCACCACAAACCAAAATCTTATCCAACCGCCCCAGCCCAAACCTGTCCCTCTCGGCCACGTTCCCCATCATGCCCCACGTCATCCCGCGCTCCTCGCCCTCCACCCCGCCGCTCTCCAGATAGGCATCCCGCAGCCCATTCTCAACATGCAGCGTGCTGTCAAACGGCTCAATGGCGTTGAAATCCCCGCCAATCACCCCGGCATGAGCCTCGCGCAGCCACCGAGCGGCGGCGGCCAGCTGGGCGGGCCGCACCGGTGGCCTGGCGCGCAGCGACTCGAGGTGGGAGGTGCAGAGGCGCAGGGTGCGCGCGTCAGGGAGGGCGACGTCGACAAAGAGCGCGTCGCGCTGCATCGGAGTGCGTGCATAGTGTAGGCGGAAGAGGGATTTGATTGGGAGGGCGCGCGGGACGAGGATGCATGTGCCGTAGACGGTCGACTCCCAGTGGTCCGTCGTGGCGTCGGTGATGTTGTAGCCCTCGCGCACCCAGTCGGCCTGCTTGATGAGGGTGAGATCGGAGCCGGTCATCTCGTTGAGCAGGATGACGCTGGGGTGGTCGGGCTTGCGGGCGACGAGGGAGCGGAGGTGCTGCAGCGCGGCCGACATGCGGGCGTCGTCGTGCGGCCGCATGAAGTCGATGTTCCAGGACAGGACCGAGAACCGGAAGGACCGCGGCGTCTCGGAGCCTGGTGGGACGGTTGAACCTTGGGCCTCGACTGGCCACCATTCACCATCCCGGAAGGTGTAGTACTCTTGCGGCGCGGGCTCGTCGCGCTTCCAGCTGTGGATAGAGGGAAACATGGCGGCGGTGTTACGGGTGTGTGAGAAGTGCCGTGGCTTCGACGTACTGCGACCACCGAAGAGGTGCCGCAAGAGTTTGAACATGAGCAGGTTTTCCGTCGACGCCTTCCTGTTGGAAGGGATAGGTATGTTACATGTCAGGGCTGAGCCAGGCAGCAGAGCATCAAGATGCAGGTGCGGCAAACACCAAGCCTGATTGGCCAATGCTGACCCAAGCTGTCAAAGTCGACGGCCGCATACTATCCGTACTGCACACAGGACCTTCCGACCTCGAGATTCCGAGTGCCGAAAGAACGCTTGGTCTTTGGATTTTGGAGACGGAATCGCTGAACTAATTTCGTGGCTGTTTGATTCTGTGTTTTTGGCAGTCGTTGGGCCATTGTCTGGTCGAGTTCGGCCGTATCCGTTAATGCTTTCTTCTTAGAGTCAAGCCGGGCCGTTGGCTTCGAGTTGAGCCTCGCTGCCGTCTTGAGATTAGGTAGGTAGGGAATACCTTGGTGGTATGCGGCCGTCGTCGGTTGAGGCCGTAGTGGTGGTTGGCCGGGGAGTGTCGTGGTGAGTGTTGAGCGGTGACAGCTGGGGTTCGAGAGCTGGCAGCTGTACCCTGTGCCCCTGCACCAAAAGCTTAGGTCCTGTTGACCCGACGTTACACTGGCGTTGGGTGGGGCGGCAGATGGGATCTTAGTGGGGACAGCCTGGGGAAACGCCGCTGCTTGCCCGCGGATTCCGTCCCCCCCTGCCAATGACGGGGCACCAACAGCCCACGGAGGACCGGGGAAGCAGCAGGGCGCGTGCATGTTCCAGGCCCAGCGCTCTGGGAGGCTTTCCAGAATTGACTTCGTGCCCTGTTTCCGTGTCGGTTGATCCATGTTCACCCCGCCAGACAACAGCCCTAGAGACCGTCGCCGAACGCCGCCGATGCATTGCGATGGCCCAGCTGGTCTCCGACTTCATCATCATCCCCGTCCTCCGACAAGCCCGCCGCTTCTCCGCCGGGTTCGCCACCAATGAACCCCCCGCCATCGAGCCCCCCGCCGTGCTGCCACACCGGCGCACGCGGTCTACTGATGCTGCTGCCGCGGGAAGCGCAATACTAGAAGGGGACAAGTCTGGGAGGCCATCGGCCGGGGACGCCGGGGACGCCGGGGACGCCGGGGACGCCG
>FTCU01003145.1_pt1 | contig 24494 bp, 34 predicted proteins | sample 1639521 | NCBI WGS metagenome assembly FTCU01 (sample SAMEA3914864, study PRJEB12502) | metagenome | biome: forest; material: soil | place: USA | collected 2012-03-12 | depth 0.3 m
CCGCCCCCCCAGACACCCCCCCCTCTGTGGGTCCCCTCCCCCCCCCCCCCCCCCCCGGGAGGTGCAGCTTTTATTTTTTTCCCCTGCCTCGATATGCAAGCGAATCAGACCTTCTCCGGGAATTATTTTTCTACCCCCATCGAATGTTTTCTGAGCTTCTTGGGCGCCTCGTGGGGTCGTTGTTGCGTGGGTGTTGGGGACGCAGGGTTAAACTGGCAGGCCTGGACGGATGGAGCTGCGGCACCCCGCCGAACCGCCGAGGGATGAGGCTTTAAAACGGGTGTGCGGAGTCGTCTTCTTGATCCACTGCCTCGCCGAGGACATGGCAGGTACCTCGCAGTACCTGGGTGTTTTGAATCCACGTGAGGACCTGCCCCCCCCGCGTCTTCCTGGCAACGGCTCCGAGCCCGTGCTCCGACCGGTGTCAAGGCATCATCTCCTGCCAGGGCTTCATCGGCCCGGGGACACCACGGGGCTGGAGGACAGACGGATTGCGTGTTTCTCTGGCAATGGGCCTGTGAGCGTTTGCAGATGTGCGCGACGACCGCTTGTTCCCGGCCGATATCACATGGAGTGGGTTTCGGGTCCTGTTATTGGCGACGAGACCCGTCCCCAGTCCTTCAGGACCTGAGCTCAACGGTCCACAAGCCACCAGCGTGTCATTGCACAGCAATCGATCGTCTGGTCTTGTTGACTGGGATGTCCATGGTCATGCTTCAGTGCTCCTGTGATGGCGGCGCGGCCGGCGCAAAATCGCGCTCTTTCCCGTGGACGCAGATTGTGCGAGGCGCGCGGCTCTGTGCTCAGGGTCTTCATGTGTTCTCGGCGTCACCCTGACGGCTGGTGAAGCTTCGATAGGGTGACCAGTTGCCGCTACTGGGAGCTCAGCGACAGCGGCATCCTCTTCGCGGGGAGCGGCCTAGCAGAAAGTTCCTGGCTGGAGTCGGGTCAGCAGCCATCAATTGTCGTGTCATGAGGGCCCTGCGATAGCAGATCTCGTTGGTTGCATCGTCGTGGACCTGCACCTCCGGGGTACCCATGATGGCGCTTGTTGAAGCAGCGCCCTTTTCGGACAGTGGTCTGCAGGCGACCCCTGGCGACAGGGCGGGGTCGCAGAGGGGAATTTGGAGAAAGCTGGGCACCTGTTCCTTTGTCAAGCTCTCAAGGTCCGCTCTGCAAATCGGGCCAACCAGCGAGGTCGGCCGAAGCCATGCCGTGGGAATTTCCGCCGACACCAGCTGCGTGTTCCCGTGCCGGCGCCGGCTGTGTCCGGGTTTGTCGGATGGCCTTTTGCGCGGCCCGGCTGAGTGCGTAGCGAGCATTTGCCCTCTGACATGGAGGCGGCCACGGGCAGGTATTGCCGGCCACTGGTTGGAGCCGCCTCGGGTCGTGCTCCCGAAACATTGCAAAGTCCTGTCTGGCCGCGAATCCGCCCGTGCGCCCCAGGATCCATGATCGGCCGAACCGGTGGCCCCGGGGATATCGACTGATCGGGTTGTGGATGGGAAGCCTGTCCACATCGACGATAGCTCGGCCCACATGGGAGACACAGTACTCGGTCCACATTGTGCTCTGCGGCACCTGGTCCAACGGCGGCGGCCGGCGAGGGAGCAAGGTCATGGCGTGCCTCGGTGAGACGCGTCGACAAGGCCAAGGTCCAAGGCTCAGTGGTTGAAGGGTCCAAGACCCACCCAGCCGCCGGGCCGCAATGGACCGCAACCAGCAAAACGAGATCAACGGCGAGTTCGGACGTCGTCTGGAGTTGCGGCATCCTTCGATGCTACCGTGCATATCGCAGGTGCCCTGTTGCCTGTATGGTCAAGGGTGCAAAACACCCGTCCTGCCCGCGGAGCCGTTTGACGTGAGATGCTGCAGTCCGCTCTGGCCTCGGCGTCTCTCTTGGTGGACGTGGGCCTGCCAGACTGCCTAGGCACTGCAACGAGCAAGACATTGTCGAGGCCGAGAGCAGCACGAAGCTCACTTCTCGCGAGCTGAGCACATCGGGCTGCCTCGAGCAGGAGGCTCCTCTGGCCATCAGCAACACGGCCGCTCCTAAGCGACCCACGAGCGCCAGGCCCGACCGACGGGGGAGGCGGTTTTACCGGTATTTGCGCAATATGTCTCCCGGCTGTTTGCCGCATTGAACCGGACGGTAAATGAGCTGGGTGCTGAAACCGAAGTCCTTCGCACGGGAAGGCTGCCGGCGGGATTCTGGGACATGTCGGTGCGAGCGAGACCGGGTCGTTGACGATGCCTGTGGCCATGCCCTCCGGCCTCCGCGGCCATGATTCCTTCGTGCCAACACCCCAAACGTGTGACCAGCTGGCCTCGCTGGCCAGTCGCAAATACAAGACTCATGATGACGTCCTCTGTAGGACGCCTATCGCCCGGAGGCTCTGGGACTCGTGCGGCCAGCAACCACCACGAGTCACAGCAAGATGGCCGAGCTGTGTCTCTTATGTCTCCGAGATAACATTTAATTTACGGCGGTGCACCTCCGGGAGCGTCCGCCTGCCAAGCGTCATCCCGCGCAATCGCAGGGCCAAGGCGGCTCACCGGTGGGGGCACGGCGTCTCGCTCGCCTGTCGACTCGGTTTTTTCTCGAAGAAGAAGCGAGACGCAGGACCGGTCGCTGTGTGCGTTGCATTGATGGACGAGCGGGTACTGGTGGCGATGGAAGAGGAATTCTGAAATCGTAAGAATAAAAATGAAAATAAAAACCCTTGGGTTCCCAACAAAAGGCCGGCGGCCTGGCCGAAACAGGGATTCCACAGCATCCAGGCACGCATCATGGATGGCTTGGAGAACCGGGCAGGAACGACCTGAACTCTTGCAGTGTTGAGAATGGAATGGTTCGTTCGCTGCTACCTAGATTGCTGCTGCCTTGTGAGGTTTCAGCAAATTTTCACTGATTTTCCTCGAGGAAAGCACGGCGGACAACGTTCTCACATGGCGATGAGGCATGCCTGCAGCGTGTGGCCGGCTCTCGCCAATTATCACCGAATTCAACCAAATCAGCATGGGCCTGCTCAATGTTTATGCTACAGAATACTTCCACTGCAGTTACTCCGGCGTGATACGGGGAGTGCCGTCTGGAGCAGCAGCTGTACCTGAATTTCCCCGGGCTCTGGAACATTCGCCGACAACCAAGCATCCTGATCACCACCAGATTGTTTCGACGCATTTCCGGCCACGGCTCGCCAGTCGAAACCGCCTGGTCGTGGCCGTTCCATGGTTCCAGGCCCGTTCAGACCGACATCGAGCCAGATCCTTCATCTGGGCCTGGTCATTGCGCAATACGGCATTCCTTCCACGGCCTCCCGTCACGGGCCAGCCGCAAGTCTCCCTGTCGTTCAAGCCCCCGTGCCACAACGCACGCCAAAGTCTTGCTCCGAGCTGCGCAGCAAACCGCACCCCGGACTCTGGAACACCAGCTCGGATCATCTCGCCAAGTGGCAGGCGGCCAGCACAAGGGAAACAGACGTGCTTCCGTCCCTCATGCACGCGTGCCCATCACACGCATCATCCCATCCCGCGACGCAACTCCACGCTGGGCGCCGACCCAAGTTGCGTCCTGCTTCGAGCCTGTCCAGGGCTCCACTGCCGTTGTAACAGACTTCGGCCCCCGCGCGGATCGAGCGGGAGAACAGGCCCCGGGGAAGCAGGAAGCGTCCTCCGGGAGATGCGGCCGATCTGGATGATGCGTTTCCAAGGTCCTCGGCCTGTGGGTTTTTTTCTGCGACGAAAGTGTCACCTTTGTTCCTGGGTAAACCGTCCGACCCCAGACCAACCCCGGACGAAACCGGTGTGGCTGATGAGGTGGCCGCCAGACAAGCATACCGGTCCTCGTCGGAACAACGGCCGAGGAGCAAGGGGGAGCAAAAATTTTCAAGCAATATTCTCAGTAACGCCCTGCTCCTGCATATGCCATGGCATCTTGCTTGCATACCAAATACCACATCGTGCCTTGTCCGGCGTCGCTGCTGCAAGGTTGCAGGGTTCAGCGCAGGTAATCCCGTCTCCAGCACGCACGGCAAAGCCCTGGGCCGGCAAACAACACCGAGAAATCCTGCCTTGCCGTATTATTGGTCTTGGGAACGCTTTTGCCTCCAACTCGACTGGTCGGGCAGTGATCGGACCCAACACTCGGCGTGGTTGGCACAAGCCATTCAAGCTGGTGTCATGGACCACACAGTGTCACGGCGAGCCACGGTTGACCATTGGACAAACCTTGGACGGCCTCCCAGCAACAGAAGCCACAGGGTACAAGAACCGGATGACTTGATTTCGCCGCTGCCACGCCCGGCTTCCTCCCTGGTCTCTGACGGCGTCCGGGCCCGCCTCGTCATCCGGCCACCGACGAAGATGTGGCTCCGTACTCGACTTGATCAGGAGCTCCGGGGACTTCCGACCGTGTCAACGAGGCGTGCTTGGTGCTGCGATATGCCACCTCATGCATGTTGTGGCAAGCGCCGATTACGACCTGCTCGTCCGGTGGCCACAAACCGCCGTCGTCACGTCAAGTGGCCTGACTGAAAGACAAGAATGGTATAACAGAAACCCATCTTCTGTGGCAAACTCTTGCTCACTGGATCGGGTCTCCTCGGGGTGACGAATCCTCGGAGGATCCACGCTTTCACGGGGCTCTCCAGTTACCTCTCTCCGCCCGTTTCCGTGACAAACACTCGCCTCATTGAGGGTTAGAAGGGTTTGTAATTCCCGAGAGGAATCTTGTGGTTGGCCCCTAACATCGTGGTGTGGAGGCTGAAGGCGTGCGTTTCCATCCATCTCGCAGCCCCCGGTCTAAATCCGCATATCTCGGCACGCCTTCTTCACCAATACTCGGACTGCTGCAGGGTGAGCGTTGCCACTTCAGCTCCTCTTGGTTCTGATCATCAAGCCCGGCGTCTTGTATCGAGCTACCCCGCCCGTCGTGGGTTCTAGAACCATCGCCGACAACCAGAAGTTGAGTGATAGGCAGCCAGTCACACGGGCGATGGGGTGCAAAAGCCGTTTCAAAGGCGTTCGAGGTACACAGGAGTGCTCTTAGGACACCCCACAGTCGAGAATTGGATCAAAGCTGAAGCCTCTCCAGGGACCCGGAGCCACTCCTTCATCCTTGAGCCTCCATACCAGAGCGTGGCGGCGTCGTCTGGCATCTGGGCCCGGTTATCACAGGACTCATCCTTCGTATCCCTTTTATGGCGCCGCGCCGCAGAGATAACGGCTCGGCGGGTATGAGGCCAGATTCGGGGTGCCCTTGAGTCTCTGTCCGTGGGACGGTAAGCTTGCCCCGTCTCCGTCCTGGAACATCATTGGCGACCAAGGACGTCCCTATCACACCAGTCGAGCACCGACCCTGCTGGCATGCCAGGACATGTCCCGGCGCGACACGATCCGCTCACCCCCCTCGACTCGCAAGGTACCTGGGCGTGCTGGGCCAGTAGCAGGGGCAACCTCCCATTCCAGATGGGCTGGCACGCCAGTGGCGTCGGGATGGCGGCAAACCAGGGGCGTCGTGCCCACAGTAAGCTCCATCAGAACTTCCAGCGCTTGTCGAGGGCCGCTCCTTGGGCGGTTTGACGGTGAGCCGGGTCCGCGCTCCGACGGGCAGCGGCTGGTTGGTCACCGTTTCTATCCTACGCCTCTGCCCGACAACCGAGCCATGGCGTGGAGAAAGTACCATGGCGTGGAGAAAGGATAGACGAGCCGAGACGGAGCGGCCCTTTCCTTTCTTCTTTCTGTTTGCGTGACTGGTGCCACTGGCCAGGAAGCCATGTAGGTTTCGCCGGAACCAAAGCCCCTTTCTGCGGCCCGAGGGCGGGTCCCGACCCCAACGTTCTTTACGACGACTCCCGTGGGCGCGTCGAGGAGTATAGGGCACGGTAACTGATGTTCCAAACCACCACCTTGGTTCAAACAACACGAGGGGCTCAACTTGGGGCTTGGCTGGTGGTGACTATGATATAAACGCCTGACCAGATCTCAAAAACCTTGACTCGTAACACTCGCGACTAACACCATGATAACAGTCGCTTGAATTGCTTGACAGTTTTTATCATCGAGAGAGAAACAAAGAACACCAGAGAGCACCTCGAAGATGCCCGGGGGCAATCTCCTCGACACGGTTGGAAGCACGGAAACCCAACCAAGAACCGTGGGCGTCCCGGGGGCGACTTCGAGGAGCGATGGCGGGAAGTTGACAGAAACTTGAACACTTTGCCAGTCTATGATTTAGTTTCCTCTTATCCATATTCTTGGTCGGCCGGCTCTACTGGTGATAACAAGTGTGATAACGTTCAACGCGTGCCGAACGGACCTGCCCACGATGCCACCCACAGCCCCGGCCGGACGGCCCTCGAGCATCGGGCCAAGACCCCAACACTAATCACGTGGTTTGCCAGAGACCTCCTGCGCCTCATCACTTTCATCTCTGTCTCCGTCTCTTTTGACCCCCCTCCTCCGAGCCATGGAACCCAACCGAAACTGGCACGAACCCGTGGTAGAGATTTTCGGCAATCTCATCACCCCAGGAGTGCGCTACTCAGCCGAGGCCTACGATCTCGCCAACCGCCGCTGGTACCGTCTGGAAGTCACCGAGCCCGACGTCCCAGTCGACGACTGGCTCTCGGCGACCGTCGCGGGGCATCTCGAAACCTATCACGCCGACCACGGAGAAGCACCCCCATGGAACACCATCTCCCTCCTCACCCACGACGGTCCTGCCATCTTTGAGTCTCGCCGCGACGGTCTGGTCAGCCGGCCCATCAGGGCGTCCCTCTTCTACGGCGCGTCACCTACAGACCGGCTGCCAACCACGCCGATCCACGAGCTGCAGCGTCTCACCTACATCAGCCGCTCGGCGGACCGGTGTGTCTGGCGCGGCCGCGACTGCGTCTTCAAGCGCGTCGAGTTTGACGTCGACATCGAGACCATCGTCGGAGAGATCCGCGCGCGGGAGGCGCTTAGGGATGCCATCCTGTCATCGTCTCCGCTGTCGCCATCTGCGGATTTGGACCTCGACGCCGAGATGATCAGTCAGTTCTGCGTCGTCCCGATCCTGGCAGTCGTGATTGGAGATCGAGCGCCCTGGAAGCACGGCACCGTCGCCGGCGTGCTGACACAATTTTGTGGCAAGGACCTGGAGATGCTGGCCAGACCGGGAATCGGAGACGGATTTTCGGTGACGGTGACGCAGTTGGCGGAGGTGGTGCGTGGGGTGCGGCGGCTGAGGGATTGTGGTGTGGTTCATGGGGATATCAAGTACTGGAACACGGTGCTGCAGCAGAGGGAGGGGGAGGAGGCGAGACTGGTGCTGATTGATTTGGGGATGGAGGCACCGGAATATGAAGGGGATGTTAAGGCGTTGGGGACGCTGCTTTTGTGGTGCGTGGAGAATGTAAAGGGGCTGAGGGATGATGCGGGAGTGAAGTCGAGGGTGGTTGCTGCTGCTGCGGCGCTGAGAGCTGAGGAGGACTTTGATACTGCGCTGGCTTGTTTGGCTGACGGTTGATTGGGATCGACTCTCGTCGTTGTACATGAGCAGCAGGTTAAGGAGTCAGAAATAGGAAAGCTGCCTAGAGGTTTCGGCAGAGTTTCCTTGACGTTCAATACAGCCGCTTCGAGGCTGTCATGAATTCTGTTCGGCATTATGACTAGTCTGCCCCTCGCTGAAGAGGAATCACAACGAAGGAGACTGGGCGACGCCTTCCGGCCTCCTGTGGTGGCCACTCTAAAGCCTTAACTGAGTCCGAAGGAAGTCTGTCAAGGCGTTGACGGAGCAACGCTGGGGAAGATGGAAACCGAGCACAGCCCGTTATGATTACAACTCCATAGAGCGAATCCTCCGGCTTCTTACAGCTCGAAACCAGCGCCTGACCCGGATAGAGCACCACCAGGCCGCTGAAAGGAGAGCACACCAAGCGGAGCCTCATTCCTCCTCCGACTTCCAAGTCGGTTCCTTAGTGATCCCATCCGTTTTCTCTGCTCTTAGGCATCGAGAATGATGGCCTGGAGGACGAAGGAGGCAAGCCGCTACAGTACGGGCTCGGCCGGTTGCGTGTATGGAACTCCATCCATCTTGCGTCGTCCGTCACGGTGATGCCGTTGGCACCTCGCCAACTCACCGTCAACTTGGTCTCTGGCCCAAAGTGTTAACCACCCCGGGCGGGGTCTACGTTGATCGTCTTGATGATGTCGCCGCGCCTGGCCATCAGGTACGATCGAGATACAGTCGCGTATGGTGACGAAACCTAAATCGCCCGTCGCTTTAATCACGAGTTCTGTCTTCCCCCGATCCCACGGCCGATCCAACTCGCAACACTTCAATAGATAGATGTCTTCCTCGGTCCTCCAAGTCTCGCCCAGGCTCGGCAACGGTCCATAGAGAACCTGGGTAGAGTCGTATAGCCCGTCAGGGTCGGTATGGAATTCGTGGGTCTCCATCCAGTAACAGTCCCATCATCAAGCGAATCGATAGAGAGCTTGAGAGACGATACTTTTGGCTTGGCTAGGGGCGACTGTGCAAGCGGATGCCACATAGGCTTCCTCTCGTCACCACCGACTCTTTGGTAGTAGGGTTCGGGGACCTCATCCGGGTCGAAAAAGAAGTCGCGCGCCACTGTGATAGCTGTTTCGAGTGGCCGTCCAGCGCCCAGCGGACACGTCGGGTCTTGGGGTTAAGCAGTCCTCGATTTGGGGGCTATCTTCCAAGTTCTTCGAAGGAGGGCAGCAGCGGCGTTCCCCCCCCAGGCACGGTGGTCTGCGGATTGCTGGTCATCACGGATGGTCGGCCGGTCGGGATCTCAGTTGTTTTCCGAAAACAGATGAGCAACCGGAATGAGCTTACTGCCGCTCCTCTCATTGGCAGCCCTCGGAATATTCTGCACATACTACATAATGCACAGTGCAGGATAAGCTCGCCTGAAACAGAAGTTGACGATTGCTGCGGGCCGGGGCAGCATCCCGCCGTGCCCACCGCCTTTTTTTCTCCGTGGCCGCGGCCCCGCGGTTCACCGCCCTCCTGACGATCAGCCGAGAATCCCGGCCAACCCCACCGTCCAGGACCACCAGGAACGGCCCCTGGCCAGATTTTGTCAAATCAACATGGGACAAGCCGACTCTCCGAAACACTTGAAGTGGCTGCAGAGGGTTCGACGGGTCGGAGAGCTTTTGGCCGGTGAAACCCCGATTTTTGGGCGTCTGATGCCTCATCCTATTTTGGCTCGCGGGGAAGAGGGGTCGGGAAGATAGGATGTCAAAACGCGGGGTCCGGTTGGCTGTGAGACACGGTCAAGCCACACACCGGTCAACCAGACGAGCGAATCGAGACAGGGCACGGGCAGATCGCAGGCCGGCCGGCCGAGGCTGCGGGAGGAGGGGTTGCCGCGGTGGCGGGCTTCCGAGGAAGACTTAGTGAGGTGAATTTCGGGCTTAGTGAGGTGATCGGATTGCTCCCTCTCGTTCGTACTGTCCGGATCTCTTGCGCCGGTCGTATCAGTGTTTCTCTCTGGTGGCTGGCATGCGGACGGAACCGGGCAGAGAGAGAGACATTGACGTTGCTGGATTCGCTCCCGCACTCGTATGGTTTCCTGCAGACATGAGATTGGCTTGCTTGGCTGTCTGTGATCGGACCGGAGGGTCAATCAGGACAGCATCCAGCGTTCGTACGGGCGGCAATCGGCGATCTGGCTGTCGCATTCTCGACTCGACGCTGCTTCGGAAGATGGAAGCGGCGGAATCGCTAGCGTCAGGTTGGCGGAGGAGCGGGATCGAACGGCCGGGTGCGGTGCCCACCATCAGTCCATGGTCGCTGCATCCGGCTGGCGCTAACGTTATTGGCCTCGATCGCCTCGCCTTCCCCCCTGGACGGGCCGGGGCCCAGCTTGACCGCCGCGCCGCGATGGACGGTGGTCTGGGATGGCCGCGTCGGACGGGGTTTTGAGTTATTTTGTTCCTGGTCGCGTCGCTACAGCAGCGGCCAGGACTTGTTGAAGAAAAAAAACAAAGAAAAAAAAAGCAGCCGGTGATGGCCCGGGTCGGTTTGTGGTGATGGGGTGGTTGGTTGGTCGTGTTTCTGGCCTTGTCGACAGCAGCTGGCCGTTCCAGAACCAATCGTCGGGGGTTCAGCCATCCAGCTTTCCGGATCCAGGCAGTCCCCGCCAATCACGGCGGGCGCGCGACGGTGGACGGCGTGGGACAGCGCGGACAGCGTGGGCAGCGTGTGGCTGACGGACGCGGTTTGCAGACCGCTCACTGGGCACAGCGGATGCTCGCTGCGCGGTCACTGGACGCTCACTGGACGGCCCGCTTCCAGGCCCCGCGCCAGGGGTCCACCGCTGCCCCAAGCCCCGGGCAAGGCACCCTGGGTCGCCTTGGCTGACCCCTCCTCTTCCCCACAGTCGCACTGCTGGACTGCTGGAGCAAGAGGCATGAGGCTGAAATCGGTGTGGTTCGTCGATCCGGCGCTGGGCTGGGGAGTTCGCAGGCCGCTGAAGAGAGAGACGGACGGGGCTTTGTCGGTCCCGTCGCACGGAATTCGTCATCCCACCACGACCACTCCCACTTACCCCCCCTCGAACCCCGTCTCATGCCAACAAACGACGACACGACGTCGCTCTTTGTCTGTGGCCGCCCGCCATTCTCTGGCCACTTCCGTCCACTTCCGTCAATTGCCGGGCCACCTTCACCTCCAGCTGCAACTCCATCTCCGTCTCCGTATCCGTCTCATCGGCGACTGTTGCTCTGTGCCCTGCCGTGCCTCGCCCGGACATCATCGCATTGTGCATGTGTGCTGCGTGCTCCTGAGTCTCCCTCCTCCCTCCGGATCCGCGTGTCGGGCCATCCGCGGCCACGGCGACGACGACCAGACGACGCCAACGAGATCCCCTCGCATCCGTCCCTTGCCCCGCCTCTAAATGCTCGCCACAAAAACTCCCCTGGCCGTCTCGAATCCCCGCTCGTCGTGTCGTTCGTGACACGGCGGCAGCGCCGAACCACGCCGTGGGCTTCTCGGACGTCACTCCCGCGGCGGTGCGTCCACCAGTGTCCTGTTCCGGGCTGCAGCCGCGGTGTCTCCATCCGGCTCATCCGGCCCATCCGTCGGCTTGCATCCCCGCCCGCAGTAGAGTGACGACAGCATGGCGTCGATAGGCGGGCAATCGGGGCTCTCTGCCACCAAGATTACCAAGGCGAGGGGGAAGATGGTCAAGCCGATCCTGAAGAAGTTGGCGCACACGCACTCGGAAAAGAACTCGCTGGACCTGGATCGGGGGTGGGAGGAGCAGCAGGTCGAGCAGCTCGAGGTCGGCGGCGGGTGGGATGGAGGGTTTGGCTACGGGCAGGCGAGAGATGGCACTGGGTTTGGATTTGGATTTGCAGGCGCAGGAGGGATCGGGGTCGGGGAGGGAATCATGCCTGTGGCCATGGGTCCGGGTGCAGGCGCAGGAGGCAGCATTCGAGGAAGCAGCCTCAAGTTCCAGCACGGCCGCTCCGGTTCGCAGACCTCTGCCGGCAGCGGGCCTCGAGGCGGTGCTTTCGTGCATCCCTTTGCGCAGACGCCGCGCACCTCGACGCCGCCGCTGTCATACGCCAACTCGCTGGCGTCATTCGACAATGGGCGGGACTGCTCGCCCACCATCACCGAGAACGAGGACGACGACGGCTTCGACACCAGCACCACCTACCCGCCTTCTCATTCTCTCTCGCACGCCCACTCCACAATAGCTTTCTCGCAACCCCCCGCGCCCGGCGCCTCGCAGTCCAACCTCAGGCGGCCGTCCCTCAACAGCCAGCGCACGTCGTCATACACGGAAACTCCCTCCAATCCGCCATCCCTCCGCATTACCACCGGCCGCTCGGTTTCGGGCACTGCAGCAACGACATCACGATTTGCGCATGGCAGTCTCCCCGCGGGCAGTCTTCCCACCTGCAGTTCCGACCTCCAACTAAACGCCCCCCACAGCCTCAGTGTCAGTGTTGGCACCGATACACTCGACTCGCCCACGGGAAGTTTGGGCGCCGGAAGCATTATCGCACAACAATCCCAATTATCTCCTCTACGAACATCCCTCGACATGGCTGGATTCCCCCGCCTGCGCAGTCGATCGGAGCTCGACTCGGCCGCGCATGTCGAGAACGTGCGCGCCGCCCGCCGCAAATTCGAGGAGCGCGAGAAGGTCAAGGAGGAAAAGTACGACCGCGAGATGATCCGCAAGCGCGAGCGCCGCGACAACAAGGAAGCGTTGCGCATTGAGAAGGGCGAACCACCCAACCGCCCGACACACCGCAAGAAGACGCTCACGGGGCTCTCGACAGTTTCCGAACCCGGCGGCGGCAGCGGCAGCCGATCGTCGAGGATCGATCTCCCACTGCACGCGACTCCTCCTCACCGCGGCTTCTCCGCTCCCGTCGGCGGCCTCGGCCTCGGAATCGGAAGACGCCGCCAGACCGACCCGCCCACCCCCATGGCCGAGCGGGAGAAGCCGATGGGGTTTGCCGCCCGCCGCTACGAGACCGTGTCGCTCCAGACGCCGCCCGCCTTCGGCGTCACCGTCGACGACGTGCACTTCGAGCAGGCCCGCCCGAGGAGGGGTAGCAGCGCCAAGCGCAAGACCCAGGGGTACTGGCAGGGCTTCCTCCTCTGGCTGCGAACCAAGCTGCTCCGTATGGGCAGTGCTCGGTAAGCGGCCATCGGAATCCATTATTCTAGCGCAGTGCTTGGGTTATCAACAGGACCAAGCAGGCCACACCAAGCAGGCCACGCGCGTGGATAGCTACAGACAGACAGTTTTGACAAGCAGCCTCACATCCACCAAACCACCACCCACCATTCACGCACCCATAAAACTCGACATGACATCACACCGGACCGGGATCGACTTCTCCCAGTCCAAGATGACGTTACGAACCACTGGACGGACAGCCTTGCAGCATTTACACATCATCCATCCCCCATACCCCACCACCAAGAACAACAACGGCAACAACAGGATACACGAAGCAAAGCAACAACATGGCAGCGATCCGGATTTGTGTTTTTCCCAGGCGTTTTCACTGGCCGACTGTTCCTGTCTCTCTCAGGAACCGGAGGCCGGGCTGGCTTTTTTTCTTTGCGGCCCTCTCCTTTTTCGACAACCCCGACATTTTGCGAGGCGCTTAGGCGGGTGGAACTCTCTTCTTTCTCATCGTTCTCTCGGCATGCTAGTTTTTCCTCTTTTTCATGACGGTCTTTTGGTCTTGGCTCGGATTGGGACGGAACTCGGATTCGGATCGGGATTCTAGAGGGATCGGATCTGTCTCTGGGATATGGGCACCCCCACGTTTTGTCGGGGTCTGGATGAAGGAGCATTACATCGTCACGGCAGACCATGGTTTCGGCTCGGGCTTTGGGATTTTTTTCGGGATAGCAGACTGTTGCACAGTTTGTTTTTGGGATGGCATTGCGTGGGTAGGAGGGTTTGGATTCGGGAATTTGGGTTGGATCGGTCAGGGCTGCTGAGAGGGATCTTGGAATCACGCCTGCCCTCTCGCTCCTCCGCCCTTCTTGGGCATGGGGTGTTGCGGTTGCTGTTTCTGGCCATTTCCCTTTTTTTTCTGTTCTCTCTTTTGCGCTCTTTTCGCGGGTTACGGGTGGCATCGCATCACGTCTGGTTGTGATGGGGGCGGGCTGGGCATTTGGGCGGAGCTCCCTGAGTGTGGTTGAGCTTGCCTGGAGTGGATGAAGACGGCTGCTTAGGGGTTGGGTAGATTAGGCGTGAAAGCTTTGAATCTATCTGGCGTTGCTCTTCAGACCGGAGGCGGTGGGCTGTGAGCTGTGAGTTGAGAGCTGGCTGTGAGCTGAAAGAAACACGTGCTCTTGTCTGACTGGACTTGGTGGTTACACAAGTTCACAACCGACTGTGGCTGGCCGGGTCAACAACCTCGCTTTTCATACTCGTCTGTTTGAGATGGTCCGGCTTGAGGTCTTGTCTTTCCTCCTTGTTGCCAACTGCCTGGAACGTTATTGTGTCAACAAGATTCCAGACCTCGAGCTGCGCCGCGTCTCCCCTGTCGGCCGAGGCACATCGTCGGAGTGGGCCCGAGCACGCGAACCCCTGAACCTGGAGCTCCATCAAGCTTCTGGTGTGTTATCCTCGAGGTGGAACTTAGGAGGTTAACCTCCGCTACAAGTAGCTGATGTTTCGATTCACATCACAAGCACATTGTGCTTGATCTGAATCCCATCTGGTGTCGTTCTCGGCGGATTTCCTTGACCGTGAAACCTGTGGCGGAATCCTAGTGCTCACTCAGACGGGATTTAATCTCTTAAACCCACGACAGCGCCTCTTCTCAAGCCACCGGCTGATTATCGTCTTCAGCTCAACACACATCACCGCATTTTTGCAACTCATCCTCGGAACAAAGAATTGTAATTCTCGGCAGTCAACTTCTACTTCAGATCGCCATGGCTGCTCCCATTCGGCGATTTGCCAACCATCCTGGCGCCAAAGAGGCGCCCGCGATCGCGTTGGAGTACCGCCCCGAGGAAGACAAGAACCCAGCCCTTCGGGGCCTCCCACTCGTGATTGTTTCTCGCATGTAATGACCCCTTCTGCATACCCAGCCCGATTGAACACAGAATACTCACAGACTGCCCCCTTCTTAGCGTACAAAACATTGGACCACTCAAGAAGCTCCTCTGGGCCAACGCCAAATTCGGGACTCCCAAAGACGCTCCCGGCCTCGACGGCGTGCAATGGCGGGCTCACGTAGGTTCTGATCATGCCTGATTCCCAAGCAAGACCCGTGTTTGACCCTGACATGCCCAAAAACTAAAGCCTAATGTGATCCCTCTGGCGGACGCCTCCTCCCCGACCTCGGGCATGCTCGATATCACCTCGGACCTCCAAAGCCCCCAGTCGGCCGACCTTGCCGGCCGCTTCCACTCGGCAGCCGACTACCACGCGCTCTACCAGTCCGGCGTCATAACACCGCTGCAGGTCGCCGAGGCCCTGCTCCCTATGATCCGGCGGGACGTGCAGCCGCAGTCCAAGTACGCCGTGGCCTGGACACAGACGGACGTCGAGGGGGTGCTGGCCTCGGCGCGGGCCTCGACGGCGCGGTGGGCCGAGGGACGGCCGCTGGGCGTCATGGACGGGGTGCCGTTTGGCGTCAAGGACGACATCGACGTGAAGGGGTTCGTGTCGACCATGGGCATGCGGGTGGACAACCGGGAGGAGTACTTCAACAAGCCCCGGGACCAGACGGCGTGGCCGGCCGAGAAGCTGGAGGAGGCCGGCGGCATCATGATGGGCAAGATGAACCAGCATGAGGTCGGCATGGATACGACCGGCTGCAACGTGAGTCTGCGTCTCCCATCTGACTGAACTGATGGAGAATTAACTCCTCCTCGAGCCATCCACGGGAACGTCCATCAACTGGTACAACAAGTCATACTATACCGGCGGGTCATCCGCAGGAGCCGGATCCGCCCTCAGCGGCGGCATCGTCCCCATTGCCGTCGGCACAGATGCGGGTGAGTCAAGCCGGGCCTCTGGGGCCGACACACGCTGACCCTCCCTTTAGGTGGCAGCACGCGCATTCCGCCGGCCTTCTGCGGCGTCTACGGCCTCAAGCCCACACACAACCGGACCTTCACCATGAACTCGACCATGTGCGCGATCGGCCCCATGGCGGCGACCGCCGCGGACCTGACCATTGCCTACCGGCTCATGGCGCAGCCCAACCCGGCCGACCCGGGCCAGAACGTCCTCGCCGTGTCCGTTCCGCCCGCGCCCTCGGCCAAAAAGTACCTCGGCCTCTGCCACGAATGGCTCGCCACCGCCGACACCGCCGTGCAAGCCGTCTTCGCCCAGACGCTCGCGCACCTCACCTCGCCACAAGGCGGCGGCTATGAAGTAGTCGACATCCACCTCCCCTACCTCCGCGAAGCCCAGATCGCCCACGGCGCAACCTGCCTCACCGAGTCCGCCCTCGACGCGCGCGCCCGCTCTCCCGCGCACCCGCTCTCGCTCCTCAACGCCGCCAACCGCGTCCTCCTCGGCGCGGGCGGCCATACCCCCGCGCTCGATTACCTAGCTTACGGCCGGCTGCGCACCGTCGTGATGCAGCATCTGGCCTGGCTGTTTGCGCAGCATCCGGGCCTGCTGGTGTTCACGCCCGTGACGCCGATGGCTGGGTGGCCTCGCACGGCCGGGGACGACGCGTATGGGTTCTCCGACGGGAATCTGTCGGTGCGGAGCATGACGTTCACGTGGCTTGCGAACACCAGCGGGTGTCCCGCGGTGAGCTTCCCCGCGGGGTATGTGGAGGCGAAGCAGGGGGAGGGCGTGCTGCCGGTGGGGTTGATGGCGATGGGGGAGTGGGGAGAGGAGGAGAGGCTGTTGGAGTTTGCGAGGGAGAGGGAGGGGTACTTGAATGAGGTGTATCCTGGGGGCAGGAAGAGGCCGGCGGAGTGGGAGGATGTGATCGGGTTGGCGAGGACGGCCGCGGACAAGGGGGTGGTGGAGGCTGAGGCTGTAGGGGAGGAGTAAGGGGAAGATAAGGTTCCTTGGCGGTTTATATCCTTTTGATGGTGATTTGCTTGACTAAGCGCAACATATTCAGTCTTTAATCATGGGCAGCACCTCGGCTGCTAGATGGGCATGTTCCAGGAGCCTCTGTTTGGCGGCTCGTTACTGTCTAATGACTGGCTCACGATAGATCGTCGAACCTCAATCTCCTGGTATGATGGTTAGCATTCGACGGCCAACCCAGATAGGCAAAGGACGGCTTACTCTCAAGTGTGTCATGGCAAGATGCCGACGTGTCTTTTCCCCTCGACACATCGGCGCATCCTTTTGCAACGCGGGTTCTAGTTTTGCGCCTTTCAGTCCTAGACCGGTAATACCTTCAGTCTCTCTCCTCCTTGGCCGCCCCGGGACTCCGACTCCGACTCCTCCCGCTGCGTGCCCCACGATTCGACCCCCGAGCCGCACCACTCCCACCACCGCCCAGCGCCGCGCCACCGGCGCCGCGGGCATTCCCCTTGCCCGGCGGCGGGCGCACAAAGGCAAAGTCGACGTGCACGGTCTGGTCCAGCAGCTGGGTGCCGTCGGCGCCGTCGATGGCCGCGCGGGCCTCCTCGAGGGTCGTGTACTCGATCAGCGCGTAGCCCTAGCCAACGCGGAACGCGGATTAGTCACCAACCACGGCGTCTTACACACAGACAAACAGACAGAGGGCATACCTTGACATAGCCCGTCCGCCGGTCCAGGTTCAGATGCACGTTCCGGATCTCGCCAAACTCGCCAAACTTGTCGTGGATGGCCTCCTCGTCGGCCTCCTCGTGCACGTTGGTCGCCAGCACAATCCAACCCTCGATAGAGCGCACGGCAATCGCCTTGGTGTGCGTCTGCATGGCGGCCAGCTTGGCCGAGCTGGTGTCGGCGTCGTTGGTGTTGTTGCCGTCGGGCGCCTGCTGCGGCTCGTCGAGGTCCATTTCCTCCGAGGCCATTTTGACTCGTTGAGGGGGTTGTTGGTTGTTGGGATTGGGATTTGGCGAGGTGTGAGGGTGGTGAGAGAGCGGTGTTGTGGTTTGGAGTCGTGATGGTCTCGAATTGATGCACTGGGTTGGTTCTAGTGGAGGTTGGGCTTGGAATGCGCCGTCGCGAGGCTGCGAGGTGGGATGTGCTCTGTGCTTCAGCGGAAGAGGGCGGAATTCTCCGAGAGAAGTGGGCCAGCCAAGCATCACAGCACCACTAACACTCTGGGCCTTCTGTGTTCTGCCCCAAACGTCAGCACCAACTCGTCTTCAAGCACCCAGCCAGGCACAGCTAGGTTATCAGAAAGAAGAAGAAAAGCATATATTCCGGCGAGCAAGCATCAAACTAAGGCACCCAAGTATTAAACCCTACTTCACAAAAACTTCCCCGCCAACCCAACGAGCCCCTCCAGCCCCTGCCCTCCACCACCGCTCCCACCCTTCCCATAACTCTTCAGATACATCTTCAACGCCATCTCCCCCGCCTGCCTGACAACCCCTTCCTTGCCGACCCCCTCCTTCACACCCCCCTGCGATGCAGCCTGTGTGTCAAACAACTTGGAGGCTTGGGCCATGGCCAGGCCGACGAACTCGCTCTGGCTCTGGCCGCCCTGGCCCTGCTGGCTGTCTGACGAGGTGAAGAGCTTCAAAGCCTGCATTGCGGCGGCGCTGCCGAGGGAGGAGGTTGAGGCTGGGTTTGAGTGGGGGGTCGGGGACGAGGAGGAGGAGAAGAAGCTCTGGTGGGATTTGATTGCGTCTGGTTGTGGTTAGTCGGTTGAGGTGGTGGGAGGGGAAGGAGGGAAGGGAATGGGAGAGCGCACCCTCCTCGTCGATGTCTTCCTCGGCCAGCTGCGCTGGCTGCTTGCCCTGCAGCATCTGGCCAAGGACGCCGGCGAAAAAGTCCTGGTCCTCGGGCGCGTTGTTGGCCGCGTGGGCCGCCGCGCCATCCAGGCCGCCGCCGTGCGAAACGCCACCGCCCGCCGGGTACGCGCCGCCGTGAGTTACTGCGGCCATGGTGAGCTGTGGTATCTTGGGGCGACTACATGGACTGGCTGGACGTACCATTTCCGCCTAGATCGAACATGTTGGTGAGCTGTCGGATGTTGGGTTGGCGAGGGGCTAAGTTCACTCACCCTGCGGACGTTCGTCGTCGTCACCAAACATCTCCACCGCCTTTCCAAAGAGCTTGTCCATCTTGGCCTTGGGTGCTGGAACCGTGGGTTGGACGAGCGTGGCAATTCCTTTTGAGATTCTAATTGTTTGTCTTGACAAAAAGTGGCAAGTCGAACGATGTAGGTTGATAATTGGGTATCAAGAAGGAGAGATGATGCGGGGCAAGGAGAGGGGAGCTGAGCTATGGTGGGGTAAGGATGCAGGAGACGGACGAGGGGAGCTGAGAGAGGGGAAGATCGCCACTCTCCCCTGCTGTGCCTCCCTCTGGCCGTTCACTAACGGGGTGAATGAGGCCTGCAGAGCTGAGCGAGTTCGTTACAGTAATCTGTGACCGGTTCAAGGCCATGGGCTTCCCGAGGTAACGGAACCGTCTCCTATCTCCAGTTCGTCCATGTGTAGTGTGTTGTTCACGGGAAATCTCCGTCACCGGCTGCAGTGGCGAGAATGTGATGAGTGTGAATGCCTTCTCTTTCGTAAACAGGTAACGCCGACGTCACAATGCCAGCCTCGGGCGTCTCCAAGTCAGCCACTACCGGTATTTGCCAATGTATCTTTTGTTGAATTGTACATCCCAAAACATCAACCCAGACCCGCTGATTGCGCCCGACCCAACCCCTTGGAAAGCCCCAAGAATTTCCAGTTCTCCCTTCCAGGGCCCTGGTACCCTGCCACCCCCCAAATGCATTGAATGCATTCCCGTATGCCCTGGGTATCATCATGTGTGTGCGCAGCCTTTAACCTCGGGCGGCGAGAGCGCCCTCAACTCGTAGTGTCAGCAGTCCCGGGCATTGGAGGATGCTCCGAGATACTGGCGCTCTTCTTCTTCTCCTTCTTTGCCCACCGTAGTCCGCAGGCGTTGCACAGCGTCTTGGGCCCGTTGGGCCCCTTGCGCCACTCGGGAGATTCCAGCGTGCCTAAGACCGATACGTCAGTGACATCACCTATCTCGAGTCGTGGGTCGTGAACCTACCGCAATCTGTACACACGTATTCGTCCGCCATCTTGAGTTTCTTCTTTTTCTCTCCCGCACGCTGGTCCCGGTCCACCGGGATGGCAATCCCAACGTCTCCCGTGATCAGAGCCGGGCTGGGATTGCCCGTCGTGAGGCCCCGGCTTCGCTCGCCCTCTTGATACCGGAGGCCGGTGAGCATCTCGATTGCGTCGGCACGCGTCGTGCCTATCGAGGGCCGCCGCGTGCTCTCGGTCGGACTGCTGTCCATAGACATGCGCCGCTCGCGCGGGGGCATCGAGGTATCCAGCATAGCCGGGAAAGGGGATACCCCCAGTCGCATGCCGTTGTCGGACAGCATGGGTTCTTGGCTCTGCTGCCACGACCGCTCCGACTCCTCGGCCTCGTCTTGCTCCTCCCGCTGGAGCTCGGCAATCTTCCGCTTAAGCCGTTCGTTCTCCATCTTGTGCTCCAGGAAGGAATCCAGCAGGGCGGCGTTCTTGGTCGGATACGGCCTGGCGCTCATGAAGACGGCCTGGCAAAACGGGGTTTGGTTGGTCGGCGTGGGCCCAAACTTGGCCGCGGCAATGTGAGGGTGTCCGACCGTCTCGAAGACGGCGTACTCCCCGTCCTTCTTCCGCAGCCTGTAAAACAGCCGCAGGGGCACGCCCGACGCGATCGACTCGTTGAACTCGGACGTGAAGACGCCCACGTCGTCCGGGTGCAGCAGCTCCGTCATGAACCGGTCGTAGAGATCCGACGGCCGGTGGCCCGTCAAGTACTCGATGTTTGGCGAGACGTGCCGAATCTTCATGTGGGCATCCAGGATGTGCACCAAGTCCTGCAGGTCCTCAACCACCCGCGTTGGCCAGTTGCGTCGCTTGGTGAACTCGGTCAGAGCGCTCTGGGGATTTGCCGCGCCTAGCGTCTCCCGAGGTGTGCCTCCTGCGTGGGCGTGAGAGTTGGCCACGTTGTTCGTGGCATCGTCGACGGGGGAGAAGGCAGCTTGCTCGGCGCTCCCCGCCAGTGCGTTCAGCGAGGCGTGTACCGGCGGCGGCTGAGCGAAGAGCTGTGGCAGAGGCCCAGTGGGATCCAAGGCCATAGACATGGTGCCGTCAAAATTGAGAAAAAAGGAGTTGTCCAGTAACGATAATGTGTCGGCCGGGTCGGGGTTCATCTACTCGGGCCAACAGTCAGGGTGTTAGTGCGCCGGGATGCTCTGCAAGAGACGCGAAAGGCGGACCTGCGAGAAGAAGTCGGGGCCCATGCCCATGGGCATCCCATAGCCCATGAGGCTGGGCTGAGGATGGCCGTGAGACATGAGGAGGAGAGCTGGGGGGTGGATGTGTATGTGGTTGGTTCGGTGGTTGGGTAGCAGCCTAGGAGCTGAAGTGGATTGGAGGAGGGTGGCAAGGGGCAGGATTGGTGCTGGGGTCTAGATACAACAAGGGCTCGCGGTGATAGAGGGGCATGAGGAAGAAGAGTGGGAGAAAGAGGTGGTGGGCATTGCGGCGAATGGCGGCGGGAGGAGGAGAGAGCAGAAGCTCGGCCGCGGGAGGTGTGTGTGAGATGGGGGAGGTATGCATGCGGTCTTGTAAGAAAGAGGGAAGACCAAAACACCAGATACCAGGAAGAAGTCGGTACATGTACTGTACAAGGCGGAGCAGAGGCGGAGAGGCTGTGGGCGTGCTGGACGGAATAGGTAATACACACATACATACCTTGGTTCGGCGAGCAGCGGTTCAGCTGGTCTAGGCCCCGTCAATCATCGGCTGAGGGCGACGATCACAACGGGACTGCGGTGGGAGCGGGGCTGCGGAGATGGGAGTGGGGGATGGGATTCCTGAATTGCACCATGGGAATCTTGGGGCGAGCTCTCCACCCAGCGTGTCCACTCAGACAAGTCCCACAGCGGTCCCTTGAACCCGGCCAGTGCTCTGCGCGTCCTGCTGCCCAGGCCAGTGCTCTCCCTCGGCGGTCGGGCGGTCGCTGGAGGCTCACCCGGGGCTGCCGCGAGCGAGTGCCACCGTCGTACTCGGGGGGCGGAGGAGCCGTTCCAGGTGAGACGACGGGGCGGACAGTGGAGGATGGGCCAGCCGAGGCGCATACGAAGCTGGCCTGTGCCGTGTGTGAATTGTAATGTGACGCTGAGGATTGGGAGGGTGAGAGGCCGCGAATGGCGTGAGTCGAGATTGATTTGATGGTCGTGTCGTGTGCGCTGCTGGGTGGCCCGACGGAACTTTGATTGAATGTGAGTGAGATCGAGATAGCGCCCGTTCCCCGCTCGACGTTCCAGGTTGATGGCTGGCAGCCCAGTTAATGTTAGGCATGCAGACGATTACGCGAGTCAATAACCTCCGATAAGCGCATAACTATCGACCCCCAGCCAGGTTGTAAGTATCCAGCACAGCCCTCCTCAGCCGCCCAACGAACCAGTTCATCGCATCCTGCTCGCCATCAACCTCCCTCAGAGCGGCTGTCCCATGCCGCTGATGTCCTTGACGGCTTCAAATTCCTGCACGAGACCCTCGAACTTGGCCTTGGCCATCTTCCACGCCACGGCGCCGAGCGGCAGCCGCAGGGGCACGCGCTCTCCCCGGCTGGCGATCGTGTAGATGGCCTCGGCCACCTGGGACGGATCCATCATGCCCGCCCCCGTCTTGATGCCCATATTGACATAGGCCTCCAGCCTGCGAGCCGGCATGTCCTGACTCGCGTACGCTGGGTGGGGCTGCGTGCGCGCCTTGCTGTGGCCCTCAAAGTTGGTCTTGACACCGCTGGGCTCAACAATACACACGTTGACTGTCACATCCCCATCATCATCATCAGTAATCACATCACACCATACCATCCACCCCCTCTGCCCCGCTTACCGAAACACGAGGACGGGAGGGGGGAGGGTGAGGAGAGGAGAAGAGGGGGCACCCACTGTTCCAATCGGGATGCACCTCTTTCGCCACGCTCTCCGAGAACCCCTCAACCGCAAACTTGCCCGCGTGGTAGTAGGCATGCCCCGGGAAGGCACACAGCCCGGCTAGCGAGGAGATGTTGAAGATGACGCCCCCCCTGCGGTCGGCCGACTGGCGCATCACCTCAATGGCCCGCGTTGTCACACGGGCGGTGCCAAAGAAGAGCGTCTCCATCTGCTGGTGCGTCTCCTCCTCGGTGGCCGACTCGGTGTCGCCAGAGAGGGAGTACCCGGCATTGTTGATGACAACGTCGACGTGGAACTTGCCGACGCCGCCCTGCTTGCCGAAGTGATCTGCCGCGGAGGCGAAGGCGGCGCTGATAGAGCCCGGGGAAGTCACATCAAGCGGGAGCTTGAGGATGTTGGCGTTGCCATCTGGGAGGTAGGAGAGGTCTGCCGGGTTGCGGGCCGTGGCGATCAGGCGCTGGGCGGGCTTGCTAGCCACGAGCGTCGCAATGGCGCGACCGATGCCGGACGAGCAGCCCGTGACTGATGGGTGGCGTGAGGTTTTAGTGGTAGCTCGTATCGAGGGCTTATGGCACACTCACTCAGCCAGACTGCATCCTCGGGCAGCTTGTAAGGGTTCGGGTTGGCCGGATTCATTTCTGCGAGATGCTGAGCGGCTTGTAGTTTGTTGGGGCGTCAGCATGGAGGAGACGTGAGAGTCTGGTGGTTCATATCCCGTCTCAGCGCTGCGCCAACTCCGGAGGTTACTTATCCCCGACTCCTGACGGCTTCCCCGCTCCGGGAGGTGCGAATATGCGCTCAGACAACTTCGGCGCCAACCAGGCACCGAGGAGCGTCTGCAGTCCGGCCTCCTGCGATAATCTCCCAACCGGCGTGCGTCAGGCCGCCAAACTAGGACCGTGAGGCTCCGCTGGCGAAGCACGGCGAGCCGAAAGTGGTTCGCCGGCTCCGGGCCCGGAGCTCCAAAGCCCCACATGCTGCTGGATGCTACGGCGCTATGCAGATCATGCGCCTGGCCATCCCGTGCGCCGTCATCCGAGTGTTGATCTTGTACAGAAGAAGGCCAAAAGGGTATACACTTGTAGACATGGAAATTAGAAAGAAGAGAGTCGAGAAGTTGAAGTGGTATAAAAAGAAAGAAGATCAAGCAATTGGAGAGTGAAGAGATCTGAAGAAGTTACGATGTAGACTTGAAAAAAGAAGAGAGAGAGGAAAGAAAGGATCCTCCCACATGCAGACTCGGCGGCTTGCCGTCTGCCTCTGAGCCTGTCGTGGACGATCTGCGCTGCTAAGGTGCCAATGAACGACCCCCTCAAGCAGCTCGAAGAGCTGGATGGCATCAATGGCATCAAATGCCTTCCCCTCGTCGTTTTCGCTGACAGCAACGGGAATACGTCTGATGGAGGGGATCAAGTGGCCCGCACCAAGCTCACCCGGGAGACGACATTTCAGCTGACCTTTCCAAAAGCACAGAGGTATTCTCCGTTTCGGTGCTGTCCTCTCGTCTCTTTTGTCGGGTGTCTCTGACACGACGTGTAATTATTTCATGAGCTTGTGTTGTTTGCTTGTTGGGCACAGAGAAAAGCTCGACTTGCAAGTCCCAAAGGGGAAATAAATGCCTCACCACATTCACCACAGCTTGGACCCACCGCGATTGCTGGGGTTTTCAAAATGGCAAGCAGGAGCGTTTTGAAGGCCCAAAAATGTCTTGGCTGTAAGACCTCTGTATAACAGGCCTCACTCCAAAATGATTTCGTTTTTAAAATGGTCTTATAGCTATAAAATGAATTTAAAATAAAAATAATTTTTAAAGAAATAGAAAAGATATTTATCTAAACTGTAACGGTCTCAGGAGTATATTGCAACTATCTGGTGACGACTCTACGAGTATAACTAAGCTTAAGGAAGGAAAAGAA
>FTCU01002838.1_pt1 | contig 24462 bp, 15 predicted proteins | sample 1639521 | NCBI WGS metagenome assembly FTCU01 (sample SAMEA3914864, study PRJEB12502) | metagenome | biome: forest; material: soil | place: USA | collected 2012-03-12 | depth 0.3 m
ATGGGGAGGATGGGTCCCTTGAACTCGGATACGACCTTGGTGTCTTCGTCCACTTCGTTGGGCCGGTCGAGGTTGAAGTAGTCATTGGCGTTTCCGTTCTTCTTGGAGTCGACATCGGGCGCCGGGCCATCATCCGCGAACCCCTCGGAGCCTGCGGTGCCGGTCCGGCGGAGAGACAGGTCACCAAACCCGCTCTTGCCCTGGGCGGCCTTCTGAGCCTCCCGCTTCCGTTTCCTCTTCAATACGTTGAGTTGGCGCGTGCTCAGCTTGCTCTCGTCCTGGTTTTGGCTTTGGCTCTCGCTGGCCATGCCATCCTGCGGTCCAAAACCATTTGTTCCCGCAGCTTCGTGCGGTGTTCCGGGGCTGAGGGCATTCTCGTGAACGACGGGTATCTCTTCGTCCTCAAACACGCGACCGAGAAGCCCAAGCCTGCCATTCAGCGTCCTTTTCTGATGGGCAAGCCGCTTCTGCGGGTCCAATGCGGCGAGCGCGAGGTCCACCGTGCCGCCGCGGAGCAGCGGCCGCCCATATCTGAGGATAGCCGCGATGTCCAGCGCGTCCAGGTTGAAGTACTCCTCCTGGTCGAGAAGGTCGTCTTTTTGCTCTTCCTTCTTAACAAAGCCATTTTCGCTGACCGGGTCCTCTGAAGGAAAGGCGTCTTCCACATTCGGATCGTAAAGCGGCGCATTCTCGATGATCTTGCCTATCGCCTTGGCGGCGGTGCTTCTGGTTTCCCACTCCTTGTGCCGGAGATAGGGGACGACCCTGGTCAGAAGGTTGAACAGCTCATCGGGATGCTGTTTTTGCCAGTCGGCAAGCTGGTTGACCGCGGTATCCCGAATTAATCGGGTGCTGCCGGTTTCGAGGATTCTGAGACGACGTTAGACTCAACAGCACGGCGCGGAGAGTAGCATATTGGTCTGCTCGGCCACAGACACAGCTGTCAGGGGTGACTTACGTAACGAGTCGGTCAAGCCTGGTGCCAGATGTTAGCACAGAACCTGAAGGAGGCTCGCCAAGCAATTACTCACCGAGACGCCATTCTTGTTTCATGTCAACAACAAATCTCGTGATAAGACCTAGGCAGTGAAGACCATGGCACTGCGTCCTGTTAGCGTTGCCCTGAATTTCGTCTCAACAGCTCATGCAACGGGCTCGTCATCTGAAGACCGTCTCAAACCGAAGGGACAAAAGGAAAAACAGACTGCCCAAAACGGAATGGGAGAGGCCGCATGAATGCGACGTGCCAGGAAGGGTGCCGGCTGGCGACAGCTGGTGGGGTCGCGCTGAAAGATTAAGTGGAACACACACCTGTACCTGGCCGGAGTGCAGAGTCGGAGATATGTTTGCCGATCTGAGTTGTGGGAGGGTGAAGTGTTGAGGTTTGTGTGATACTTTCCAACACTGTTGCTGGCGCAGACATTAGATTAGCCGCCCCAGAGTGCAGATGGATTGAATGCAGAGCTAGTTGGGGTGTTTTGAAATGGCCGTGATGTTGATGGTGAAATCGATGGGTTATGGATTACGGATTACACATACGATCGAGCAACAGTCGGAAAGGGTGGGTCTTCGCTCCAAGGTGAGCCCGGTTGGGTCTGGCCGCAAGGTGTGACCAGTTGGGTGTGTGGGCGGGGTGTGGGATCCAAGGCGGGAATGGATGGTGCGTGCAGGCGAACGAGCGCAGTGGGAGATTCGGGTGGAGGGCAGGCACCTGTCTATAAAGAAGAATGGTTTTTTATAGCCAGCGGCCTGTTCCCAACGCTCCCTCCTCCCGGGACCTTGCGCATTTTAGCGCCATTCTGACACCCCTGTCCATGCGCCGCCCGCCCCAAGTCCCGTGCCCCTTCCCCAGCCCAAAAATTGTCGACGGACAAAACGACACGGCGCGCGTCCAGACCCGGCATCATCCATCCATTCACAGCCCTAAGCCTGAAAGGCCGAAACCTGGTGCTCCGTAGCCCAAACAATTTTCTCTCTTTGCGGCGTCTTTCTTTCCCGCGACATCCCCGCAAAGAACGTTGTTCATTCCTGGCAGACCATGTCCCGCCACATTCCGGGTCCCCAAAGCCCCGCCAACCTGGAACGTGTCCAACTCCCCGTCCGTCTGCCTGCCTGCCTTGCCTGGAAGGCGCTGCAGTTGGCGCCCAGAGGAGTGCCAGGCTGCATGCATCCAGGCACACTCCCGGACACTCGTGACTTCCCGTGACTCCCTCTTCCCGTGTTGTGCATTATCAGCATACTCCGTTACGGCTGCGTGGTGGGCAACAAGGCCGGTGCTTCCACTCCTGCCCTCACCACGACTGCGCGAACACGGACGGACGCGGATCCCCATCAACGCCTCCTGCACGCGTCGGGTACCAGGGGCCTGGCATCTGCATATCGAAATACAGCGACTCCAGCGGGGGGCAGGGAAGCGGATGGAACCATGTTGATGTCTGATCACACATGCTGAGAGCAAACACCTCCGTTATTTTGTCCAGTGCAGTCGGGCTGGAAGCTCAGTGTTGCGAGACAGCATGATAGACAACAAAGACAACTGTCTCCGGCAAGTTTGGTGATTAGATGGCTGCCTGTCCGTCCGTCTAAAGCATGTCGCGTCGTCGGACCTGACGGACAGCGGATGGACAGGTAATTTGATGCTTGATCGCCGACATGCCGGAGGGGATGCGGCCAGGTTGGGCATGCAAGGGCGTGCTGCAAGGCAACGGCTGTGTAATCTGACCATGTTTCCATCACTCAGCGCAGACACAGCTCAGCTTACTTCTGGAAAACATGATGTTTACTTGGTACTTTGCAGCCCCTCTTCCCCTACCACGCCATTTTACTCTTCCTGACTGGTCCTGCTGAAGCATCTTTCATGAAGACGGAATTGGATGGCCCACATCCAAGCAGACAGCGCCCATGGTTGGTTTAGTCGCCAGGGCATTCCCTCTTCCCTGGCGGCGATCGAGATTAGATCAGATCACGTGATAGGCTGGCGCCTCAAGTCCATGCGGGCAGCCTGGCTGGCGGGCCTGTTGCTGCTGGTGGCGCGACGAGACGCGTTGTGGAAGGTCCCCTCGCAATCAAATCGTCTCAAGCCAAACCCGCGATTTTGTCGCCGCGCCAGCGATTGAATGATGCCGGCAGCAGCAGCACCAACACAATTTCAACACCCGAACCTGATATTGATGCGTGCATGCAAGACCCATTTGACTAGTCGCGATATTTCCTGCCTATTTTCTGACTCGGCTGTCGAGTTGACAGCACCGGCGCAGCGATGCACATCAAGCAGATCATCATCCAGGGCTTCAAAAGGTACAGCCAAGACCCACCAAAACGCGCCCGATATTGCTTGCAGGACCTGGCTGCAGAATGAGAATGCACTGACAGCCCTGCGCGCATAGCTACAAGGACCAGACGGTGATAGAGCCCTTCTCACCCGGCACCAATGTCATTGTCGGCCGCAACGGCTCGGGCAAGAGCAACTTCTTCGCCGCCATCCGCTTCGTCCTCAGCGATGCCTACACCAATATGAGCCGCGAGGAGCGGCAGGCCCTCCTCCACGAGGGCTCCGGGTCCGCCGTCATGTCCGCCTACGTCGAGATCATCTTCGACAACACGGACAAGCGCTTCAGCGAGCCGGGCGACGAGGTCGTCATTCGCCGCACCATCGGCCTCAAGAAAGACGAATACTCGGTCGACAGGAAGGTCCAGACCCGTGCCGACGTTCTCAAGATTCTCGAGACGGCCGGTTTTGCCAAGGAGAACCCCTTCTACATTGTCCCGCAGGGCCGCATCGCCGCGATAACCAACATGAAGGAGTCGGAGAGGCTGAACCTCCTGAAGGAGATCGCGGGCACCAACACCTACGACGACCGCAGGATACAGTCGCTCAAGATTATGACGGAAACCAACAGCAAGCGCGAAAAGATCGACGAGACGCTCGTGTATATCAAGGAGCGTCTGAGCGAGCTGGAGGAGGAGAAGGACGAGCTTCGCGACTTCCAGGACAAGGACAGGGAGCGGAGGTGTCTCGAGTACGCGCACTGGCACCGTCTGCAGACGACCAACGCCGACACCCTGGAGCAACTGGAAGAGGCGAGGCAAGGAGGGGCCGGCGCCTCGACCAAGGACCGCGCACAGCTCCAGAAATCAGAGAAAGAGCTTGGTGTGTTGGAGCAAAGGTCTCACGAGCTCAGGCAGAACCTGGAACTGCTTGCCATGGAACGGCGACAGCAGGACGAGGACCGCAAGGACGCCGCTCGAGCGCGCGCGAAGGCAGAACTCAAAGCGAAACACTTGGACGAGACTCGGCACACCCGCGAACAAGCACAGCAGAAGCAAGAGACGGAGTTGCAGGAGGTCAGACGGAAAATTCAGAAAGCCGAGTCAGACCTCGCCGAGATCAAGCCCAAATACGAGAAATCGAAGAACGAAGAAGCTCAGATCAGGCTGGCACGGGACGATGCGGTGGCCGGGAAGAACCGGTTGCTCACCAAGCAGACGCGCAGCTCACAGTTCAAGACCAAGGCCGAGCGTGATGCCTATCTAAAGCAAGAGGTCAACGACGCCACGACCTCTCTGGGCGTGCAGAAGGCCAACGCGATGGATGCACAAGAGCAGGTGAAGTCGGTAGAGGCATCCATCGCGCAGTTGGAGAAGGCCGTCCGCGACATTCGCCAGAATCTCGAGGGCTACGGCGGGAATCGAGGCACGCTCGCGGAAAAGTTGACCAAGGCTCAGGAGGCCCGGGAGCAGTTCCACGAAGAGCGGAAACGGCTACGACGCGAGGAGGACAAGCTCAGCTCCCTGCTTTCCAACACCCGGAGCGAGAGGGATCAAGCAGAGTCCTCGCTCTCGCATTCCATGGACTCGGCGACTGCCAAAGGCCTCGCGTCCATCAGGCGGCTGAAGCGGGAGAGGGACATTCCCGGCGCCTACGGCACTCTGGCGGAGCTGATGAGCGTGTCAGTCGAAGCATACAAGCTGCCGGTCGAACAGGTTGCTGGAAACAGTCTCTTCCATTACGTCGTTGACAACGACAAGACGGCCACGATGCTCTCCGACCATCTGTACAAGACCTACAGTGGCCGAATCACATTCATGCCTCTAGAGCAGTTACGGCCTAGGCAAGTCAAGATGCCGAGGGCGTCAGACGCGCAGCCTCTCATCAGCAAGATCGAATACGATCCAGAGTATGAGAAGGCTTTCCAGCAGGTCTTTGGTCGCACCATCGTCTGCCCCAATCTGTCGATTGCCTCACAATACGCGCGGTCTCACGGTCTGGACGCCATCACACCAGAGGGCGACACAACGAACAAGCGAGGTGCGATGACCGGCGGCTATGTCGACGCCAGGAGGTCGCGTCTCGATGCAGTCCGGCGAGTCAGCAACATGCGCGACCTCTATGAGCAGCAGCTGGCGGATATCGACAAGATTCGGAAGGAAATCGAGGTCATTGATCAGAAGGTGACGGGCGCCAGTGGTGAGGAGCACAAACTTGAGCAGCAAATGCGGCAGTTCGAGATGGGCTTCGAACCGCTCAAACTAGAGCTGCGGACCAAAAACGCACAGCTCGAGCGCGAGCGAGCGCACCTCGAGGCGGCCGTTGAACGGCAAGCCCAGGTGGAGAAGAACCTCAAGGACCTGGACGACTCCATCTTGACCTACCAGGCCGAGCTTTCGCAGGACTTCAAGAAGGCGCTGTCGGCAAATGAGGAGCGACAACTGGAGGAATTCACCGCCGACGTGCATCGGTTGCAGCGGGAGCTCAAGGAGGTCAGCAAGCAGCGGTTCGAAGCGGAGGGTGTCAAGAAGCTTCTCGAGACCCAATTGCAGAGCCATCTGCGGCCACAGGAGGACCAGCTTCAAAGCCAAGCGTTTGAGAACTCGACGGCGGGTGGCAGCGAAAGCTTCAAGGACGCCCAGAGGGAGCTCAAGAAGGCGCAGCGGGCCATGGCCGAGGTGGAACAGCAACTGCAGGAGAACGAGGAGAAAGCGGAGAAGTTGAGCCGCGAACTCGCCAAGCTCGAGGCTCAGAAGTCCCAAAAAGAGGAAGACCTGCAGGAGCTACAAAAGAAAATCGACCACCACCAGAAGAGGATGGAGAAGAACATCCAGACGAGAGCCCGTCTCGTCAGCCAGGCCGCCGAATACGCCAAGAATATTCGGGATCTGGGTATCTTGCCCGAAGAGGCATTTGGCAAGTACGAGAAGATGAAACCCGAGCAGGTAGGTTTAATTCAGCCCACGAGTGTCGAGGTTGCTCCCAACTAACAGCTTCAGATCGAGTCGAGGCTGCGCAAGGTCAACGAGGCGCTCAAGAAGTACAAGCACATCAACAAGAAGGCTTTTGATCAGTACAACAGCTTCACGACGCAGCGTGACCAGCTGCTGAAGCGGCGCAAGGAACTCGACACGTCGCAGCAGTCGATTGAGGCGTTGATCGAGCATCTGGACCAGGAGAAGGACGAGGCGATTGAGCGGACCTTCAAGCAGGTCTCGCGGGAGTTTGCCACCATCTTCGAGAAGCTGGTCCCGGCGGGTCATGGTCGTCTCGTGATCCAGCGCAAGGCGGACCGCGGCAAGAAGGGCAACAACGCAGACGAGTCGGAGGAGGAGCCGACGGGCGTGGAAAGCTACACGGGCGTCGGCATCAGCGTCTCGTTCAACTCCAAGGTCATGGACGAGCAGCAGAAGATTCAGCAGCTGAGCGGCGGGCAAAAGAGTAAGCCTTGCTCCCCCCCACGTGTCGAAATGTCATGTTGCTGATGTGTTTGTCATTTCCCAGGTTTGTGCGCCCTCTGCTTGATCTTTGCCCTGCAGGCCGCCGAGTCCAGCCCGTTCGTCATCTTCGACGAGGTTGATGCCAACCTGGACGCGCAGTACCGCACGGCGGTGGCCAGCCTGCTCCAGAGCATCTCGCAGGAGCAGAAGACGCAGTTCATCTGCACGACGTTCCGGCCTGAGATTGTCCTTGTCGCGAACAAGTGCTATGGCGTGACGTTCCACAACAAGACGAGCACCATCGATTGTGTGCCGACGGAGGAGGCGCTGAGTTTCGTGGACGGGCAGAAGAAGTGAATCGTGGAGAGAGGCCTCGATATGGGGAGCTCCATTTTTTGTTGGAGGAGAGAGGGGGGGACTGCGGTTCAGGGGAGCAAGGCATTTATACCCTCTAGGTGTTGGACGTTTTGCTTCGACCAACCAGCTTGATGGGGGCCGGACTGCCCCATGGTGATTGTACTTTATCTAAGAGTCGGCTCGGTTTATTGCTTGGATGATTTAACTATCACCTGCTCCCACCAAGCGGTGAGAATGCGAGCCGGTCTGTGCCAGCGTCATCAGCGTCATGTTGCAGGCTGGCGAGCCAAGTCGGGAGCTTGAAGGGATTTGTGATATTCAAGACCGTATAAGTGTTTCTATAAGTGTGGGCTTGATGGCAAGGAGGCCATGGCACGAGGCTACTGAGCGGTTGTTGGAACTTGGATTCGATGTCATTCTGCCCCACTTTGCTTTGATGGTGATTCCATCCCACGTCAAGAGCTCCCAAGCTCCCTTTTTACCCCTCCAACACCGCGACAAGCCAGAGAACAACAACAACACCAGCACCAGATCCGAGCTTGTCGATGGTTCTGCGCCTTTTGCTTTGTTGCTTTCGACCAAGACGCCATAAGCGGCCACAAACAACCAAACAGACCGGCGCAATGCCCGTTGACTACAGCAAATGGGTGTGTAGCCTGAACCAAATGCCGAGTCTTTGTACGCAAGGCTCGCAGCGTAACCGAAGCCTCGCTAACTGCCCTCAAGGATGCCCTCGAGCTCAGCGACGACTCGGATATCGAGGTCCATCCCAATGTCGACAAGCGATCCTTCATCCGTGCCAAACAGAGCCAGATCCACGCCGAGCGGCAGCAGCGCAGGAACCAGATCGAGACCCTTAAGTACGAGCGCGTCATCAACGACACCCTGATCAAGCGTATCTCCTCCCTCCTTGCCTCCCTCAAATCCCATGCAGTCGATGCCAAGACAAAAAGCCCGGCCGAGGTGGCCTTCCGTGCCGTCATGGAATCCGCCGCCGGGCTTGACCCCAAGGACGACCAGCCGCCCCCGCGTCCGGCCGGCGTCCACAACGCCGAGGAGAAGCTTCCAACGTACTCCAAGATGATGGCGACGCTCCTAGACCAGGTCAACAAGGCTTTGGACGAGAAGAAGCTCGCAGAAGGCGAACGATACGACGCCATGGTGGCCGAGATCGGGGAGCACCTTCAGAAGGTCACGGATCTGCAGGGCGAGCTGCTCCAGAAACTCGCCGAGCTCGAGACGGATGAGTCGCGCAAGATCACCAGTGAAAGCATCCACACCGGCTTTGACAGCTCCCACGTCAACAAATCCACCCCCGCCTCCTCCTCAACAGCCCAGACCTCCTCTTCCTCCAAACCGGAGCTGCTTAACCCCAACTTCGCGGGCACCACCTCCCTCCCAGCAGCCTCGGCTTCCAATGCCACCGACGACGATGACGAGGACAACGACGACGAAATCATGGCCTCCCCCCTCGCCCAGCAGTTCGCCCAGATTAAATCCACCTCGTACCGCGACTCCCTCGCCTTCCTCTCCCAGCACCCGCAGATTCTGACAGAAAAGGAGACCGACGGCCTCCTCGTGCTGGCCTTTGACGCGCAGCTCGAGAACCGGGCCGACTACGCGCGCAACTGCGTGCACCAGGCGCTGCTGCTGCAGTACTGCCGGGCGCTGGGGCGCGACGGCGTGGCGCTCTTCTTCAAGCGCATCAGCACGCCGGGCCACCAGGCCCAGGAGGTTTTTCACAAGGACGTGCAGGACACGTACCTGCGTATCAAGACGCGCGCCCGCGAGATCGTGCTGCAGCGCGCCAAGGACGCCGCCGACGGGAAGCCTGAAGGGGTGGAGCAGATCCAGCTGCATGCCGTCGAGCCGGGGACCGTAATCAACATTCGCGTGCCGCCCGCGGGCGCCGAGGGGGAGGAGGAGCGGAGAGGCAGGGAGATCTTTGAGGGGTTTAAGCCTGCCATGAGGAAGGCGTTGGAGACGGGTGAGTTGGATGAGGTGAACAAGGTGCTGGGAGAGATGAAAATTGATGAGGCCGAGGAGGTGGTCGGGTTGTTGAGCGAGGTGAGTATTTCCCTGCTGCGATGCGTGCGTTCTTATGGTAGAGAGGAATGCTAATCTGGTTCGTTGCTCGTGTAGGCTGGGATATTGAGCTTGGAGGAGGATATTATCGATACTACCACTGCGGAAGGCAAGGAGAAATGGAAGCAGATTGAGGAGGAGGGTAAGGGGGCTCAGTATGCCGGTGACCCGGAATAAGGCTGAGGTGTGTTGGTGGGAGGGTAAATGGCGGGTCTGATATTCGATGTCATGAGTTCTCACTTGCTCGAGTTGGTGGTGGTGAGTTTGGTAGTATTTGTTTTCGTCGTCAACTCAAGTGCCAGCCCAAATCCCCAACATAGAAAGCTATTGACTACTTCTTCACGATTATGATCCCATTTTTTGCCCCGTCACCGACAAAACTGCCTCTATGTTTCGAAGGGGCAAGAAGGGAAACTGCCTACATACGCGGGTTTGTTTTCTCAACGACCCCTTCTCCTTTCTTGCTGTCACCTGTCCCTCCAGTCCCCCCAACGCAAGCCTCTCTGCTACAAGCTCACTTCCAAACTTCTCGAGATCCTTCAACTGGCTTCAGATACCTTCCTTCTTTCTTGACATAGTATCCTGCTTCAAAACTTCACCCCCCATGCTTCAACTTTCTCCGCGCATTCTTTTCTGCTCTAGTCCTCGTTCCAGCTCTCGATTCTCCGCCCTCCGTTTGTCCTTCTTTCGCATGCCCTTTTTCTCCCTCCTTCACATGGTCTCTTCTTCTAGGCCCTACTCCCTAGGTATCTTCCACCCTCAACTTGACCATCCACCCTCAACTTGACCATCCACCCTCAACTTGACCACCCACCCTCAACTTGACCACCCACCCTCAACTTGACCACCCATCCTCAACTGCATGGTCCGCCTTCTCCTCTCTACTTTCTCAACTTTCTCGTTCGCCTTCTTCCTCACACTTTTATTTCCCTCTCTGCCGCCCGCTACTAAACTATTCGCTCGCGGGAAATCGTCATGAGTCTGGCATTTAATCACCCGGACGCTCTGCCACTCCTCGAATTGGTGAACGGCGAGCCCAGCGCCACCGTGCCTCCGGGAACTCTGCCAGGTTCTCCGCAGGACCAGAACTCGGCCATGCAGGAACTAGGGCAGACAGTGACAAATCTTGCTCTCACGCAGGTCTGGAGCTTTGCTGGGGCTGCTGCTGACACGGCCTTTCCAGAGTCCGCGTCTTTGGGCACTGTCTCAGCAAAGGCTCAAGGGTTGGTCCCGGAATTTCCTCTGTCGGGCACGCTGGCAAGTGAAAGAAGCAATACTGAGGCTGGATCTGGAGATTTGGCGCCTACCGGTTTGTTGACGCCAGTAACAAGTGAGGGAGGGCCCGTGGTTGACAATCTACAGACACCACGGTCGAGACAGCTTCGTCCGCGGACACAGAGACTCTCGTCCCAACCAACGAAGAGAAGTCAGACGATGAAAACGACTTGAGAGCAGCCATCCAGAAGTGCAAGAACAAAAGGGTCTTACCCTTGCAGCCTCCGAAAGAAAGATCACTTCAGCATGCCGGCAATGGCGTCTTGACGGGGATAACAACCACACCCCGGTCGATTCCTCCGGGGCTCTTGTCAGCCACTGGGGGTGACTCTGTCAAAAAATTAGAGGTCGAAAGCCACTTTCTCAGCAAGTACGACGACAGCGGCAAGAAGCGGGAGAACCCTGAGCTTAGTGGTGAGCCAAGCACGGCAACGCCCAAATTCTCGCACAAAAGACAGGTCGACCAGACTATTGACCTGACCGGAGTCTCGGACGACGAACCGAGCACACCCGCGCCCGCCTACCGCGAAGGCAAGAGGCGGAAGCTGGACCGCCACGGCCGTGAGAGACGCAGCAAGCCGTCTCGAGCTGCATCTCAGGTCTACGAAGACGGCCTGAACGGGAAAAAGCAGCCACCTCGCAGCATACCGCGTGGGAACGGCCAGAGAAAACCACGCTCATCAACTTCGCGCAAGTCCGAGAAGTTGTGGAGACGTAGCGATCGCGAGAGGGACGCTCGCGACAGTCCGGACGGGAAGTTACAGCATCGGCCGCGTCCTATGCCGCGCCCCGATCCACGAGTTGAGCCGAGTCCTAGCCAATTTCAGAGACAAAACCAGGGAAACCCGCAGCGGCCAGTCCACAGCCAGCCTAGCTCCCACGGGGAAGGAAAAAGTACTACCGACGGCGATGCCAACGCCATCACGCATCGCCCCACGGCCGCAGGAGACAAGGCGAGAAGCCGGCTTGAGCAGTTGAAAGCCAGACAGGCTGCCACCAAAAATCCTCCCATAGCGGGCCTCCTTTGTCCAGACAGCGACGCCGGCCTCTATCCAGAAAACGACGCCGACCTCTTTCGGCACTTTTCCTCCAAAGCGCCAGAGAAGAGAGTCACCCAACTTATGCCCAGCGGACCCAATTTCCGCCAGCATCTGGAACCTAATGGCTACCGCGAAGCAAGCCAACGCGCCAAACCTCGGTCGCTTCCTCACCAAGAAAACGATACACCCAACGATCACTACAGATCTACCACAGCCCGCCAGCTCAATAACGAGATCCCCCACCTCTCTCCGCCCCAGGCCCCAGCTGCGAACCGCCAGACAAGCCAACTCTCCCAGTCTCACAATATTTTCAACCCTCCCAAAAGAGCCGCTCAGCCACGCACCTCCCTCCCCAGTCCTCAACCACGCAGCTATATCCCTCCCCCTCAAGCGACCCAAGCCCCACCTCCAGCCTTTGCCAGCATCCGCCACACCCAACCTCAGACCCAAGCACAAACTCAAATCCAACCCAAAACCCAACCATCGAAACAACCACCCCGGGAAACGGCCTCTGCCCTCGATGTCCTCGGCGGCCCAGAACGCAGCATCCTTCAATACTTCCCATACCGCACAGACCGTTTTACCTCCGCGATTATCAACGTCCCAGATTTCACCGACCGAGCCGCAATGCTCCATCACCGGCAGCAACGCGAGCGAGTGCCCATCAGTAAAACCAAATGGTTCTCCGCTGAGGACGCCAACGCTTCTGCCGCCAGGGCAATGGACAAGGTCGTCTACAGCAAAGGCAAGGACGAGGACGAGGACGAGGACGAGGACGAGGACGGAGATGGGGGCGAGGATGTGGACCGCGGCGAGGGCAAAACCAAGGGGAAGACTAAGGGGAAGGGAAACAGCAAGGACAAAGACAAGGGCGTCACCGGTTGGAAGAAGGACGTTGTCGGTCAAGAGGTGGGACGTGAGTATTCTGGGCTAGGAGGGTTAGGGCTGGAGGGGGCCGGAGCGGAGTTGTTCGAGGGACGGGTGAGGTTCAAGAATGGGGAAGTGCAATACTTTTGGGTGGACGTAGAGGTTGTGCGTCTGGGGGTTGCTGTTGAGAAGGCTAAGGGGGGGTTGAGGGTTGACCGGGAAGGGGCAGAGGTTTACCGGCAGAGGAGGTTTGATGTGTGGGCGAGGGTGTGGTGTTCTGAGGAAGGGAGGGAGGGACAGAGGGGGCAAGGCGGCCAGAGGATTGTATTTGATTGTGGGGTGGAAGGTGAAGGGGAGGAAAGTCACGGCGGAAAAGGGGCAGCAGGAGAAAGTGGTGGGAACGGAGACGGTGTGGCTGAAAATGGAGATGGAAGTGGACATGGAAGAGGTGACGAAAACAGAGAAGCAGGCGAGGCAGAGGTCGAGTTGGGCCCAGAACACGCCGAGGACAGAGACGGCCAAGACAACGACGACGACGGCAACGACAAGAATGGCGACAACAGCACCTCCAGCGCACCCAGCGTGTCCAGCACAGCAACGCTTCCTGTGCCCGCGCTATCCACGTCGCTTCGCGACAGGTTAGAGATAACACACCACCACCGCGGCTCCTATACGACGCTCCAACACGCCAATCGGGCAGCATTTTCCGCGTTCCTGGAGCTCGCAAAGCCGAAGAACTGCTCCATAGAGGACAACCACCACTACATACACTCGGTTGAGCCCGAATATACAGAACTCTTCGAAGAAACTGACGCGGTGGAGAGGGACTGCACGGCAACGGTGCACCTCGAGTGGGAGCCGCCTGTGGGCCCCAGACACCGGTGGGGGTTTGTGAAGCTGGAGGCGGAGGTGGTTCACAGTGAGCTCCAGGGGCCGATAGATATTGGGAATCTGGTGGTCCGAGGGGGCGGTCGGGGTGCGCAGAAAGGGGGCGATGGCGGGAACGGGGTGGTTCGGCAGAACAATGGTGGGGCCGGAGAAGTGATGGGAGATAGGAGGGAGGTTCGGGTGAGGAAGCCGGTTGGGGCGTTGCCGAGTCCGCTCGAGGAGCTGGAGGAGGAGCCGAAGCCAGCGTCGGAGTCGGAGACGGAGGAAATCAGTGAGGAGAGTGAAGAGGAGTAACGGGACAGAGGGGAGGCTGTTGGGTTGTGTGCTGAGTGAGAGAGCAAAAGCGGGTAAAACCTCTTTCGCCTAGATTCCCAGCGAGAGCCTGTAAGGGGTGCCACCGGCGAGCCTTACGGGGAGGACTCTTGGGACTTTTTGGAGGGAGACATCCATGGATCCAGGCACTGAGAGAGAGAGAGAGAGTTAGAGACAAAGACAGGGCTAAGGGCAGAATCAAATCCATCTTTCATCAAACATAGATCACCAATAGCATCAACTGGGAGACTGATGGTAAACAACCCAAGGTTGGTAGGCCTGGTCTGTGAAGAGATGGTGATGCTTGGTTGAGAGGTCTCGTTGTGCACCAAACAAGTCCGAGTCAAGAGCCAAGGAATGCAGGGAACACGAGGTTCCGCAGGGAATGCGGTTGGTTGCAGCGCCCCAGGCCTTGTCAAACCACGCCCCAGCACCTGATTGGTGCGAGACAGCCACTGACCCCAACGCCGACGCTAAAAGGTGTGGGGATACCTGAATTGGCAAGGGTCTTCTGCTGCCGCTCAACGTTAAAACTCCCCCAGACGTCATCAACGCAGGCCGAGAAACCCCAAAACGAAACAGGCTATCGAAGTCTGCCAACTCCCTCCCACCGACACAATTTTATCAATTTTATCCCGAACTCCGCGGTGCGCCTCCCAGCGGCGGACACGAGTCATTGGGGGACAACGGGCAACCGACCACCGCACGACCACATGGCAAAACACGGCAACCTGAGCACAGTGCGTTGAGGCTTGCCGTGTGTTTCGTTGCACATTGGAGTTGGACATAGCGAGGGAGAGAGAAGGGCAGAAGTGCCGAGACAAATTGTTTCACCACCAGCCGCGGCCCAAATTGCTGCCGCCATGGCGAGCAACACGGCAGGCGAGCAGACGCCCCTCCTTGCGACCACCAGTCATCCGCCGACCGAATCCGCCCGGCCGCCGAGACGAAATGTCACCTTCAATCCGAACCCCGTCTCCAAGACGATCGAGCCCGAAGTCGCCTACCAACAGGCCGCCCACCTGTCTCACCAACACGGCTCCCCTGCCTCTGCCTCAAGTCCGTCTGCTATCGGCGCCGGCGGACTCGGCGGGGCCCCGCCCATGCTGTCCGCCCTGAACAACAAACTCCGTCGACGTAACAGCCATGGAGGCGTTCCGAGCGGAAGCCCTGGCGCCCTCCCGACGGTCGCCTCTGCTGCGGGCTTGCCCAAAATCGGTCCGCAGCGCAGCACCAAGAACGCCCAGAAACTCAAGCTCTTGCCGAACCCCGAGCTAGAAGCCGATGATGTTGATGAGGAGAGCGGCCGGGACGTATACTCGCAGTACACACGCATCAAGGACCCAACCGCCCGTCGCGATGCCGCTCGCCTTGGGAAAGCAGACCGCGCCAGACTGCCGCGAGTAACCGCCTACTGCACGGCAAACAGGTACCAGATGGACGGCCTGTTGCGCTTCTTGAAGGGTCGGGGAAAAGGAAAGGGTGCGAACCCGAAGCTAATCGACGAGTGCATCTACACCCCGTACAACTACAGCTCCAAACAGGTGGGGAGCGCGCGCCAGGAGAGGCTCTTGGAGGTGCACTCGAATCCGGAACGGCGCCATTCAACAGGGAATCTGCACGATATCTCCAGCGAATCTTCAGCCCATCCCGTTCTGCCCAACGGTAGCATCCCCCAGGCCCACGAGAGCGCCGACGACCTGATGGCCCAACATATTGCCGACGACGGACTGGCCGATGAAACGGCCGAATTTGACATCCTCGTACACACACCTGAGGTCTTCCTCTTCGACTACGGCGTCGTCGTAATATGGGGCATGTCGGCCACCCAAGAGCAGCGCTTCTTGAAAGAGATTGCCAAGTTTGAGCTAGAAAAGCTTGCCCCGGACGACGTCGAGACGGAAAAGTTCAACTTCTACTACACCCGCGAGTACCAAGCCCGCATCTACAACGACTTTATCACCCTGCGCGACAAGAACAACTATATGACCAAGCTCGCCATCTCGCACGCCCTCGCTCAGAGCGTCAAGGCAAGCACATCCCTCCCAATCTCCTCCTACATCCTGCTAACCGCAAACCAAAACAGACCTCCCTCTTCGAAGAACTCATCGCCTCCACGATTGACACATGCAAGAACATACCCGCGCAGCTCGCCCTGACCGGCAAGATCGCGCTTTCGCGCTCGCAGATCAACATGCAAATCGGCGAGCTCTTCATTCTGCGCATCAGCATCCACCTCAACGGCTCCGTGCTCGACACCCCGGAGCTGTTCTGGGTCGAGCCCCAGCTCGAGCCCGTCTACCAGGCCGTGCGCAGCTACCTCGAGATGGACCAGCGCGTTGGCCTGCTGACGGAGCGGCTGGATGTCATTGCCGACTTGTTGGCGGTGCTCAAGGAACAGCTGAGTCATGGCCATGGGGAGAAGTTGGAGTGGATCGGTGGGTTCTTTCTCTCTCTCTCCCCTTTCTTCTCCCATTTTTATAATTGTTTTTCACTAACTGCCGCACGCACTAGTCATCGTCCTCATCGCGGCCGAGATTGTCGTTGCCCTAGTGAATATCATTGTCGATTTGTGGGTGGGCGTGGACTAAGTTATAACTGTTCGCAAGTCACACTGTCGGAGCGTTATATGTCTCTCCGGACGTTGCGTTGCACACACCTGGACGTCAATTCTGCAGTGGAGCTTCACTGAGGCCCACGCACCATAGGCCTTCATTTTCAGCGGCGTTCAGGTTGGATTTGGGCTACTTCATGGGGGTCCTGACTTTCAGGTTTGTGTATGGACAGGACAGGTATGAGATGGGAAGCAGGCCTCACAGGATACGGCATCAGCGATTTGTAACTGTATTTTTATCTGTATTATGGACTTACAGGCTTGTATCTCCACGTCATTCTAGACAAACGCTTCACGGCTGGTCGGTGCTGAGGTTGAAATCAAATGCGCTTGACACGCGTTATGCAACGAAAGGCACACGCTGGCCGTTGTGGAACGGAAAGGGATATGGTAACGGGATCACATTCCGGGACGCCGTCCCAAAGTTTAGCAGCAGGTTGGCGGCGCTTACCATGCTCATCATCATCACTCGCATTCCCGAGCCAGGAGCAGAAACGACCAAATCCATTGTTGTGCACGCTCTACCCATCCTACCCACCCAGCTCGAACCCCATCCTTGAGGAGTCTAAAAACATTGGAGATGGTAAATAACCCCAGCAAAAGCCCCAACTCCGACTCCAATAACAAGCTCCAAACAAACACAAAAGCGTGCCGCCCATGATCACTGATGCGGCGCGCCGTGTCGTAGAAATGATGCCAGACCCTCTTGATGGCCGATGGAAGCGCCGTGTCGCAGATACGATTGCGGCCAGGGAATGCCTTCGCCATATGGCAGGGAAGCCGCGCCATAGCCCGAGAAACGCTACTCCTCGGGCTTCTCGCCTTGCGTCTCCTGATCCGAATCGTAATTCGTCATCTCGACGTCCTCCTGCTGGTCTTGCGGTGCCCCCTCGTCCGCCGCGGCGGCATCCGGCCGGTCCGACTCGGTGGATTCGGCCTTGTCGTGGCCGTCTGCCTTGGCGGCTTCGGCCGCTTCCTGCGCCTTGGCCTCGTATGCCGCCTTGTCCTTCTCGTAATCGGCCATCTGCTGGTCGGCGCGCGACTGATAGTCGTCGCGCTCGCTGTCGGGGAGGTCCTTCCAGCGGCTGGACAGCTCGTCTTCCACGTCCTCACCCTCCTTGATCTCGTCTTTGAGGGATGCCCTGGTGTCGTCGCAGTACAAGTCGAATGCGCTGCCGGGCTTCTTGGGCGCGCCCTTGTGCACCCCGTTGGTCTTTCGGCCCACGTCATCTCCGTGTTGCGCCGAGTATGTGTCTGAGCTGGGCGAGTGGACGAGGAGGTTCTGGCTGATGAAGGTGGTTGAGCCGGGGGTGGGTGCGTTACCCGAGGACGGCGCTTCGAGGTTGGGGAACGCGGAGGCCTTGCGGTGGCCGCGCTTGATGCGCAGCGGCTTCTCCTTTGGCTGTGACGGCGGGGCGGTGGTGTCAACGATCGATGTCTACGCGCAAGGGGGCGTTGGTTGGCGGGGGCCGGGAGTTGGGAGTTTAGTTGGTGTCTAGCTGGGGACTTACTGTTGGTGGGGGGCTCGGGCTGCCTTCTGAATCCTCTACGTTTGCACTCGTCCGCTTGGCTAGCTGCTCCAGAAGAAAAGCGCGCTCCAGCCGCATTTTCTCAACCTGGCGCTTCAGGCGTGAGAGACGCAGTCTGGCAGCATCGTTCGCGTCTTCGACCTCGCCCGTTCGTTGTTTCAGCTGGATGCACTTTCGACGGTAGGCTTCCTCCACCGAGGGAGGGAGCGCGGGTGGGACGGACGAGGCTGTGACCGATGAAGTGTGAGGTTAGCAATGATTCCACCGTGGACACACCAACAAGACTGTTGGCAGCGAAGAATACAGGACAGCTTCAACCGATGCCGTCCGCAAGAGCCGACAGACCAGGGCCACTTACCAGGTGCCATATCGAGGATCTCGAGGCGCGTGGGGTGTGGTGTCGACTTGAAGGAGATGGTGTGAAAACGGTGAAAGGAGAATGATTCGAATTGGCGTGAAGAATTGGTTGTCGAGCAATCGCGACGTGGGAAAATCGATGCTGGGGCTTGGACTTTTATTGTTGCTCGGGGTTTCGAAGTTGCCCGGTTCGAGGCCGCTGCTTGCCCAGCGTGGATGGGTGCTGCAGCGCGCAACAAGGCTGACGGGCCACTGACCCGCTCTCTCGGCAGGGGAACAAGGGAGCCCTGATCCCATTGGGCCCCAGACTCCAGCAGCTGCGGGGCCCAAGGCTGCCGCTCTGTTGACTTCGATTTGCTTCACCACATTTTTTTATGGAACCTCCAGAGTGGGCAGCAGTGGGAAGCTTTGAGCTGCAGGTTCCAGGCTGATTCGTGAAACGGGCACATCTCCGCCGAACAACCCCACGGCCACCACCAGAACACCGCCAGCATGTCGTTGAATATTCCCAACGCGCCGAACGCCGGCTTGTTCAAGCAGGGCTACAATACGTGAGTTTTCCCATTTTTTTACCCCTTACCCTGCAGCTCGTGCCTGGTCGATGTACCCCGCCATAGCGGTCCGAGGAGGGGATAGGAAAGGGAACAGAGAAAGGCGCCTTCGTTGCATGACAACCTCGTGGAAATGGACTGCGTGCCTAGACTACTCCTCGTCGCAATACAGTGCTGACCTGCTGCTTCTTTGCTACCCCACAGCTACGACTCCGAAGATGGCGCCGTCCTGCGCAACATTGACGCCTGCCGGGCCATATCGTCGACGGTGCAAACGTCCCTGGGCCCCTACGGCCGCAACAAGATCGTTATCAACCACCTGCAAAAGATGATCCTCACCTCCGACGCCGCCACTATTCTGCGCGAGCTCGACGTCGTCCACCCCGCCGCCAAGCTACTAGTCATGGCCAGCCAGCAGCAAGAGTCTGAGATGGGCGACGCCACAAACCTCGTCATCGTCCTGGCCGGCGAGCTGCTCAAGAAGGCCGAGGACCTGTTGCGTATGGGGCTGAAGACATCCGACATCGTTACGGGCTACGAGCGCGCGCAGAAGATCGCCCTCGACACCCTGGAGGAGCTCGAGATCGACAAGGTGGAGGATCTGCGGTCGTCTGAGGAGCTCAGCAAGGCCATCCGGACTGTCATCGCCAGCAAGCAGAACGGCAACGAGGAGTTCCTGGCCGGCCTCGTCTCCGAGGCCGTCCTGTCGGTGCTCCCCAAGAACCCCGCCAACTTCAACGTTGACAACATCCGCGTCGTCAAGATCATGGGCGGCAGTCTGGACCAGAGCCGAGTCGTTAGGGGCATGGTGTTCCCCAAGGAGCCCAACGGGACGGTCAAGAAGGCCAAGAAGGCCAAGGTCGGCGTCTTCACCTGCCCCATCGACATCACCCAGACAGAGACCAAGGGCACCGTGCTATTACACAACGCAAAAGAGATGTTGGACTTCACCAAGGGCGAAGAGGAGCGTCTCGAGGCGGCCATCAAGGAGCTGCACGACGTCGGCCTGCGCGTCGTCGTCGCCGGCTCCACCGTCGGCGAGCTGGCCATGCACTATCTGAACCGCTACGGCATCCTGACCATCAAGATTCTCAGCAAGTTCGAGCTGCGCCGGGTATGCAGGGTCGTCGGCGCCACCCCCCTCGCCCGTCTCGGAGCGCCCATGCCCGATGAGATGGGAAGCATCGATGTGGTTGAGACGCAGGAGATTGGCGGTGACCGGGTGACCGTCTTCAGGCAAGAGGACGAGACCACAAGGACGGCGACGCTCGTCCTGCGCGGCGCCACCCAGAACCACCTGGACGACATTGAGCGGGCCGTCGACGACGGCGTCAACGTCATCAAGGCCATCACCAAGGACCCTCGTCTTGTCCCCGGCGCGGGCGCCACGGAGATTGAGCTCGTTGAGAGGATACAGGCCGTCGGCGACAAGACGCAGGGGCTGGCGCAGTACTCGATCAAGAAGTTCGGCGAGGCCTTCGAGGTGGTGCCGCGGACCCTGGCCGAGAGCGCTGGTCTGGATGCCACCGAGGTCCTCAGCCGGCTGTATGCCGCCCACCAGAAGGAGGACGGCTGGTCTACGGGTGTCGATATCGAGGTCCGCACGATTAGCCCCCCACCAGTGTCGTTGCCTCTTGCTAACTATTGTGTAGAACCAGGACAACTCTGGCACTCTCGACGCCGAGGATGAGGGCATCCTGGACCTGCTGGTGAGCAAGCAGTGGGCTATCAAGCTTGCCACCGAGGCTGCCCGGACCATCCTCTCGGTTGACCAAATCATCGTCGCCCGGCAAGCCGGCGGGCCGAAGCCCCCTGGACCCAACAAGGTGAGTTTAAGTTTACGTCCGCCCCCTTATCATAGTGAGTTGTATTTCTAACACAGCTCTTCTTGGCAGAACTGGGATGAGGACTGAGCTTGACGAGCCAAAGTGAGGTGTTTGCTGGTCCTGTGACTGTCTCTGGAAAAGGAGGACTTAGATTTGAACTCGAGGGCTTTAATGTCAATATCTACGTTGATATCCGTCCGACCCCCGCTACGTCTGCATCAGGACTGACGCAAACGATTGCCTTTCAGTTTTGTTTGGTTGAGTCATTGGTGAGATGGGTTGACTTTGGGCCCAGGCGCTGTTGAAACCCTAAACCACACCATTGCCATGAGCTACTCCAATTGTTCTACCCCTGACTCGGCCAGGAGACATGGTTGGATACTCCTGACATCAATCTCGGGTCCCTCCCCCTATCACCAGCCTGACAACACCATCCAGTGCTCTTCCCGATACCTCATCCCCCCCTTCCCCTCAACCACGCCCACGGCACATCCCGCATCCCAAACATCTCCTTTTTCCACATCAACCATAGCGCCGGGAGGGATGGAACCACAGACACACACCACTTTGGCCGGGCCAACACAGAACCCCCTCTTCCCAAAGCTCGTGCCCTCCTCCCCAGACAAACCCCTCCTTTTCACCTGCCATCGGACACTCTCGTTCCTGACATCCCGCGCGGTGGCTGAGACCAACGCAATATTACAACCCCATCCCTTGATCGGCTGTCATGGACTACGGGCTGGTGGTGGTGGTGTGTGGGTTGGTGTTGATGAGGCGGCTCTTCTTTAGGCACTGTGCTTGAGACTACGTGGGCGATGTGTCTCGCTTCCGCTGCGTGGTGGGCTGTGTCTTGCCCCTATATCGCTAGGACACGGCATGGCAGAGATGGCAATGTAGCCCATCTGTAGTCTTGGCGGCCGTGTGCTTTGGGCCTCTTGGTCCCGAGATGGTGGTCGTGATGGGCATCGGTTATGCCATCAGTGCGAAACGGCCTGCGTCTCGTCTGTGCTGTCCTGCGCCTGCACGCACGGGCTACATGGAGGCTATGTCTGCTAGGTGGAAGATGCAGCATCATTGTGGTGCTCTCTCTGCAGAGTTCTTCCGGTTGTCATGTCGTCGGACTGATGGAAGCGATGTGGGTGTGGGTATATGTCAGGTAGTCTGCTGATCGATGTACCTGAGCCTGTTTCTTGAACTTGTGCAGCCGTTTCCTGGAAGTGTGACTTGCACGGACATGAGAGAAACGGGATGATGCCGTCATTCCTTCTCCGGGTGTCCTACTCTTTCACTGCTGATCAGCTTGTTTACCCAACTGAACATCACCATCACGTCGCCTTCTCTGCGGTTCTCGGCCGAATGTGCTCGAGACTCTTGTTTCCAAAAACAACCCTCCACCCCACCTCGCATGGAAAACGCTCCCACCCCGCCTCCACACCCACAAAGAGAGAACGGAATCCCGGAGCTGTCCCTCCCAACGTCATGCCATCTCCCGCAACACAATGCCGGCAGTCGGGCACATGCGCAGCAGCACACAAAACACACAGACACCACCAAAGACACACAGACGCACACCCCGCGCCTCGATGGAGAAGGGTTAGCCCCCATCCAGCCTAGCAGCGGGGATCTTGGGAGGGCCGGCATTCGCTCGCCATGCCGCGCTTGCAGGAACGCGGCAGCCCCATGCGCAACTCTTTCGCCGCTTCCACCAAAAGTGCTGGCCATAACTTTGAAGCTAAACTGTTTTGTCTCTCCGGCGTATATTCTTCGCAAGCTCTGTTCACATGGGGAAAAGAGGTCAAAGCTGACGTTACCTTGGGGCCGACGGTGTGCTGCAGTATGTCCATCAACGAGTTCTGCGAACATCAGACCCTCCTCGCCAAAGCTGGGTTGACTGTGGATTGTCGTCAGGACATGTGAGAATAAGCAACAGGCCAAGATGATTGCGTGGCGCGGGGGGACTGTCAGAAGCAAAGTGCAGAAGCCGTTCCAAATACGACCCGCGGGGGAAAAGGGGGACTTCTTGCAGATAGCTCGGCTGTATGGTCTGCAAGCGATGCGATGCCAGGTGGGTGGCAATGGAGAGCTCGAGATGGGAGCTCTGTGGTCTGCATCGCCGAAAAGGCGGGACGGGCGTTGGAAGCGAGGGGAACCGTGGCAGTGGGATTATTTGGTTCGGCAGGCAAGTGAGCACCGGGGAGCGGCTGGTCAGCCGAACCAACTTCCACTTGGGCTTTGAGGAACTGAGCCCGTTTTCCTTCTGGTTGGGCCCTCACCCTGGTTCTCCGAGTCCCGGAGCAATGGTTCCCACTCCTTCTGCTTTACATAGTACAAAGTAAGATACTTTTTGTGTGATATATTGGTGATGTGACCCATGCCCTGCCGTTGCTGGCATGAGCTCCTGCATGCATGCATATGGTAGTACAGAAGTACATGGGACTCGCAGTTGCACGCATACAGGGATCGCTCCCAGAGCCCCCAAGTGTCAACGCTAAAAGCCACGTCTGTGACGTGCCGGGTTGATGTTTCAACGCTCGCAAGTCTGGCCATGAAACAGAGAGATATCCGCCAGGCACCTTGGAACTGTCTGATGATTCCGGGGGCCGGGGGCCGGGACACCGGCAGGGCCATGGCTGGAGCGCTAGACACTGGGAGTCAGGGAAACGACAGGGGCTTTTTCTCGCCGAGGGCACGACCCACGGCGCGTTTAGCAGCGTCACAACGGGCCTTGGTCTGCTGCAGCCGTGGCTGTGCTGCAACTCCAAAATCCCCGTCGGTGGTGCCATTCGAGTGGCCCCGGCCAGCGACCCGTTGCATTTTTCTTGGTGATTCGTCTGAGTATGCCTCGACCCTGGGCTGGCGGTGTGCTCGGGTCTTGCGCCTGGCTCTCAAAAACAGAGGATCGACGAGCCAGTGATGGCGGGTTTGTGGACGAGCTGATCGTGTCCTGTGTTCTTGTTAGGGCCCGGGCAACGCTGATCGGTGATGGCTGCCGAGTTTCAAAACCCCTGGCGTTGGCCTGCTCCTCTGATGATACTGTAATCGTCTACAGTTACTCCGGGTACGACATATACACAGTAATTTAAGAGCCGTCTAGTCAGTTCGACCGAGACCCTCGAGATTCTTTTTGAAGATGGATTTTCCCGTCAAGGTCGGCCACCTCTGTGAGCAGCCTGCAGTGAACATGCGTTCTATCAGGTCTTGTTCGGCGGCGGGTTCGTGATGTCTCAGTTGCTGAAAGCCACGGTGTTGAGTTGAGGCGCTGTGATTGGTCGATCTCGGGTGGCCGACCCGACCTCGCGGAACAACCCACCGAGATGTCTGAAACATTGCTTTTCTTGCTTCTTTTTTGGGCCATCAGAGGGCAAAACGTCACGAAGAAACGACAAGTCGGCCTGGCCTGCATGGTGTCTGTCAGTCCAGCGAGTCAGCAGCCCCAGTCGGGCATGAAACCATTGTGAGGCTTCACTCGGACTAAACCGGGGGATAACCCGTTGTTGCGTTGTCATCGCACTGCGGCTCGTTCTCTTGGCTTGGGGGCGTGTCGATCCTGGAGTTGAGATGTGACTCGGCCGAAGTGACAACCCCCATCACGGCATCGCCGTTTCCAACCCCTGGTCGTCTTGAGCTGGGCGGACGGCGGTGCGGCGGAGCCAAATCTAGGGGATTTTGCGGCATTCTCTTCCTGTAAGTTGTGTTCACAGGGTCGGTAATACTAGCACCACAACGGCACTTTGGGACCCAGCTCACGTCTGTGCCTCTCGTAACTCTGACACATGTCTGAACATGACTGCCGGTTGATAGTGTCGGACTGGAGAAGCCGTGCCACGCCAGGGAATCGCCCCGCGCCTTCTCAGCCCCTTGTATGCATGAGCCGTGGCGGCGTGGTGGCGGCTGGCGTAGAAACTAACGTGAACGTGGTTGCAAGATGATAACTGTCTCACTGTGAATGCCGAAGTGATCGGTCTGGCCGGCTGATGGGAGAGAAGACGTTGGAAAACGGCAGTGCCTCCCTCAGCTTTCTGCCATCGAGTGTTCGTAACCGCTGTCCCGAGC
>FTCU01001044.1_pt1 | contig 24433 bp, 35 predicted proteins | sample 1639521 | NCBI WGS metagenome assembly FTCU01 (sample SAMEA3914864, study PRJEB12502) | metagenome | biome: forest; material: soil | place: USA | collected 2012-03-12 | depth 0.3 m
CGGACGAGATCACCAAGTTGTTGAGTAGGCTCCGCCAGCTTGGCGGGTATTGGACTCTCGACGCCGGAAAGTGTCATCGTCTTGGCTGTGGCCCAGATGCTGGAGTGTACTGGTGCAATGTGGGCAAATCATCGGTCTCGCAGTAACATATGGATTACTGACTTGGTGCCAATAGAACAACAAGTGGAACATCCGCACCTCAGCAGATGCGCTTCACCTGCGTGCCAGCCACATCCTTGACGGCTGTTGCCACTACCAGGACGGCAGCCTTTATGAGGGCGACCCCATGTCCGGCGTCGAGTGGTTTCCAAACGACCATAAGGAAGCCGCACACTCGAATGTCGCCATCGGATTCGGCAGCTGCTCGGACCCTGGCGATATTGTCCCCATCGTTTACACCTTTCCGGGTAAGGTCGGGCAAGGGCAATGCCGCGCTTAGGAGGCCATGTTCGAATCGTCGACGGTACGCGACCCTGGGTATCCGCCTCGCTGGGTGCCCGCTTTGCGAGCATGTCTCTTCCTCGTTTTCATCTCTGTCTTCAAGTCTCGGATTGCCTGGGTTTTTCGCATCGTGTTTCACTTCTTGTGCATGTACGCGGTCTTCACTGTTGGTCTTTGTCTCATCAACGTTTTGTTCTACTTTTGGTTTCATTGGCTCTCCTGGCATTGGTATCTGAAGATTTTGGTTGCCTTGTTCGTCACCTGGCGGCTTTTTCTTCGTCCCTAAACGGAGGGCACTCAACGGTTGGAGCATAGCGAGTCGCATCAACTGCGTTAGCAACAAAGCAGTCATTTCGGATCATCTCATGTCATTCGATCTTGGTTGGCAAGGGTTGCGCTAGGGTGTCCGCCCGCAAGTTGTTGGTCGGAGTGCCTCAACCATGGCTCGCACCCTGCCGTGGCCAGCAAAGTCCGAGGTTACATACGGATACTATAGCTCATGCAGGGTGCCTGCGTTGCCCGCAATATGGTCCCGGGAGTTGTTAACCATCGTGGCAGATTAGCCAATTGTTTCGCCAGACGCGTTGTGAGGGGAACTCGGCATATGAAGAAACACCCGACTCAAGGTAGCAGACCCCTACGTCCTCCAGTCCCTTTTGAGCTTCCATCCCCCCCTGGAACATTCCAAGTCACTATTTTTCTCCCAGACATGATTCTCACTGGCCTCTCCTCCCACCACCTTTTTGAACGCAACCCACCGCCCCCCGCCGCGTCAACATGGCTGCCGACGGCCCCTCCCACCGCAGCCGCTTCCTGGCCGAGAAGCGCGTGATCTTCATTTGCTTCCTCATCGCCCTTGGCCAATTCCAGTATGGTTACGATTCGGCCGCCATTGCCGGCTTTCAGAGTTTGCCGGGGTTCCTCCAGGTGTACGGCTACGAGGACCCAACCAACCCCATCGGCTACAACATTAGCACCGACGTGCAGCGTCTCATCCAGTCGCTCATGAACGTCGGCGGTTTCCTGTCCGCCATCGCCATTTACGTCTCGCACACGCGCGTCTCGCGTCGCATCGGCCTGTGGACGGGCTGCTTCTTCGGCTTCCTGTCCATTTCCCTACAGCTGGGCCTACACAACCTGGGCGGGCTGTACGCCGGCCGGTTGCTGCTGGGTGTGTCAAACGGATTCCTGGTGCCGTACTGTGTCACGTACATGACCGAGTCGGCACCCTCGCTGCTGAGAGGCCCGATCGTGGGCATGAGCACGTTCCAGACCTCGCTGGGCGCCTTGTTTGGCATCCTGGTCGACAACTACAGCCGGCCGTACGGGGGGACCGCCTCGTGGCAGATTCCGCTTGGCGTCATGTACATTGTGCCAGCATTCTTGTCGGTGCTGCTGCTCTTTCTACCAGACACGCCGCGGTTCTATGTCACACAGGGCCAGGACGAGAAGGCGATGCAGGCGATTCGGAGGCTCCGGGGGATCACGGATGAGGCTTTTCTCCGGGCTGAGGTGGAGGACATCAAGAGCGCATTCCTGATGGAGCAGGAGATCCACGGCGGGGTACATCTGAGCGACATGTTCCGAGGCCCTGATCTTCGGCGCACGCTTCTCAGCTATGGAGCAAACATTGGCGGGGTTTCCACCGGCGTCACCTTCATGGCTGGATTCTCGGTGTACTTGTTCGTGCAGGCCAATGTCGGTTCGCCATTTGCCTGGGTCATGATCTCGCTTGCAATTGCGTTAACCGGCAACATGGCGGCGTTCCCCGCGATGCGGTACTTTGGACGGCGGGAGCTGCTCATCGTCACCTCGGTCCTTTCGTCGGCCATGATGTTCGGCATGGCCATCGTATACACGGTCTCTGGGGGCCACTCTTCCAGTGCCAGCAAGGCTCTTGTCGGGCTGAGCATTGCGTACACCTGGATATATGGCATTGGTCAGGGTCCCGTGTTGTGGGCGCTCGGGACCGAGATCCCTTCCCAGCGTCTGCGATCACAGACTGTCGGCACCGCATCGGGACTGAACTTCATTGTCGGCTGGCTCGTGGCGTTCTTTACGCCTTATTTCATCAACCCGGATCACCTCGGATGGGGTCCGAAGTATGGGTACATTTGGGGAGGAAGCAACCTGATCCTGGCCGTGTGGGCCTTTTTATTTGTGCCAGAGACAAAGGGGAGGAGCCTGGAGCAGCTGGACGAGCTCTTCGAGAAGGGCGTAGATGCAAGGAAGTTCTCGACCTTTGTGCTGGATCGGCAACTTGTTGATGACTTCACAGCCGGGGCTGATCGGAAAGCAGCTCAAGATTTGGAAGGTCATGGGGCCGTCGCCGCGGAGTTGGGAGGCCCGGAGAAGCAGTAGTTACCAGTCCGAGCAATTGATAGGTAGTTACAGAAGAAACCAAGCAAGCCAGTAAGCTTTTATTATCTGGAAATTAGACGGAGTGAAGAGGAACAAGCAGTAGCAGCAGAGAGCTGTCGCGTCGGATGCTCGAGAACTCCCAACCTCGAAGGGACCACCAAGCTATATAGCTTTTGTGACCTCTATTCCCTGCAGCGATCCATCTGCCCGATATTTCTTCAGGACCCCGATGAATGATTCCATACCCTCAGTCCAGTTACCGCTCCTGGCCTTCTTCGCCATTTCCATGGGGTCTTCTGGCTGTCGCAGGGCCTCACCCTCGGATGTGATATACCCAGGCGTGCATCCCATGACACTCGCAAACCAGCCGGCGCGCTTCATGATCTCCAGAGACCACGCCTCCTCGGCTTCACTCGAGACTTCAACGATGGCGCCGGAGCCAATCTTAGCTTCCGCCTCCTTGATGATATGAACAGCATGTTCGGTGCCAACGTCAAGGGTGAAGGCGTTGTTGGATGCTTGGGCGGATTGGGATAAAGGCGTGAAGAAGAGGTTCGGGAAGCCGTTAGAGCACACGCCGTGGAGCGTCGCCGCACCGTGGCTCTTCCACTTGTCTTCCAGAGACTTGCCGTCACGGCCGTATATATCGATGCCCGTTCGCGCCGCAGGACTGCCACCACCGATACTGGGAGTTACGTAACCGGTGCTCAAGACGAGGACGTCGAAAGGGTACTGCTGCCCGCGGACCACAAATCCTGTTGCAGTTGCCGACTCAACACCTTTGCCGTCGGTATCGACAAGATGGACGTTGGACTGGTTGAAGGCTTGGAGGTACTCGTCGCTGAAGGTCGGCCGCTTGCACCTGCTCTCGTTTGTCAACGTTTCGGCGCCCAAATCTTATCTCTCTCAACTCGGGGACGACTTACCAAGTCGGGTACCACGCTTTCAACATACTAGCTGTCTCTGGGTCTTTGACAATGCTCTCGGTCCGTGCTCGGACAGCTTCGGTATGAGGTAGATCAAGCTTGTACAGCCTCCCCAGGTGCGCCGCGATCTTTTCCGGCGTCGGTTCAACAATGGGGTGTCTGGGAGATCCGATGACTGCAGAAAAGGCAGGCATCTCGGTCCATCCATCGGCGACCATGTTCTCCTGGCCCTCCTCGGCTGCATCGGTCAGGTACGAATCCAAATTCAGCATTCGCTCGCGCTGCCAGCCCCTTTTGTTGGCAATCTTTGTCTTCCTGAAGTCTAGTCATCAGCATTTCTCCCAAACTTGGTCTCAGGGGCTTGGTTGACGTACCATTCCTCGGGATCCGTCGGGCGCTGACCACGCCAGGATACCGCAGATGGAGTTCTCTGGAACACGTACAACTCCTTGACAAATTTTGCAAGCTTCGGCACAACCTGGATTGCAGTTGCACCAGTGCCGAGAATGCCGACACGCTTCCCCGTGAGTCCCGTGAGGGACGCATTCTCAGGGCTACCGCCTGTGACATTGTAGTCCCAGCGGGCCGTGTGAAACAGCGGGCCGGAGAAGGACTCCAAACCCGGAATCTTGGGAATATGCGGGTTGGTGAGAATTCCGGACGCGAGGAAGACATACTGCGCCTGAAGTTTTAGTTCTCGGCTCTGCGCCCCAGGTCCGCGACCTTCGGTAAGCTCAACAGTCCAGACTTGGGTTGTGTCGTCCCACCTCGTGGCCTTCACTTGCGAGCGGAAGAGCGCTTTGTCGTGCAATTCCCACTGCGTGGCGATGCGGTCGGCGTGCTCGAGAAGTTCTGCTCCCGTCGCGTACTTGTTCGTGGGCATGTACCCAGTCTCTTCGAGCAACGGCATGTATGTGTAGCTCTCAATGTCGCAGTGCAGACCCGGATACCTGTTCCACCACCACGTGCCGCCGAACCCACCAGCGGCATCGACAAACCGGATGTCCTCCGGCCCATTGGCGAGCCCGGCTTCGATCAGGCGAACAGCGAAGAGAAGACCACCATATCCGGCGCCGAGAATCAAAAACTTGGACTTGGCGCCGTCTTTTACCTGCTCCCTCGCGTTCAAGGCTGCGTGGTCGGCCCAAGGGTCTTCAGCAAGGGCACGGAACCGCTCGCTCTCGGATTCCTTGAGTCGAACAAACTGGTTTAGACCATCAGCTCGGAGTCGCTTCGCCGCTTCGGCGCCGTACTTCTGCGAGAGCTCAAACAGTTTGAGGTCCTCCGCACTCGGGGCAGGGTGGGTGTTGTTCGTGCCGTTGCCTGATGTCCCCATCTTTGCCGCCGCGTCTGGAGATGAGAGAAGATGTGGTAATGTGTGGGAGTTGTCGGGTTTTGGAAAACGCGAGCAAAGCCTCTCTTGTATGGTTTCTCCTCCCCCAAGGTCTGGGAGGGGCTGCAGACCCGGTTCTCGTCGTCGACCATTGACCCCTGTTCTCGGTCAAGGATCTCACCCGAACCCCCAATACTCCGACAGTGATTCTGAACTGGGCAAGGGATCGGCATGGAGTGACGAACCCCGGAAGCGAATGCGATGAAAGGGCCAGATCCCAAACCCGAAAACGACCAACGCGATCGTATTCGGGTCTGAACCACGAACACCTGCTGGATCCGCAGTCATGAAATGTCGGCTGCCCGTCGCTTATTAGAGGAAGACCCACGATGAAACTATACCTATCTTAGGTACGCAATCGGAGACAATGCCACTGAGTGGCAATAAGCTGGGCAACCGTAGTATGGAGGTGACGGTCTGCATATGTGGGGAGCAATATAGGTGGATGTAACCAAGGGGTAGAACCCCGGTTGATCAGTCATGATTCGTGCACTTTTCCCCGCTCTTGGAAGGACGGCGAACAGACACATTGGCAGCTGAACTGTTCGCCATGATGACTTGACACAGCAATCCCTCCCTTTCGAGAGGCTATGTTCAGCCAACGACATCCCCTGGCGTTGTTTTTAGGGCTGACAAAAGCGGGTCATAGGAACGCTCGGAAGACTCCTAGTATAGGGACTGAGGGAGCACCTGAGTGTTTGAGCAAGAGCGGTTCTAGCCCTGTTTCTCTGCCGCCGAATCAAACACTGGCATCTCTGGGAAGCTCCCTGCAGATCTTCCCCGCCGAACGAGCCTTGGAAGGGTTTCAGTACTCCGGGGTTTAGTCGCGGCGAGATGACCGACAGGCATTCGCATCCTCGCTGTCGGCTCCGCATGAGAATGCCACGCCATGAGGTGCCAAGTCCAGCCCGCCTGTGCATGGGCGGGTTGTAGCGAGCGCTGCTCGAGCGGGGTTTGTAGGTAGGTTCCCTCGGCTTTAGGATTTCACATCTGGAGGGGAAATTGAACCCGGGCCTATGTTATTATTGTCTCCCGTATTTCGACGACTAGAGAAAGAAGACCCAAGAAAACAACTCAGCGTACTAAACCTCTCCTTGCGCCTCCAACTACTATTCATCCCGGCGGCATGGATCCCAGCTCAGTTCCCGACTTCGATGACCTGCCAAAGGTTGAAGGACAGCCGCAAGGATGTGCCTGGGGAGTGTTTGACAAGGAAGGCCACAAAGATCTCTTTGGCACGCTAAACTTCCTAACACCTGAGATCGTGGCTGCTGCTGCGGCGGAGGTCAAAGATGGCATCTCCGTTTCCCTGAAGTAAGTGAAAGTATCCCAGGGACAGCAGTCGCTGGCTGCCGAGGAGAGAACTGACACGATGCAGCTGGCCGCTGAATGGGATCAAGTTTCCACTCCCGGGTCGCAAGCCGCCCGTTCACCGGCCCCATCGCCTCCGAGATTTGGGTATGGACTGTGAAGGTTGGGACGACGAGCTCGAGTTCAACACGCAGTTTAGCAGCCAGTGGGACAGTCTGTGCCACGTCACCACGGACGGTACCACGTACAACGATCTGAAACCAACGAAAGAGGGCCTCTCCGTGCAGTCCACCACTGAAAACACACTGCCGACCATTGACCACTGGCACTCGCGCGGTGCTGTTGTCGGCCGCGGCGTCCTTGTTGATTGGAAGAGGTACCATGAGGAAACGACGGGCCAACCGTACCACCCGCTCGACGGTTACCGCATCACGCCCGAAGATATCGAGAAGGCAGCTAAGCACCAAGGTGTCAAGTTCAAGCCCGGAGATATCTTGATTATCCGGACCGGGTATACTGAGATTCTGGAAGCACCAACCCCGGAACTGTTTGCCAAATTTCAAGCCGGAACGTTGTCGGGCGTGCATGGCACTGCAGACACAGCACGCTGGGTATGGAATCATCGGTTTGCGGCTGTCGCAGGGGACGCGCATGGATTTGAGGCCATTCCAGCGCTGAAATCCGACGGGACTCCGGGCGGTATCTCTGACTTGGGTAAGTGCCACGAATCGACAGCGGGAGCACAAGAGAGCCCGGGACCATGGAGCTAACTGAGTCCCAGTGCTGCACCCATGGTTTCTTAACCAGTTTGGCATGCCTATCGGCGAGCTTTGGGACTTGAAGGCCCTCAGCGAATACACCAAGAAGGTGGGCAGATACAGCTTCCTGCTGACATCCGTGCCCCTGAATCACCCGGGCTTGGTTGCTTCCCCCCCGAATGCGCTTGCTCTCTTCTGAGCCGAGGTTGAAAAGGAGCCGAGGTTGAAGAATCATACTTTACTACTACTTGGGTGATCAAGTCTGTTTATAGCCCAGAAAGACCGCCAGTGGCGGCACTTGCTAGTCTCCCATCCCTCATCTGAAGAACAAGATCCCTTGCCGGCGGCGAAAACTTAGAGAGTCGCCCCACACGATGCGAGATCATGATGATGGTGTGCCCTTTTGCAGAGAATTCGTCTTCGACAATCTTGTGAACCGCGGACTCGGTGCTCGAGTCCAGCATGGACGTGATCTCGTCGAGAAGGACCACCGGCCGCCCACCCCTGGCGCGCAAGGCTTCGGCTTTGAGGATTCCTCGGCAGAGGGCAAATATCTGGGCCTGGCCGGATGAGAAGGGTGGAAATGTCGACAGCTGCTGGTCAAGTAGGTGCTTCTCATCGCCCCATTTGCGATTCCGCCCCCCTAGAGCGAGGTGTGGCCAGAGCCCCAACCTCTTCAAAGTGTCGATGATGGCATGGCCGTTGCCGAACGAGCCCTCTGGGTCAATATTAAAGCGAAGTGTCTCGTTCGGGAGAAGAAATCCGTCCTGGGACACGACCACGAAGCACCGCTCTCTCAAGAAGCTGTGCGGGATTCTGGTGATGTCGATGCCGTCAAGACTGATGCAGCCTGATTGCAGATCGAGTATTCGAAGGAGTGCCAAGAGGATGGAACTCTTGCCGCCGCTAGTTCTTCCATAAATTGTTATTTTCTGGCCTTTGTTGATCATCAAGCTCAAGTCTCGCAAGACAACGGCTTTGGAGCTGTGCCTGGGTTAGTACTGCTCTTCTTTTGCTGAGTTGAACCTCAAATCAAAACAGTGAACGAGACTTCTCACTGATATGCCGCTGTGACATTCCTAAACTCCACTCTTCCATGAATTGGCCAGCCCCTAGGAGCGTCAAAGATGGCGTTCTTGTCGCATTCAGACGGTGTCGTCCATTCAAGCCGCTGTAACCTGGAAATCGCACTTAGGGACACTTCCAAGTTCGTCCAGGACTCGATGAGCCGCAACAACGTTGTATTCGCCACGAGTAGGATGTTGAGTGCCACTCCGACTTTTCCACCATTGAGTCGAGTACGAAAGGTGACAGCCCCAACAATGATGCCCATGGCTACAGTTGCGGCAACCATGTCGAGTACGAGGTTTAGCCATCGTTGAAGACACATCAGGAGGAACTCGGAACGCTGTGAGTCCTCCAACCGTGCGGCATTCAGGGCAGCGGCTTCACCCAGGCAGCCAAATGCTCGTATGGTTTCAAGTCCCTCGACCTATTCAAAGAAGTCAACACACTTGGGAACACTACTGTTTGATATAGTTAAGAATTATCTATCACTTACGGAGTCGAGGAAACTTGCCAGAACTGCAGCTTGAGACTCCAACTCCAAATGTCGAAGCGGCCTTGATGTCGTTAGGTACACCTTCTGGATCACGTAAACCACACCGGTCAAGGCCGGTAAGAATAAGACAAGTTTTCGCTGTGCTGTACACAAGAGTACAGCTTGCATCAGCAGTTTAAAAATCTCTGTGCCCCTGGTTAGAGGGTGTTACAAGCAAAGGGAGTTTGGAACTGACGGTTTCCCAGGTTGGCCAGCGCAGAAGGAAGTTGTTTGTCAATGAGCTGCAGGTCTTGAGTAAACCTGTTTAATATAGAGCCGTTATCATTGCTAGAAAAGAATGACAGAGGTGCACTGTCCCATCAAGAATATCAGCCTCGAAATCTACCAACATGCGCCGAGCACTTACTTTGTAACAGTAGCGAGAAGATGTTTGTGGACCATCAGTCCGGATTGAGGTGCAATTCGGATAACCGTTGTCCTACGGTCAAGGCATCAGGTACCTACCTAACAAGAAATGTGCTTATCAGAACGCCGCAGCTTACCACATTGTTCCATTTGTTGAGGCCCAGGATGATAGTGACAGAAACATGAAGCCGCAAATGTAAAACACTTGACGATGGCCACTCGATTCGGTCCATAGCTTGAGCCAATGTTGCGGAAGGGTGATGAAGAGCGAGTAAGATCCGGTGAAGGCAGCAAGAAGAGCGAGGTTGAGTATGCCAACGAAGCGGAAGTAGTATCCTAACGATTTTGATGTCAGCGCTGAAGGTGTGCTATATCTCAGTCACCTTCTCGCACGACACTGACGGTAGAGTCCTAGATCTCCCAGCTTCTTAGTAAGATGATACTGCGCCTCTTTTTTGGCTTGAAGTTGGCCATTCACGCGTTCAGAGGTTGAGGGTGGGACGCGGCGGCTGAGTTGATGCTGAAGGCCGAACTTAGGTATTGAAGCAGAGGCATCGTGTTTGATGGCTTTCCAGCTGCCGTGGGCTTTAATCTTGCCACCCTCAAGAACCACGACGCAGTCGGCAGCCGGAAAAAATTGGGCTAAGCACATTTTCAGATTAGCCATGCGTAGACGATAGCAAGATGAGGGAACTTGCTGGAATTTGTAACCAGTATCACCGTTGTGCTGGTCTGTCGGAACAGTCCTCCGGGCGCAAACAGGTTTTGAAATACTTTGTTTTCAGTCTCTCCATCCAGAGCACTGAAGACATCATCTAGCAGCGCAATGCCGCATTTCGCAAATAATGCTCGCGCCAGTGCCTAGAGAAATCAGGATGATTAGCGCCTACTTCGTAACCCCTTTTCAGTTCCATGAGGGCGGCCAGACTCACGACCCTCTGTCTCTGTCCGCCAGAAAGGTTAAGCCCTTCGCTTCCGATCTCCGTCTCATCACCATTGGAGAGGAGATCAAGATCGTGTTTTAGACAGCAGGCTTCGACGACGCGCCTATACCACCTCATATCGCCTTGGTCACCATTCATGCCGCAGATCGCCTGCTTGATGCTCCCGTTAGGAAGCCATGGCTTTTGGGCACAGTACGCCACCCTCCGAGATGCCAATTGTATTGAACCTTGGGTGGGAGAAATCTCGCCCAGGATCGCCCGAAGCAGCATAGATTTGCCTGACCCAACAGGCCCTGAAACGATAACCAACGAGCCGTGATTCACACCCAGGGTCACACCCGTTAGGATCGAGTGAGGTTCGCCAAATGCGACGTCCTGCATCTCAATGGCTAAGCTCGTCTCCCGCGCCCCTTGTTGAGTTTGTCTCTGGTCGAGTAGCCGAGACTTGAGGAGATAGGCTTGGATCCTCTCAAATCCAGCGAAAGCGGTAACTGCGCGCGGGACTATGGTCATGACCATGTTGGCAGGGTGCGTGACCATGCTCAAAATGGCCATTGTCGTGAATGCCGTCTCTACGTCCAACGCGCTGCCAAGCCGCGCGGCGACAAGAGCGAAGAGTGCAAGCGTAATTGCGGGAGAAAATATGCCGAGAGCGTTGGCTGTTGGGAAGTTAGTCGGTTCTGTTGTCTGAATAAACTGAGTGAACGGGACAGAGACAAACCGCTAGCGTTATAATACACCATGATCCATCTGACTCTCGATGCTGCTTCCATCTCTTCCTCGCGTAGATGGCGCGTGCGGTTAGCCACGCAGTTCTGCAATCCCAGCATCTTGATGACTTTCATGGAGCCGAGCATGGAACTCGTTGCTGCCACGCGGCGTTGGGTTGCGGTATTCCAGGTCTTTTGTGCAGGCTGCAAATGCTTGGCCACGAAGCGGCTCATCCGGGAGCAAACTGCAAGACCACGCCCATTCATGTCAGCCACCATTTACACACATCTGGATGGGTTAGCTGGACCCACAGAAGATGAGAATCAGGGGTAGAGGCCAGATCCAGCCAACCTCCCGGGACAACAAGACGATGCCAATGACCACCTCCAGAATCTGAGCCCATGTTTCGTGGAACATTTCTGGGATTTCATCTAGCCCTCTGGCATCAGTGCTCATGAGGCTAACCGCGGCGCTGGTGTCGTGTACTACGCTCGGGAGATGGATGGTCTGGTCGTGGATGAGGCCTACGAGAGCACTCTTCGTTAACACTTTCAGCTTGTTCAGCCTGTGTTGGTATGCTGCTGTCGAAACCTTTAGAGTTCAAGGTTAGAAAAGCACGACAGACACGAGGAAAGTCCACAGCCAAACTCACCGCAAGGCCCACATAAATGGTTACAGCTGAGACTACAAGCCAATAACCACGGGATTCCGGATCCGAAACAGCAGAATTACTGGCCGTGACGAATTGAATCGACTGTCGAATCAAACTTGGCTGAGAATATCGGAAAATAATCAAGAAGAGTCGAGGGAGAAACGGAGCGATGAAGGCCCGTCGGAGACAGCGCAACAAGGCCAAGGGCAATGACATCCGAGTCGCAGGCGTGGCTAGAAATCACGTCAATCTCAAACCCCCAGCTTCTACTGAGACACAAAAGGGCAGGATGTGCGGTGGACTGACCTCGCCGGCTCCATGAACGAATCATCTTCTCTCTTGAGAGCTTCGCGCTCAGATTTGGGCTGAGAGGCGGCAAGTCATGGCTGAGGAGTAGGCTACCATATCCACGCATGAGAATAGGGTTGATCCACGCAAAAAATAGTTTACTCAAGATGCTGCTCTCGTCTTCAGGGACGTGTCTTCTCCGCGGTATGCACGGTGGAGGAGGGCGTGGAAACAAGCAGTCTAGGACTAGCAGTAAAAAGCTCAGAAGACATCGAGCAGGTTGTGGACCGTTGATTGTGCTAGGTGATGGCGCTGTCAAATCCACCAGATCGCATAGTACCGACGCAAGAAGGTATAATATGGCGATGTCTGAGGGTTTGGAGGCGCAGCGTTGCTCCAGGTACAGCAGCAGGGTCAGGCCCAACGCTGAAATCAGTGATGTTGCATGGGGTAAGAGCGGAAGAGACGGCTGACGGTGTAGCGAGGACAGACTGCAGAACGAGTCGAGACAAAGCGCAGTTCCAACAGCCTAGCAAACGTTGTCTATCAACACCACCACAATTGAGTACGCAAGTTTGAGAGAGTGTTGACCAACCAATTTAATCCGAGTTTGAGCGCCGGGGACAACTCGGGATTGCGAATTGCGCAGTTCCCAAATGCGGAAGGGAAGGTGAATCAGAAAGATGCCAGCATTGGCTGTAGATATCCAATGGACGATCCCCTGTTGTGCCATTGTCTCGAAAGAGCAAGACTTCTGACACCAATGGCGCGAGGGTCCCTCCTATAATCGTGGATTCGAGGTGGTACGGGAGAGGAGGGATGAGGATGAGGCCGCTGACGAGACAGCCCCCACTTGGACGACCACTGCCAACTGCCGGAACCGGCCAGCTGCCGCAATGCAGGTGAGACTGGCTGCTTTGCTCACAGTGCTAATACATTAGACACCCGTGACACCCCGTGAGAGTCTGACAACAGGGTAATCCGCCACCCATCTACCTTGGGAGCTTGGCTAAGGTACCTGCCTACCTCAGTAAGCCAGCCAATTGGCCAGCCAAGCTGTATTCTCGTGAGTTTGATGGGGCCTGGTGGAACGCGACTTGGATCTGATTGGTTGTCAGGAGCGCGTTGTGTGCACGAGAGCCAACTTGCCGAACCCAGGTGAAAAAAGGAAAAGGGGCTCCGTTGGGTAGCCAGGGTTAGGGTTATGTATGGAATATCAGGGCTGCCCCTTGACAAATGACAGAACAACCCAGCCCAGTCGTCGCCTCATCGGGCCCAACTACTATGTACACAGTAGGTAGTTGTTTCTCATTTCAATTTGAATCCTCTTGCTCGACACATTGGCGCTGTAAAGTCAGCCTGGGCGCAGCGGAACAGGCGCCGATCGGCACCAATCAGGCCCTCTCATCGGGGTCAGCTCGCGGCACAGCTCCGACATTCCAGGGGTCTGCTTCTGTTTTGAGGGCAAGTTGTGGCACAGCAGCACCCTGCATCGTCCAGGGCTACACAGGAGGTAACCTTACTATGCAGGGTTCAGAATCCTCCAGGGCAGCACCGCCTTGTCCCGGCCCCGACACGGAAAACGTCGCGGGTCGTTCTCGCATCTCATCTTCGAGTTTCTCCTTGATCGAGCTCGTTTCTTCCTCGGCACCATGGCATTACTCACTGGCAAGGTCGGCACAGTGCTGGGGCCGCTAACAACGTCATGGTCCATGCCAGACAGATGCACCGTCCACTTCGTCAACTGCGCAACATGCGACCAGGCCTTCCGAGCCCAGCATTGTGTAGCAAACGGCGCGACGGGCCCAGTCGAGGACGACTTGAGCTGTTGGCCCCCTGTATTGACCCAGATAATTGGAACACCAACGCATCCCTTCATCGGGTTGGGTATTTACTCTCCCGGGTTGGCATGTCCGACAGGCTACACGACGGCATGCACGGCCGAGTATGGCCGACGGGCTGGCTGGGACGTTCAGTTCCCCCTGGTTGCTGATGAGACGGCAATAGGGTGCTGCCCAACGTAAGTCGGCGATAGCCAGGCTGGAGCGCGCGTCGACTGACTCGTCGCTCTCAGGGGCTTTACCTGCACAAATCGCAACGGCAACACGTGCATTGCCGTCATTACAACAGGCACCCAGACTGCCGTAAACACGGCGATGTGCTCGGGCGCGCAGGTTATCAGCCAAGCCCGAGAGACCTTTCCAGACATCATCACGGCAACTGCGACAACGGCCACCAGCTCCGGTGGAGGAGCCGCGCTTCAAACGGTCACGCGGGAGATGACTCTGCTCGCGCCCATGTTCCAGCTAAACTATCGCCCAACCGACTTGGCCTCAGCCTCGACATCGTCTCAAACAACATCAGCTTCGCTTTCTGGCACCAAAACCAGCGCTACAAGCTCCGCTTCCTCCAACGCTCAACCAGCACCAGATGTTGGCAACAGCAACCAAAGCGGGCTCTCCACCGGCGCGATAGCCGGCATCGGGGTCGGCGCAGCTCTAGGAGGCATCTTTCTCGGGGCGCTAGCCATCCTACTACTGCTCAGACATCGCCGGAGACGGAAGACGGCGGCAGTGGGGCCACCACCTCAGGAACCACCGCAGGAACAACAACACGGCGGCGGGGCCTGGACCGGTGTTGGGGGAGGGTCCGATGCGTACCACAACAGCTGGAAATACTCAGCACAGATGCCGGCTCATTCTCAGGTTGGCAGCGAGCTGGCGGCAGACCAGGATAGGTATGAGGTGTGGGGAGGGGGGACGCCGGTTGAGTTGGCGGCGGGGCCAGGGAGTGGGTGGGTGACTCAAGCTCGCAGCCCAAATAGGGGTTGAAGAGAAGAAAGGGGGTTCGGGCGAGCTGTAGGACAGGAGGGGTGCTAAGAGTAAGGAGTAAGGAGTAGAGGGATGAATATTAGCCGGTAATTACTTCAGTTGCATAGTAGAGGAAGAGCTAAAGAAAGCTTGAGCATATTATTGACCCGCTAATGCACCCACGGTACCTCAATGCAGGATACTGCCGGTGCTGAGGCCGACCAACAACTCGGTCGCGTGTACATGTAAACACAAATGCAACCCCACCCCCATCAAAACAAACATTATCGCCGGATCCAAGCTTGCCATGAGTCCATGACGGCGCACTCCGACTCAGCTCAAATCATTCCTGACATAAACCGACGTGACTCCAAACCAGGGGCACGGAGCGAAAAGCACCGCCTCTGTGTAATGGTCCACGATCATGTTTGTGACGCGAGAGTTTGTCGGATCGGTCAAACTGGAAATCATCTTGCCCTCCATTGGCAGCGGGGCCCAGATCAAGACGGCAGGGCGAGCAATGTCGGCGATGATCTGGCGGAGGGGGAAGGACGGGCTAAACGCCACCACCACAGTGTTTGCGTCGACCTCGAGAAAAGCCCTGGGATCGTCGAGCACGGTAATGCCAGCATTGCCGAGGATGTCCTCGTCGTCGGGCTGGTAGACCGGGTCTTGGACGAAGCACCCAACCTTTTCGGCGCCGCGCTGCAGCAAGAGATCCCGAATGCTCTTCACGATGACGTGCTGGACACAGTGCCGCACCCGAGTTGGGTCCGTACCCAAAGCCATGCTACCCAGGCCAAACCCAATGACCTTGTCGATGCACAATGGCAGTGCGGTGTCGTACTGTGTCGGGTGGAACAGCTTCTCAATCCTGTCCCGCGACCCCGTGGTTGCCTGCCATGCGGCGCACCCTATCTCCCAGACCTCGTCGGTGCTCTCCCGCGACTTGACGAGCGGGTGCGGGATGGGCTTCCCGGTGTCCTTGTCGAGGATGGCGCCGTCTTCAACCACCAACATTGGGAGACAGTCGGCGATGGGAACGTCTTCGAGGACCGGGGGCATCGCCACCTGCCCAGCCATGGCCTCGAAAGAGCGGTACGCGAGGCGCGGTTTGGTGCTGGATGGGGAGTTAGCAACACGATGGCTGTGTTGGATGCAGAAGACTTACACAACAACGGGCGAGCCCGACGGGACGTGAGGCGCCTCGCAGTCGTACTCAACCTTCCCCGTCTGGAGGCGGAAGTTGACCACGGCTCCGTCAACGCCCCTGATGGCGACCTCGGTGCCGCCGCTGCCCTCCTGGAGAGCCTTGTTGAAAGACTCAGCAACAGACCGGAACGCGTCCCGGGTGAAGAAAGGGCGGTCAAGCTTGTAGGCGGCCTGAACCGCGGCTTGGGCCTGAGCAGGGTTGTCGGCGATGCCACCGTCGTCGAGGTGGGCGCGGAACCCAAACATCCTTGCCAAGAGAGCGAGGAGAAGAGGAAGAGGAGCAAGAGAAGGTAAAGGGAGCGAATGGGAATGAAAAGCGAAGAGACACAGATAGTTGTCAAGAGTTTTAAGGGTTTCAAGCGAGTGCAAAGAGAGACGTTGCTTAAAACGGGGGAGCTTGATCAACTGGCTGTGTGGTAAAGGAGGAAAGAAAGTTGGAACACTTGGGGCTGGGGGAAGATTCTTTATATACTCACAGCGCTATTGTTTATGCCGGGAACTCGGAGGGGAACAAGAGACCGGTAGTTCCAGCAACCATGCTGTGATGAACCGCCAGCTATGCCGGAAGATCGCGTTTGCTTGTTTGCGTATGCAGTCAGGGAAACCTCGCGTCAATGTTGCAGGACCATCTTGCGTTCGCCATAACTTTGCAGACGTACCACCGTAATTCTCACCACGTCGCTGGAAGTTTGCCGTCCCCCCCCCCTCTCCAACAATACCGCAACAAGAGTACGAAAGCGAGATTTTGCCCACATGAGAAATATGCACTAACTTGTGACCTAAACTTTGACGTCAGGCGGTTGTTATATGCAAATTGAGAAAAGCATCAAAGGCAGCTCTCAATGAAGACGCTGCAGCAGGGGGAGGGAAACGAGGCGTAAGAAGGGTGAAAATGAAGAAAAAATGAATAGGTCGATAATGAAAAAATGATACGTTAAAACGAAGCAGGATAATTTGATCGAAACCTAGCGTCCCAGCGCACCTCAGCCCACTGTCTTGAGGCAATCCCGGACTATCACATCCACGATGGCCCAATGCACCCAGGGCCAAGGTGACGCGTGAAATTCTGCGAGTGGTCGGGAGAAGCCAGACAAGACCACCTAGGGAACGCTTATGTGGGGCCCACCAACGACAAGAAACCAACAGGTCGCGTCGCTGAATCCTTCAGTATCACCGTCCTCCAGGCTTTCTTCCCGCCATGGCGTCCACTTCGTTGGCACATTTTGCGCGTCTGCTTCGCCCATGTCCTTTCCTAGTTTCCCATACCGCCCCCTTCCCTGTTTTCTGGACCATCCCTCGCTCTGCGCCACGTTGTTTTCCTCGCACCTCAAGACAGCCTTTGCGAGAGCCATCAATCAGGATGTCTTCGAATACGACAGTCAGTTCATTGGCAAGTCCCCAACAGCCTCTCGTCCGAGGAACGCGGCTCACCGCCCCCTCCGGAAGGTCCTACATACTTGATGAGATTATCTACCAGCGGTCAAGGGGGCCGCTGCTCTGCTGCTTGTACCGCGCGAGGTAGGTTCCGTGGCAAACTTTCTCATGAAGCGCTCTCAGCCTCCCTTTCTTACTGAGTTCAATCCGGCTGGTTCTGATTCTCGCTCTGTTTCAGCCACGAAGGTAAGCAGTATGTGCTCAAAGACATCCTGCCGGGTGATTACGAATACATCCTGGAGCTGCAGATGATAGTCGACGGCTCGGCCCACGTCCGAACGCTCGTTGACAGCATCCCAATTCACCACATGTTTGTGTATCCGTTTCTAGACACGAACCTACAACTAGTCAGGACGACAGCAATCGCCCCATCTGTCAAAAAGAGCATTCTGAGGGATGCCCTCACGGGCTTGGCTGACCTGCACGACAAGGGCATATATCATACAGGTCGGTACTTCTCTGTGCTGCTCTGCCAAATTTGACCACTAATATCCCCAACAGATGTCAAACCAGCCAACATAATGATGGACTCGTTTCAGCAAACTGATGGTACCACTGGGTTCAGGAACGTGCGGATCACGGATCTTGAGGACGCCGTGGTCTTGCCTCCCGGCTCTCTAGGGCTCGGAAAACGTCTCTCAGGGAACCAGTTCTGGAGGAGCCCCGAAGCGTGGGTAAGAGCAGTGCAGAACACTCCGGCGGACATCTTTTCTTTTGGCCTCGTGGTATGTTCCGGAGCGTATTTCTCTCCGCCTCCGGTTTCTGGTCACGAAGTCACTGACGAGCTTCCTGTCTCTGTTTAGGCGATATATGTCTGGCTGGACAGGATGATTTTCTTCTCGGACGAGGCAAATGAAGCTGCCGACGCCTCGGATATAATACTGAAGCTCCACGTATCTCGTTTCGCCGATGACGTCGATGACTTTGGCGGTTTCATCGAGTATCACGGAGGGGAGGAAAATCCCTTTGTTCAGCGTTTCCTGGGACTTCTCTATTCGTTTAACGGTGGGGGCAAGAAGAGAGCGCCATTCCGGTACTGGCATCCGGTGGACGCGCAGTTTCAGGATCTCGTTTGCAAGATGACATGCCTCGATCCTCGCCGGCGGATCACCGCCCGGGAGGCACTACAGCACCCTTGGTTCAGCGAATAAGGCGTCATGACTGCGCACACCGCCGGTGGGGGCGGGGATTTGGGGAAGACTCTGCTATGTACTATGCTTAGCCTCCCTACTTTCCTGGACATGGTGTTGCTATGCTTCCGACCTGCGATTTTCCACCACATTGCGACTCATGTCATGTAGTTGAACCAAGGTCTATGCCATGCGCAAGTGCTAGAAAATCATGACCGTGGCACGGGTAATCGCGTTTGGCGGACAGAAGGATCCAAACATAGGTAAGCGGGCATGCTCAGTCTGGGCCCAGATGCATTGCCTCATGTAGACGATCCAAACTCGCCCTGACGCGTACACGAGACAATCCCATTCCTATCCCACTTTCCCTTTACCATGCTATCCTCGCAAAGAAGCCCTTGGGCCACTTCCTCACGCAAAACTTGCGGGCCTCGTCCAGCAGGAGAACCCCCGCACCGAAGGCCATGGGCAAGAACCAGTATTCGACGGGAACCTCGGCCGTGCCCAGCACAACCTGCAGTTGCGGGATGTACAGCCAAAAGAAGGCCATAACCAGAGAGAACAAGATAGCAGGAAAGAGGTAGTAGTTGCGCGTCTCCTTGTTGAACAAGGGCGGGTGTTGAAAGATGGACAGCCTCCGTGTGCGGACAGCCAGCAGATTGAACCATTGCCTAACGCCGCCACGTAACGATTAGCATTTCTTTTCTGTGGAATGGGAACATAGGTAAAGAGGACTTACATAACCACGAGTGTGACAAAGTAGATGGAGCTCGCTTCGTTGAGCTTTTGCAGGTAGTAATCCGGGTCGACGCCCTCCGGGTTGCCAAAAGCGAGCCAGATCTTGCTAAACGGAATGCCATTGCGCTCCAGGTACCAGTATGACATGGCAAACGAAGTGACCGTCTCGAGGACGCCGATGAAACCGTAGGTCTGGAGGATAAACTTCCAGTCCACGAGCCGATCGTGGCCGATTCTGCGGGGCGGGCGTGTCAACACGTCGGCCTCGGGCGCCTCGTACGCGAGCGCGGTAGCGGCTAGGCAGTCGGTGAGACAGCTGTTCGAGTTTTGTTAGTCGTAACTTCACACCAGCTGTGTCAGAGATAGATAGATGGGCTCACCAAATGACAATCATGAGAAACGAGCTCAAGATCTGCGGAATACCCAGCGCGAGGTTCGTCATAACCGGCCAAAACTCGCTAAAGCTACCAGCAGGGAGCAGATAGGCAATGGTCTTCTTCAAGTTGTCAAACATGACTCGCCCAAAGCGAAGGGCCTCCACGATGCTGGAGAAGGACTCGAGCAGAACCATGTCGGCCGCCTCAATGGCAATATCACTGCCGCCGCCCATGGCAATACCAATATCAGCCGCGCGGAGAGCAGGGGCGTCATTGACGCCGTCGCCCGTCATCCCGACGATGTGGCCGCGAGCCTGTAGTTCGCGTACTATCCGCAGCTTCTGCTCGGGCGTGGTTCGCGCAAAGACAACTTCGGTGTAGCCGCGGACCAGCTGGTCCCATTGTGCATCGTTCAGAGTCATGAGGTCGGGCCCAGTGACGACAATAGACCTGGGCAGCCCGACCAAGTCGTGCACTGGTGCTGTGCCATCTCCTTTGAGGGACATTTCCTCGGCCTGCTCACGCGAGAGGGCAGCCGCGTCGGAGACAACGTGATTTGGGTTGGTGATGATGCCACATTCTCTGGCGATGGCCTGGGCAGTGAGGGCAAAGTCACCAGTGACCATGAAGATGCGAATTCCGGCACCACGCAGAGTTTTGATGACTTCGGGAATCTCGGGACGAGGAGGATCGATGATCGCAACCAGTCCGACGAGGGTCAATCCGGTTTTGGCCTGGCCCAGCATCTCGCCCTCAAATGCGGAGGACGACGGCGACGATTTGAGTGATGACCGGGAGATAGTTTTGTGGGCAAGAAGCAAGACCCGGCGTCCCTGGGCAGACCAGTTATTCTTGATCTTGTCGATGGTTTCCCGTGCCTCTTCTTCGAGGGAGACAGCCACCCCAGAAGCGTTGGTGTACTTGGTGCAGCGTTCAAGAAGAATTTCCGGGGCTCCCTTGATAGTCAGAAGCCTAGCAACAAATTAGTGGCATTCAACCCATGGTGGTAGAGAGCTTACATGTCGCCTGGCTCGAAGATAGCTGCAACGCCCCTGGGCATAGCAAGACCTAAGCCTTCCACGTTTGTGCAACCGAGGACTCTGATCATGAACTTGTTCTTGCTGTTGAAGGCAAGGTTAAACTTGGTCGCCCAGCAACGTTTCAACTCGGAGATTGGGCCCAGACTCTCTGCAAAGCGGAGGATGGCCTGGTCGGTTGCGTCACCATGGATCTTTCTTGTGGAGAGGGGTAGATGTTGCGTGGCGGCGTCAAACTCTCCGGCGTTGCAAAGGCCGGCAACGCTCCGTAGCTGGTCGATAGCGTTGCTTCCTTGGTTGGGCTGCTTCGCACGGTTCGCGACGACGACATCCCGGGCCCGGTCGGCTTCCATGATTTGGAGGCCGACAGCGCAATCCGTTACAACCATCTTATTTTCGGTCAAGGTGCCAGTTTTGTCTGAGCAGATGACCGAGACAGTGCCGAGCGTCTCAACGGTCTTGAGCGACTTGCAGAGCACCTTGTTCTTCTTCATCATATTCGCCGCAATCGTAAGAGAGGCGGTCGTGGCAACGGGAAGACCCTCAGGAATGAAGGCCACGGCGACCGAGACGCAGGAGATAATGAGGTTAGGAACGCTGATCCAGTCAGGATAGTCCCTCCTCAACCAAGCAGCCCTGGTGCTCAATGTCAGAATAGAGGAGCATGAAGTGGAGAGATGGCCGGTTCCCTACCAAATAACGACGACAACGATGATCATGGTGAACATTATGGAGCAGATGATGTAAACAAAGTTGAGCACCTCGCGTTCGATAGGGGTCTGCCCCTTCTTCGGCTCGTTGGTCAACTTGGCAATGCGACCAAAGACGGTGCGGCCACCGGTGGCGACGACGACACCCGTGCAAGTGCCAGAGGCGCAGTGTGTGCCTTGAAGACCAATATTCTTGGTTTCGAGATAGTTCTTGTCGGTATAATCGACAGTAGCCGACAGTGGGAAGGATTCACCTGTTGGGCACGAGTTAGCAAGAAGCCCTGGACGCGGTAACCAACCACCCTACCAGTCAAAATTGAGCGATCAAACTTGGCGTCAGACGAAACTTCAGTAAAGCGAACATCAGCCGGAATCTTATTGCCGGCTTTGATGAGCAGAATATCGCCAGGGACCAGATCGGCGGCCATGACAGAGATCTGGACTCCGTCTCGGACGGCCAGACACTCGTCGGGAATCATGTTCTTGATGGATGCCATGACACGGGCAGAAGACCAATCCTGCCACATGTTGAAAGCGGCCTGGATAAAGAACACAACGACCAGGACGATAGCCAGGGCCAGATTGGCCGGCGCCGGGGGAGTGCCCAGGGGCCGCCATGCGATGAACACGAGGATAGCACCGATAAGGAGGATGGCCCCAAAGCCCTTGAAGAAGTAGCCAAACCACTGCTTAAAGCGGTGGGTCTCTGGAGGGGCGGGCATGTTCTTGCCGAACTCGTCGGTTCGCCGCTTGATCTGGTCCGGAGACAGGCCTTCTCTGAGCGAGGTCGACAAGCGTCGGACGGCTTCGTCAGTGCTAATGGTGTGCCATTCCAGATCGGCAAGTTCTGGGTAATGTTGTCATCAGCCTATCGCTCGGTAGTAGGTTCAGGTAGGAGAGAAACAAACCGGTAGTTGAGCCCTTCTGGGCCTTCTTCGCGAATTCGGCCTTGCGGTTGTAGTCGTCAATGTCAATGGAGCTGGATGAAACGAAACACGGTCAGCGACGCTGCATCCGGCCACTGGTTCCAGGGGTACTCACACTGTCCGATACTGAATGGGCAGGGCAGCGGCAGGGTCGACGCCAGAATTCGAGCGAACGCTGTGGATGGACATGGAGCCACGCGAGCGGGATCGCTGGAGACCGGGTCGGGTCGCAGGCTGGCCATGTTGACCCTGTTGGCTCTGCTGACCCTCGAGATCCCAGCGGACCTGCGTCAGAGGGACTGGCGGCTTTTCGTCCATTTTGCTTTGCCGTCCTGAGTAGAGGAATTCGAAGGGAAGTCAGGCTCAGGGGGTGGGAGTGAAGTGTGCAAGAAGGCAAACACGGACAAAGGGGCCGCGAGAGCTTATGAAGTACTGATCTGGGAGGGGAGGCAGAGCTATGTCGCCTCGTATCCCATGCCGTAGCGAGCCTATGACCAACGAGGTACCAAGAATCCAAGATCGGTGCCCATGCCAATTTGGGAGGTTGGCCCCTCTGGTACTGGACGGAGGGCGTGCGGGTCAGGCTGGAGGAGCAACCCACTGGGCCACCACCCAACCAGACGAGGAGTGAAGGTAGCGGGTAGCCATCCTCGGTGGCTCCAACACGATAACGACAACGGAGTCCGACTTCAGCTGTTACGCCAAATTGGGAACTGAGCTGACAACCCCTTTCTACTTGGCTGTTACGGCATGCTTCGGCAAACCAAGACTGATTGCCGGGCTGCATGCAACCGCTCGACAGGGCTCGGGGGCATGGACGCTTGCCTGCGGCAGGGAATTGGCGAGATACTGTCATATCCCATGGTCGTTGGCAGAATGCAATGTACCTCGCCTCCCCCGGGAGTGGCTGTTTGCTTGCCCAGGCAAGTCCCGAAAGAACCCAAGAACGCCATACGTAACATAATGATGGCGACTTTCACAAGCAAGCAAAAAAATGGCTCAGCGCGTCGTTGGTTTGAGCCAGGATTGGGTCCGCCGCAGCAGATACGATCTGGAACCTAATAAGACGGAGAGGTGCCAAAACTGGTGTGGTGGATGTGATGTGATGGAGCGGGCGGAGCAGCAGCAGGCGACCGTGTGGTGCCTCGAGCAAAGTTGCTTGTTTCGGATGCAATGAAGCTAAACCGAGCAGGCACGGTGGCATGCAGAGAGGATTGGGTCTCGGTAGAGCAGTAACAGGCCGGAGAAAATCTCTCATAATTGGCCAGCGAGGGAAGCTTTGGCCACCTGGTATCAGGAACATGGTCAAGTTAAGCTTTCTCGGAAGGATCCCCGGCCAGGCGACGATGCAGGGACCACAAGGTCGGAAACAGCAACGGCAAGCAACGGCAGGTGCCTGCACAGCCTCCCCAATTCCGTCTTGCCATCACCGCTAAAATTCTCACACGGCCAATCAGAAATACAGGCAAGGGCTCGCCCGGGACCAGAATCAAGATTTGTCCGTCCCTGGAACTGGCGTCTGACGATGACGATGGGTCGGAGCCCCTTAGCGTGACCCCCCACGCCACTCTCACAGGCTCAAACGTGGGCAGCCAGCAACAACGCCATGTCGTGCGTCCACCGCTCCATGCAAAGCAGTGCCGTCCAAATCCTTCGAGATGGGACGCTAACACAGCACCCGCATGTGCCTGCTGCAACATCGAATCCACCCGGGCGGCCTCTGGCAACCTCCATCCTGCCCCCGGGCCCTCTCCTAATTCGATTCCTCTAGGCAGCTTTCTGCGGACTGGCGGGATACCTTCACGCTGTGCGCTTGCTACATGTACATACAATGGAGGTCTCCACAGAGCAACCTAAGTCATGGTCACATCGCCCTGTCTTGACCCTGCAGTCCTAGCTCAATCCTCCGGGTTTCCACACTGGGAAATCCAACCTCTCTCAAAGTCCCAAAGGTCATCGTCCTCACATTTCCTGGCTCGTTGCATAGCCAAGGCCGGTGATGAGCGTGTGGGAAGCCGTGGCTCTAACCCATCTTGTGGGCTACGGAGTATTGGGAGGCCTCCCACGACTTGTCCAGGTCCCGGACACCCAGACTATACCTACCTTGTCCAGCAGCATCGAAAACAAATCGCTCACTTCCCCCTCAAGATCGCCGCAGAAGCTCCCCAGCGACACATCCTATACCGCGATGAGCCATGTGTGGTGATGAAGCCGTCCCCTTCCCGCATGCGCATCAAAGTCAAGGACACATTCTGTCTCCCAGACACGCAATCCCCTCTTTCCACAACCTCTCGTCCACGCCTACACC
>FTCU01000687.1_pt1 | contig 24426 bp, 36 predicted proteins | sample 1639521 | NCBI WGS metagenome assembly FTCU01 (sample SAMEA3914864, study PRJEB12502) | metagenome | biome: forest; material: soil | place: USA | collected 2012-03-12 | depth 0.3 m
AATGAGCAACAACGTTTGCCATTCGAGCTTGACCGATGCAACATGGGTCATTTTCAGACCAGACTCCCCTCACCTTCGTTGCCAAACGGCTTCCCCTTCTCTAGGAGCAAGCCTATTGCTGAGCTGAGGCCCTGAGTTGACCCTGACTTCCAATGACCATAGTGTTCTTAGAAATGGAGGACGATGTCACTTCTAGCCCAAGAGCTGCCACGACGTCCTAACGCCCCCTTCAAAAAGGAAACGGCGTCACCTGTCAGGCTTCTTCGGAAACTTCCACTTCCACCAGGCTTCGCCACCCCCATCAGAGACGCGCCGCCTGAGGCCCCCAAGTTTGCACCGGCCTCTGGCATCCTACTATTCCTCGTCGTCATTCTTATTTTACACCTCCGTCCTCCACCGCCACCACCTCTATTTACCCGCCATCTCTACTTACTCACCACCTCCTTCCCGGAAGCTTAGGAGCGGTTGATTGAATGGGGCGCCGGAAGGATGGAAGGTAATGGGGCTGAGAGCCCAAAAACGTTGAGTATGAAATCTAGGTACCTAGATACCGTGCAACACGATCATTCCAATACACTTGCCGCGTTGGATATCGGGGTGGGTGCTGATGTTTTCGTGATCCTTGCGCTCAAGCAGACCTTCCTGTTCAAAGGGGTGTCGGCAAAGGGCCAACCGCGCTCATGAGAGGGATGCTCGTGTTGGCGCCAGGAACCTGCACCACAACCATATCAATACACGATGTTCGGCACCAGTCCATTCAGTGGCTGGCGGGTCTCACCTTCAGAATAACCGAGTACGGATCCCAATTCGGGTCCACAACCGGTGCGTACTCCATCTCATTGACCGACTCGTTGACTACAGAGTCGCCATACACATGCCTCAGAAATGCCACCATCATGTCCATTCCCGCGGATACGCCCGAACTCGTCCACACCTTGCCATCTTGCACCCACCGCGCGCTGGGAATCCACGTTACATTCTTGCCGTAATTGGTGACGTGTGCCCAGTGGCCTTTTGTTGCCGTAGCACGCCGGCCGTCTAGCACCCCAGCGCGGGCGAGGAACCCGGCCCCCGTGCAGACGGACAACACGTACTCGGTCTCTTCAAAGCGGGACACGACGAAGTCCTCGATTGACCGCTCATTTTGCTCTAACAGAGTCAGATCGCCAACGCCGCCCGGGACGATGAGGACGTCGACTGGTGGCGACGTCTGAAACGAGTGCGTCGCGACGATCTGGGCGTCGATCATCTTGGTCATGTTCATGGCCATCCCGTCGGGGCCGTGGTGGATGGGGGGACGGCTGTGGACCGGGCCGGTGGTTTTGGCGATGATGGAGAGCTTTATGTCAAATGGCCGGGAGAGATCGGAGAGAAACTGCAGGGGGCCGAAGACATCCAGGATGGTGTAGCCCTCGTAGACCACCTGGAAGGTTCGAGGTCAGCAACTTGTACAGGGTACCAAGATAGACGGGACGCTCACATAGCCAACAGACAGAGTGCGGTTGGCATTTCGTTCTTGCTCAGGGCTAAGGGCGTATTGTTGAGCGAGAGATGGTGGAAGCCATTGGCTGGACGCCACCAAAATCAAGGTCAAGGAGGTTTGAATCTTCATTGCCAGAACAAGATGTCAAGATACAACGAACCACTCCACCGTCGTTTATCGCCTTCAACCCGCGCTTTGGTTTGCCACTGGACCGAGTGGGGGTTGTTGCCGTTCATATTATGTGTTTTCACCACGTCTAGGTCCCTGTTTACAGTTGCCATCACGGGTAATCCGTTGACGGGCGAGAGGAGTCCCAAGGCAGATATTGCGCTGCGCCGGAAAGACAGCCAAGCAGTAAGCAAATTCAGGTATGCTTGAGGCGGGTCGGAGGCGGTTGGGTATCGTCCCCCGGTTTTATGGCCAATTTTCCTAGCAGGGCCCAGGCAATTCCGGATCATTATAGTGAGATATTAAGAGCAGGTTTCCGGGCATTTGGTACTACCGTCCGTCGGGTCCAAACGGACACGACAACCAGATCAGTGCTCATCCCAGAAAGACACGACAAGAGGCAACGACGGGAATATCCAAAACCTGTGCATCCATGATTGTAACAGAAAGATAAAACTACCAGCACTAACTGCCAGTACTCTACGAACTCAGCAAGCAACCCCCGGTCTCAAAGACACCACCATCCCACATTCCGGGTCTACACCCTCAATCTGGAACGACACGTACCACCTCCCCCTGCCATGCCCCCACCGTGTTGTCGTACACTTTGTCAAGCCAAGTTCGGGCATGTTCCATGTTGCCAAAAGGGTACACTACCCGAAAGGCCAAGGGTCCACGCCAGGCCATCCACCCGCGTTTCTACAAGACCAACAGAACGGCAGCCAGAGCAGCGATGCCCCCGGTGGCTGCGTGTGCGTTGGCAGCGCCGGCTGTGAAAACCGCCGCACGGGCGGAGGAAGTGGGTGTAGTAGCCGTGTTTACGGCACTTGTGTTCGTGGCGCCTGATCCCCCTCCGTGCCCCGCGTCTCCGGTTCCATGCGTGTGGCTGCCATCATCTCCTCCATCGTGCCCAAGGCTGGGACGCGCCGAGGTGGTGGGTGTGGTGCTGCCGCTCCGGAAAGTGGGAGAAGTTGAGGTGATGATGGATGTCGTGCTTGATTTGTCGGTTGAAGGATCGCCTTTGGCCGTGGTTGAGAATGAGCTAGATGCCGCTGGTTCGCTGCTGGGGGCGGCTGGGCCCGGTCCGGGGACAAAAGGATCGTGGGTAACACCTCGAGAATCCGTACAGCCGCTCGGCACCGGATCCGTGCTGCCGGCGATGAATTCAATGGCCGCGCACTGGGAGTTTAGTCAGTCCTGGCCGGGAACCTTAACGCTGATTTGTGACCGAACCTGGTAAAGAGTCCCGTCGTGTCCGTGCTGGACCACCTGCAGGATGGCCGGCTTGCCAACCCAGGCCGAGAAGGCGCTGGCAGGGACGTTTTGGAGGCAGATGTTACCAACGCCCTCCTGGCCGAACTGCTGAACCAAAGGCAGCCAGTTGGTTGGGGCACTTGTGAGAGCGACGTTCAACTCCCACGTCACATGGTCATGGGTGGAGATTATGGCGATGTTGCTGCCACCGAGACTCCATTTGGTGACCCCGGCGGACCTGTCGGTCGGATCGAACGAGCCGCACGGCCCTTCAACCAGCTTCTCGTCATCAAAGCCGATGCTGGTGGGATAGTCAAGCACAAAGTGGCCTGTGACTGTCGTTGCGAGTAGGCAGAGGATAGAAGACTGGGCACCCATCTTTGAAAGACGTGATATTGAAGGCGAGGACTCTATCCAAGGACGATGACCGATAAAACAAACAGATCAGGCAACACTCAAGTGGCGACGGATGCCACTCGCCCGCTCTGAACACCTCAGGTTGCGCAGCTGAGCATGGCTTATATACGGTAGTTCTCTGTACATTCTGGGGCAGCTCATCCATTTTCTTTACCGAGATTGGCAGTACGCGCGCCGTCTTTGCACGTAGCAAACGTGCTTCATCTCGATCCGGTATCTTGGCCCCGGCAACGAGAAGGCATTACCCGGATGCTACTTGGTCAGATGTCTTCGCATGGAGTGAAAGACATGACAATGGTGGGCCATGAGGGGGTTTGAGCCGGTTTCGCGCTCTCGAGGTGATCCGTCATAAATAGGCATTTCCACGAGGTGACCACCTTGCAGCCCGCGCTGGCCGGATATATATGAGCGGCTCCTCGCTCTAATTACGGCCATCAGCCTTCCCAGTACCGTGTTTTCTTGCCCCCTTAGCATGACGCCCTGGGAGGGACGGGATGAAATTCGTGCCTGAACCAACCAGCCGTTGCAGACAACCAATCTCACCGGCCTTAGAAGCAGCTGGCCGTTCCTCTGTGTCCGGTCCTGAAGGTGTTTCTCGCCAACCCTGATCGAATACTCAGCCAAACGACGGGTGCTCGTTGATTCTTGAGATCCGCTCGACCACGTCTTTATTCCTCTCTCCATTCTGCCCAAACACGACAATACCTGAGGTACAATGCGCCTCCTCCTCCTGGCATTTGCAAGTCTTGCATTTTCACACTTCGTCCTCGAGGTCCCAACCTCGATTGGGTACGATGACATGGAAGAAGCCACACCCCCGTGCGGCGGTTTCGACATCACCAACCGCACCGCCGTGACCGAGTGGCCCATCGCGGGGGCGCCGCTCAAAATCATCTCAACCCATCCCTTAGCCCAGTACACCATCCAGGCCGCCCTCGCCTTGAATGCTGCTGCTGTAAACGGCGGCAACTTCAACTTCACGAAGATGGTCCCACTAGTCTCGCAGAGCGGACGGGGAGGATTGTGCTTGCCGGCCGTGCCGGGAATTGCGGCATGGGAGGGTAAAGACGCTGTCGTGCAGGTAATACAGGCGGCGACCGATGGGCAACTTTACCAGGTTCGTGAAGCCTTTTTTCTCCTCATAATACTGGACCGGGGCTCACCAGCGAGCGTCTCGTAACTGCGCCCCAGTGCGTTGCCGTCCACTTCGTGGCGGGCCCTGCTGCAGCAATCCCATCCGTGTGCAATAACTCGACCGGTGTTACGGCTACTTTTCAGACCGAGGCAGAAACTGGCACTTGCAGCACTTCTACTGCGGTGCAGGGGTCATCTTCTACTCATTGTTCGAGCCCAGAGTCGACCAGGACAAGCCCCGCGCCGCCCAAGGGCGGCGCGGGAGGGTTACATCCTGGGGCAATCATGCTCACGGTGTCTGCTTTTGTTTCCGTGTTGGCGATTTGGGCTTGATGGAGGGCTATTGGGATATCTTGGGTCTGGTTTGGGTTGCAGCTATCAAAGGGGTCGGCCATATCGCTGGTGCTGACACACCAAATGCATCCACTTAGGGAGTCAGGGGCCGAGAGGAAATGGCAGAAACGGCTGTACAATGCTGGTTACAAGTAGCTGACTTGCACCCCGTCTGTCAATGCCCTCATGAACAACATATCGACATCGGCAACTGCTCCCCAATGTCGCCCCCTATTCCGGTCCCTCATACCCAAATCTCCGGAGCTGCACAAATCCAGGTCATAGTCCTCCAATGCCAGACCATGCGATACGTTTTTGGAAGCAGAATGCCGGAGTTGTCCGGCGCGTGACGCCTCCACCACGACCTGACTGGGGATACTTTCCTCGTGTTGTGATGACGCTTCAATTGTAGACTTGGATGCGGTCGTGGTGATGTCGGACTGGCGGCTGCCAGCGGTGGCGAGACGGCTTCCCCAGAGCGTTGCCAAGTCCACAAGCGTGCGGATGGTGGACGTGAGACGAGAAGTATGATCGAGAGTGGGGGTTGGGCAGATTGGGTGGCATGGGGGAAGATGGGTGACGAGGTGGGTGTTGTTCGCGATGGGCTTCTTCATCATCCCCGTCGAGGTTTTGGAGGCGAATATTTTGCCGCAGATGGGGTTTTCGTTCTGTTTGTCTGGCATTGTTTGATTCCCTTCTCCTTCGTGTGTCAGTTTCTCAGCAGCGTTGAGGGGGTGGAATGGCCATGAACCAACCAAGACAATAACGATAAGACACGGCTTATTACGAGTCTTAGGTAAGTAGGTACCTAGGCAACCAGGAAGCAGATGGGCAATACGTGTCGAGAGTGTCTGATGAAAAGATCCCAGTGTTATCATCAAGACGAACGTACCTAAGCTAGTAAAAGACTCAACCACCCCCACTCAGCGCCATCGGCCGTGGACCTAGGCGCGCGCGGTGCCGAGAAACTTTGAGCAAGTTCAAATTGGGCTTCAAGCCACCCAGTTCACGGCGCCAGTCACCGTTCTGCAGACCCTTGCCCCGACTGGGCCTAAATCTTCCTGGACTCAGCGTGAGGCACTGTCCGAGTGCCATCACGGTGCATGGTGCGTCTGCACTTTACCGGGCTTGGAAGAAACCCTCTGACGCATGTAAGACAATACCCCTGCGCTGCAGCCAGACGCTCCACTGTGAGTGCCCCCCCCTTCAGATAGACAAACTGTATGATGCCTCGGAATCATGCCAGAAACGGAACGCTTGAGTGGATTCGTTAACAAGATAATCCCAAGCTTTAAAACGGGAGTTCAGTTGTGATGGTGGTCAGTGGCGTTGCAGGCAAACAGCTGGCATTCGCGGACTCATGTTGCTGGAGTGTAGAATATGCTGTTGTGGATGAAAGGAGATTGTCACTGATAACATAACTCCAGCAGCCTCGATGTGAGCTGGCTACAGTGAAGGGACAGAAGATGGCACTGCCGCTAATGCCGTTCCTCAAGAAATACAACCCCAGTCGTCCCATCCTTGAGCCACTCGTTTACTAATGGGCCATCCCATTGCCATGGGCCCCCGCGGCAGTGCCGCTTTGACTGGGACATGCCGCTCCGCCATGGTCCTTGACAGCAATGCCGTTACCTCCAGAGCAACCCCCCTTGGCCATGCCATGTCCTCCCCCAGCCATTCCGTGACTACCATGAGAAGTAGCACTATGAAATCCGTTGGCGGTTGCGTTACTCTTTACGTATTGCTCCTTGCCCAACGCTGCAGCTTTGGATGTGCTCCGAGGGTCAAAATACGGAACCTCACCAATACCGACGGCGCGATTGCCGGACCGCTCCCCGAGATCCATGTAGTCAAAAGTGGCTCGATGAAAGACGCTGCGGTTGTCCCAGATAGCTAGTCTTTGTCAGTTGTCTGCATTTTCCTACGGGAGAGGAACTTCGTTACCAATGTCGTGCGGGTTCCGCCACCGGAACCGGCACTGAAGGTCGTGGTTGTCCTGAACCATGCTGTAGAACTTCTTCAGCAGCTCTTCCGACTCGTAAGCGTTGACCTCGTTAATGCGCTTGGAAAACTGGCCGACGGCAAAGATGCTCCTCCAGCCCGTGACTGGGTTGGTGCGGACGACGGGGTGGACGGCCGTCAGGGCCTGGCCGTTGTTCAGCGGGTTGCCGCGCTCGCCCTCCTCAATCTTTTCGCCCCGATTGCGGATGGCCATCAGCACACAGTCGGCGCGACATGTCACCGTCAGGTTGTCGACAAAGTCCCGGTACGGCTTGGAAAGGCGGTTGTACAGCTCGTAGCCCGACGCCCACAAAGTGTCGCCGCCTGTCTCGGGCAGTTTAATAACACGCAACGAGGTGTAGTCGGCGGGGACAGGTTCGAATTAGATATCGGTATGCCATTCGGCCGCGTCGAACCGCCGCTTATCCATGTTGGGCATCTTCTCGAACATGTACTTGAACCCGACCGAGTTGACGTAGCTGATCTGCCGGTCTGGCGTGCCGCCCTCAGGAACGTAGGCGGGCGCCAGCGGGAAGATGTGCACCGACGACTCAGCAGGCTTGCCTGCGAGCTGGCCCAGCCGATTCACAAACTCCTTTTGCAGCTCGTTGGTGAGGTTGGTCTGCTTCCGGAAAAAAACCACGCCGCGTCTTGAGACTGACGCCCTCGGTGTTAGACAGCACAAGAGACAGGCACGGAACTGAGGCATTAGCGGCTTACTGGTAATGGCGAGATCGCGAAGAACGGCATCGGAGTTTTCAGCGTTCAACAGGTCATTGACAATATTGACGTCGACGTATTCGCGGCCAATTTCGGGCGTCGTCTCCTCATGGGAAAACTTGTCCAGAGCGCCGCTGAGTTCAAGCGGCTCGGGGTGCTGTGGCTCGGCCATGGCTGACAACCGGCCAAGTAAAAGAACCTCGGGTTATAGAACAAGGATAATGGGCAAGTGGCTCCCTGATTTTCACACACGAGATGCACAGGGAAAACGGGGAAACTCGACTTTGGGGGGATGTTGTCCGCAAAATGGCAGGGACTGATCCAAGGGATGATGGCTGGGGTTCGTTCTCGCGAACTCCACGTTTATGCAAACTGAGCCGAGTCCTGCCGGACGCCCGAGGAGTTGTCCTGAACCAGGGGACTAACTCGCGCAGCCTCCTTGTCTTGGCTTACCAAGAAATACTGACACATGGGGGAATTGTAGTGTTCAGGTGGCGATGCGGGATGATTCAGGGTCTAAACCTGAGCGGTTCTGATAACAGGGACCATTGGACGTGATTTGAGTAAAAATGAGCAAGATACCAGCCTCCACTTATCGAGTAACCAGAGCGAGTCCGAGCACGTTGTGATTTGGGAGGGGCTCGTTCTGAAAGGGTGGCAAAAGAAACACACGATGCGTACGGAGTGCATGGCAAGAGGATTCGCAGGGGGTATCACCCGAGTCTGTGATCTATCATGCCCATAACTGGCCGGAGGAGGTACCGGTACCTAGGGAGGTAAGGTTGCCTAACTAAGTAGGTGGAGAGCTTCACGTTTGCGTCTGGAACGCGTCGTCCCTCCAGTCCGGGCCGCATCCTCCTGTATGCACCTCTGGCCTGGGCATCACATACTACATAAGTAGGTCAATAACTTGCCGGGCTCTAACCTGGTTGATCAGGAACGTCGGGAGGGCGGACCACGGCCATTGGCCAATGCGATGAGCAGGACTCGCAGGGTTAGGTGAGGCATGTCTCCCGGGGGAGGGGGTGTGTTTATCCGCGGCTCGGGCTTCTGTGTAACGCTGAGAAACCTGGCTTCCGCATGCATGTCACTCTGCCCGACACCGTTCACCTGTGTTGTGATGGTCGTGGCGGAACCCCAGGGGCCTGGGCCTGGGTCTACACTGCAACGCCAGTACTCCCTGGTCTTATGCTCACCACGTAAGCAAACACAGGCCAAGCGTGATCACGGCGGTGACTACTTAAGGACGAGACGGAGGCATCCTTCGAGCACCCCGGTACTGTAGCCGTGAGGGGCACAAGCACGCTGTACTGTTGAGTCGCCCAGCCTTCACCGTCGTATTCTGTTTGTATCTTTGCCCTTTCCACCATTGAACGTCTCGCCCCACCCCCAACCACTTCCCTCTCGAATCATGTCATCGCCTCGGGCTTTCGACTTTAGCGGCGAGGTGGCCATCGTGACCGGTGGCGGCTGCCGCATGGTGGACGAGCTTGGGAACGGCAGTGCAGTAGCTTTGCTGCTCGCCCGACATGGCGCCCGCGTCGTCGTTGTCGATCGGGACCTGAATGCCGCCAATGAGACCAAGCGCATGATCGAGGAAGAGGGAGGCATGGCTGAGGTCGTGCAATGCGACGTCACGGCCGACGCCGAGTGCAAGGCTGCGGTTGCCAGAGCGGTGGAGCTTTTTGGCAAGTTGGACATCCTGGTCAACATTGGTGGGTGACTCCAGACTCCTTCAGCCTGTTTTTCCTCCCAGGGACCGGGTCCCTCCTTCACCGACTTCGGGGACCCGCACCCCTTTCTATCCCCGATTAGAGGCATCAGTTGAGCAGCTGAATGCATGTGGCTGACACAGACCCAAACGCCCGACAGTCGGCAGAGGGGAGCCCACGGGCACCTCGGAGATGGTTGACCTGGAGCAGTTTGACTATGGCATTCACTACAACGTGACGAGCATGGTGCAGATGGTACGCTATGCTGTGCCCGCCATGCGCAGCAACGGCAAGGGTGCCATTGTCAACATGAGCTCCATCTGCGGGCTGACGGGTGGCAGCCCGGGCGTCTTCTACTCTACTTCCAAGGGCGCCATTGTGCAGATGACACGCGCCATGGCTGGCCACCACGGCCCGGAAAACATCCGTGTCAACTGCGTGTGTCCCGGCATGGCTTACACCCCCATGGCCCGGAGCCGGGGCATCTCCGAAGAGATGAGACACGAACGCAAGAGCCTCGGTTTCCTCAAGTACGAAGGGACGGCTCTGGACATCGCTTACGGTCAGTGTCACTTGTACCTTTTACCCTGTTCGGACTTCATGTCTAACCAAGGCATGGGGTGGCTAGCTATCTTGTTCCTCTGCAGTAAGGAGGCGAGGTGGATTACCGGGGCTATTTTGCCGGTCGACGGAGGGGTACGCTCGGCCAATTCCTTCTCACCAAGACTTCTTCGCTTCCTTATCTTCCTGGACAGAAGACGACTGACGTTGCTTGCCACGCATACTAGTACACTGCTGGAAGAGTGGACCATCCAAAAATGGGCCACTTGGCAATGGGACACGGACACGGACATGGACACGGACATGGACACGGAAGTGGGAATGGAGATGGAAATGGCCAGGACCGCAAGTGAGAGGCCACCGCATCCGCTGTGCTTAGTACCACGAAAGGAGTCAACGTGATGAAAGAGACCTTCCACGTTGGAAGCACAATTTTCTCAACACATTGCACAAGTGCATCGTAGCCAAGTTAGGCTGAATGTTTCTTTTTGACGAGGGCAAAAGAGATGACAGGAGTTCCGATTTTCTGGGAGCAGTTTGTTGTTGACACAAACCAACTACATGCCCCTACGTGCCCCCCTGCCTCATTCCCAAAGCTCAAACACCTTATTCTCCTTTTGACGAACCATCCCCGCTCGTTTCTGATGGCGGTGGTGCTGCCTGCAGGACAGAAGTTGGCACTGGCGTCGGGATAGGTGACTTTTTCCTCCACTCAGGGCCGTAGGTAGCAAGGGCTTTCAAACCGTCAGCCTTGGATTGCATATGCGTGGTAAAAGAACGGATTGTCACTCACCAAAAGCTCCGGTGCTAAAAACGACCAAAACCACCAAGGCAAAGCTGGTGAAATACCAGCCGAACCCCATTCTCGCCACCAGCGGCGGTGTGATAACCGCAGTAATTGCCGCCGCCGGGTTTCTCATCATGTTTTCCAACGCCATTGCCCCGGCGGAGGCCTGCGGCGCACACTCAGTTAAGAACGCAAATGTCACAACGAGAACTGATGACATCCCGAGCCCAACTACACACGGTTCCAGCCATCAGCAAAGAACGGACGCCCATTCCTCTCCAGAACCACATACCTAACGCTGTAGCCACCAGGACCGCAGCTGGTTGGACCTCCTTCTCTACACACCATCCATACATGATTGTGCCCGTTACACACACCACGGCACCCCATATCTGGTCCACCAAGCGCCTCTCGGGAGCCACCTTCCCGTCCGGCGCCGTCTTAGCCGCGCGCGCACGCCGCCAGTCAGAGAAGCGCCCGGCCAGCATGGAACCGCCGACAATCGCGACGCCGAGCGCCAGATACCCGCCGCCGACGGCCGTGACGGACCAGCCGTACCGCTTCACGAGCACGTCGGAAAGGCCGACAGCCATGGAGAAGTAGTTGGCGAACAGGAGGGCTGTGTAAAACGCGGAGATGCTGATGGGCGGGTAGCAGAGGAGACGCCAAAGATTTTTTAGGGATGGCTTGGGGGGTGGTGGGCCGCGCTCTGACTCCGACGCGAGCGGTGAGACTAGTCGGGGGGGGAGGATGAGGAAGGTAGTGTTGGCGTACATGGCGCCGTTGCCGACGCGGAAGCGGAGAGTTTCGGGGAAGGTAAAGAGCATGACCAACCAGGTGACGCCGACGGCAATGGCTCGTGTGTCATGGTCAGAAGGGTCAACCGGAGGAGCGGCGAGAATACGATGCGTACGTACCTAAGAATCCGAATGTCCAGCGCCACGAGGCCTGCCCTGTGATGACACCGCCCAAGACGGGGCCGATGGTCGGTCCAAGGTTCGGCCCTAGTAGGAAGATGGACATTGCGAAACCTCGCCGAGCCGGCTCCGTGACCTGCTCTGCTGGTCAGTGGTATCCTATGGCCAAAGAAATGAGGTGGGTGAGGGGGCCAGAAGAGACAAACGCACATCGGCCACAGTCCCAGCACCCAATGTAATGACTGATGAACATCCAAAAGCCTGCACCATTCGCAGAAAGACCAAAGCGGCAAAGTTGGCTGGTAGTGCAGCCAGCAAGATATTGGACGCAAGATAGATGGCGAGGGCGAGGATGTAGAGCGGCCTCCTACCCTTCCAGTCGGAAAAAGATGACCAGAACAAGGCCGCAAAGGCGCAGAGGAGCATGAACACCGACACAGTGACATTGATGGCCGTGCTGTTGACTCTGAAGTCCTGCTCCAGCACTGGCAGGGCGGGCAGGTAGATGCCGCCTGCCAGAGGGCCAAGGAAGCCGGCCATGCTCACGAGGCCAATGATGAAGCGCTGCCGTGCCGGGGTCAAGCCGGAATAAGGAGGCTCGGGCGGCACCTGTGCTTGCTGTTCGGTGTCGACCATGGTTGCTGTGTTCATGGAGGCCGATAGCTGAGATGGCCGTGAAAATGGTCAGCCCAGGGGTGGCGGGACTTTATTGGGGGAGTCTGGCCGTCTCCCCCCTCGCTTGTTGTTGTCTTTTGTTTGGCTTGTCACCTCATTTCCAACCTCTTCTTCTTCTCCGCTCCTTTCACTTCGGCGGATGGCTTACATGGACGGATCTGAAGCGTAAGCCGATAGCGTGGGGGTGTCACCGACAAACTTGCTCGCCAAGGGTGGCCAACGTCGCTCTCTGGCAGTTGGACACCTGCTAGAACAAAGCTGCATGTCTGGGTTGGCGTTTCCGTACTTTGCCCGATACGGGATGTGACTTGGAGTAACATTGCATGTTGCCATGCAACATCACTTACCTCTCCTGTCACTCGCTGGACGTCCGAAACGGGAAACACTTTTGCGGGAACACAGGTCACAGACCGATCAAAGTCACCCTACGGCCCGGGGACACCCAGAAGACCCAACGCGTCAGATTCAGGCCGTGGTGTTCAGACCTAAGATGTCACTAGAGTTATAAAACACCATGATGGTTTGCAGCATGCTCTCTGTGCGTGCGGTGTTCACCGTTGAGCCCACAACATCCGTTCTTCCGCGCCACGCAAACATTTGCAATGCTGCCCACGCTAATCACCATTGCCGAGCTGGCCCTGATAGGAGCTGTCGTCGTGGCAATTGTTTATTTTGTATTATTGTTGCCACCACGGCATCCGAAAAACATCCCAGCTATCCCGTTCTGGGTCGCGCTGCTGCCATTCATCACGGACGTTGACCAGTCCGAGATATTCCGCAAGTATATCGACAAACCCCTCCGGACCCACGGGGCTGTCAAGCTCTTCTTCGGCGCCCAGTGGAACTTACTCGTCCACCGACCGTCCTTTCTAGTCGAGATATTCCGAGACGAGCACCTGTACCAGAAAAGCGGAAACCAGAAGAAGATCCCCTACAGCGTCCTAGCAGCTTTCTTGGGTACGCATGGAATAGTTTCCTCTTCCTTCCCGACCCTAGCGCTCAAGCTGAGGGTCGGGGTAGCGTCCCATCACAGGCGGATCCTCGAGCTGACGTGAGAGTGTACAGGCGACAACATCATCTCGAGCCACGGGACAACATGGAAGACGTACCAGGCTGTCGTCAAGCCTGGCCTGCAGCGAAATTTCGATGCTGGGCTCATCGCCAAGAACACGGCCCAGCTGTGCGTCCTCATCCAGCAGGCGACCCAGAAAGCGGGCGGGGGCGGTATCACGGTGCAGGACTTGCTGCAGAGATACTCGGTTGCGAACTGCTCCGAGTTGTTGCTGAATATCAAGACGCAGGTCAGTGTAAATTGGGCCTCCCCTTTCACCAGCTCGACAGGGGGTGTTAGCGTGGTGTCTGCGGTGTCGGTTGCGCAACCATGGGCCTGCGCGCATTGTGGCATTGGGACTGGGGATCTGACCTGTTCGCGCCGAGTTGCTGACATTGGCCCCACGCTTGCAGGCACTCGAACGGGCTGATGCGCCACTCAACGTGCTCCAGACGGCTGTCAAGAGGGAAATCTTCAAGCCCGTGTTCATGAACTTCCCGATGCTCGACCGCGTGCCGTTTCCCAGCCGCAACAACGCGCGTGCTCTCGTGGCGGCCTTCAAGAACGAGCTCAAATCCGCTCTTGTCCGGGGTGGTGGTGGCGCCGGCGCTCTTGGCTGCGAGGGGCCCAGCAAGGTGGGTGAGAGGTCGAAGCCGGGGCTTGGCCGCTGCATGCTCAACGCCGCGGAGACCGGCCTCTGGTCCGAAAAGCAGCTGCTGGACAACTTGACGGTCGTGTTTGTAGCTGGCCAGGAAAACCCCCAGCTGCTGATGATTTCGACCTTGTACCTCTTGGCAAAGCATCCGGTGAGCTGTTCTCCCAGGGTTTTGTCCACAACCCCCCTGTCCCGTCTTGGTTTGCAATGACAAGATGCAAGGGTCCCGTTCAGTCCCGGCCGTTTCTCAAGGCTCACTCACCTTACCGGGTTCTAGGCGGCGCAGGACGCCATCCTTGGCGAGCTGTCGGCGTGCGGCACAGCCTACGAATTAGCCGAGCAACAGCAAGAGCAAGGGCTGCCGTATCTCACATCGGTCATCTACGAGTGCCTGCGGCTGTTCCCTCCCATTGGTCAGCTCATCAACCGGCGGGTCGACTCCGACGTTGTCCTCGGCGACGGCGACGGCATCTTTATCCCCCAGGGCACCTACGTCGGGTACAACTGCTACTCAACCAACCGCGATCCGGCCGCGTGGGGCCCCGACGCCGACAGGTTCCGGCCGGAGCGGTGGGGTGCCACGGCGGAGCAGATCCATCGGGAGTACCGCCAGCGTCGGGCACGGGCCGAGTTCATCTCGTTTCACGGCGGACGCCGCGCATGCCTGGGCGAACGATTTGCCATGTTGCAGATGAGGATCATGTTAACCGCCTTGGTGCGCCAGTTCCGCTGGTGGCTGGATCCGGCTTGGGTTGACCGGAAGACTCCTGTGAGTGGGCCCCCGTTAGTTTGTTCCCGTCACCCCCGGTGTGCCTGTTGTGACTCTTCTTGTTTGGAGCCTTGGCCTGGACTGACCTGTGGGGGCGCGAGTTTAGGCCGGGCCATTGTATCCAAGGGCCCTGAGGCTCGTATTTGCAAATCGAGAAGAGGAAACCAACCCCGAGTGTAGTTTGGACACCGGTGGGGGTCCAACAGGTGCCGAACTCTAGCGTGATGGCGGCCAGGCAGGTCAGTCAGGGACCTTGGCGGTTACGGCAAGAACTCCAGAAACAGTTAATAAACACCCCTGTTTGTTTGGTACCACTCTGGTTGTTCTTTTTTCAGGAATTGGCCCGAAGTCGAAATCACCGAGCACATGGCACTTTTGTTGCAGCGATGCGAGCCTTCGGCGTCACTCCGCATTTGATAATGTAAAAGACGGCGCGGGAGAGACGGATTAGCCAGCCGATTGGCCGCCTCCTGATTTCCGAGTACGTAGTGGAATGTCCAGATTCAAGTCCACCAGGGCGGGCGTCCGCCCAAACCTCGTCCCCGGGTCATAGCCTGCCCCAGGGGCCTCGTCCCGGTCCCGGCCCGGGGTGCGGATCCTGCAAGCCCATGTAACAGTACCTATCCGCTGGGATGTAACAGTGATATTGGCAAGGCTTAATCAACATTGCCCGAGTAGTGGGTCAAGATGCTGACGAGGGAGGGTTGCAGTGCCGAGATGAGATGTACATACCACCTAGTAGCTGCTATGGATGCCCAGACAGTAAGATGGATGCATGTCAATCCCAAAACGGAAAAGGACTGGGAAGCATGAGGCTGAACGTCATGTTTAATATGCTAAAACACCAACGCAATTGATTGTGATACGTGGGGGAAACAGGACCAACGAGTCGTGTTCGGTCCATTACATCACAGCGGTGGGGGCTCGGCGACTCCCAAATGCCAGTCACCACGCCAGATATCAAGGAACTCCAAGTCAGTTACACCGTCCGACGGTTACAGAACGGGTTATCTTGCCTGACAGAGAGCACCCTGCATGATCATGCCTTCAAGGGCCATTGACGAGACAAAAACAAGGCACGGTCTTGGGAGTATTGCGGGATGCCTCATTTCCGTCCCTAACCAGGCCCCGTGCCACCATTGACTCCATGGCTCCGTCTCGATCTCAGGGGAACTGGCGGTAGCGAGCCATTACCATCAATCTTTGGCCCGAATTGTCTAACATCACCGCTAATGGGGGGGTGGATAAAACAAAACTCTGTCGGGCTGCAATCTGGGGGTGTGTGCCGCATGAGACATGTAGCGAAACCAGCCATTCAACCGCTCGTCAACGTGCTGGCCGGCTTGCCCAATGTGTCTCTGTGGCGTCCTTCAACCTCGACTCCAGGAGAGTATCACTGTCCCGCCCGCGGCGATTCCTTGCTGTCAGGACAGCAGGCATTACGTCTGCACACCGCGCTGGCTTTCAGGTTGCTTGGCTTGCAGATGGATTTGCGTGGAGGCTGCCAGCATCACGTCCGACGCTACAGCGCCCGAAAGAAGGAATGGGGATGCGAAGGATGTGGTAAGAACCGGATTTGTGGGGGTTAGTGCTGGCGCTGGGCTTTCTTGGCAGTAGCTGACCGCAAACATGGTGGTACCGCCCACTGTCTAACTATAAACACTTGTAGGTATGCCATTGCCCCTCGTGATCCCGCCCTTGATCTTGTCCAGTGTCCCGAGACTACAGTTGCTGCCTCACACACAGCTTGACTACAGCTACACGATGAGTCCTTCCAACCGCACGTCTGTGTACGACCGCCTTGCGGCGATGGTCTTGTTCGATGCGTCGGGCAATCTTCTCTATGCAACGGGACCCCAAAAGAAATGGGTATCTGATCACTGGAACTCCTGTATGCCGTTTCTCTTGCGCCAGCACCAAGCATCGTTGTCTACGACCGCCACGACCGCCTCCGCCGGCTGCCTCAGAGATGGGTCCCGCTCCGTAAGCATCTACCGCGGTCCACAGCTCCCGGATGGCAACATCACCGGCCTCATCCTCGAGTCAGCAGGCGAATGCGACGATTTCGAGTCGTTTTTTGTCCAGTTGATCTTAAATCAGAGCACGTTTGCCGCCCATCCCCCGACGGCGGCCGAAGCGAGAGAGGCGGCAGTGTCAGCAGCCGACGTCACGGCCATCTTTGACTCTTACCTGCGATACCAAGGCAAGAGCGACAAATGGACAGCTGGCGGATCCGACTACTTTCTGGACCATGTGAAGTGCTTCACGGCGAAGAGGGCCAGGATCGAGCTCTGTTTGCCGGCATTTCCCTGCAAGTCGTCCAACTTGAACAAGGTCACGGGAAAGAGCCCGGATCGCGCCGAGTGGTTGGCTCTCGAGCGACTTCACGGATTTGTCGAGGCAGTCGAGAACGTGTACGCCCCTGGTGCGCTGGTTTGGATTATCAGCGATGGTCATGTGTTCAGTGACTGCAGTAAGCCCAGTTCTCCTGTAGCGACCAAATCACGAAACTGACCCGGACTCACTTAGTTGGCGTGGATGACGCGGATGTTGATAAATACGGGCAGCAACTCTCCGAGATGAATCTCTCCATTGGTCTTGCCCGCGGCCATCCGGATCGTGTTCAGTTCCGGTCACTCGTCGACCTTTTCCACCTCAACCAGGCCGAGTCATCCGCTCCGCAAGCCGAGCCCTACTCGGGGATGGCGAACCGACTCGGCATTCCCGCCCTGGAGCACCAAGTGTCCACGGCCTTGACTGAGGAGGCTGAGTTGTGCAGACGCATTCTGATGGCTGGCTGCCAACCGCAGCGGGCTGGGGTCCGCGCTCTCATTGAGTCCGGAGATGCCGCCGTTTTGGCTCTATATCGCGGTTTCTCCCGCTTCATGCTCGAGGACTTGGAGTTACATCCCTTTACGCAGAAGTTGAGCCGATCAAAGCAGAAGAAGCTTTCGTGCGCGGTGGCCTTTGAGATGATCCTGGTCCGTTTCCTCGCCTGACTTGTCTCATTTCCTACATGTTTCGGTCTTGAGTTGACAACCTCGATAGAGGAACCAAGCTTATTCGAACCTTGTGGAAATGCTCTTTCCTCACCACCTACGTTTGTCTATTCACGCGTAAGTTTCAGCCGCTTCCCCTGATGATACACTCCACCCCTGACGACGGTCTGTTTGCAGGCACAACAACGCCGGGCCCAAATTTGGCATTCAACTCTTTAACCCGGCTTCAGTCCGTGTGGCTGCATCGCTTGGCCCAGACAGCACGGCCATGACAGCAGTGGACTTGCTGCACATCCCAACACCTTGGCACAACTGCGTCGTCAAGCTCGGAGACAGGTTGGTTGTCACCAAGAGCAAGACAGCAAGAAACGCTGTGGCATCTGGAAACTTGGCGGGCGGTCTGGTTCAGGGCAGGCCTGGAGAAGATAGTGGTGCCTGTTTCGAACTGTGGGATCCGGTATCCACGACGAGGGCGGCATGCAAAAATGATGTCAAGGACAGGCCAGCCCAAGTTGAGGTGAAAATGACAACCGCAAAGGTTGTGGAAGCAGAGACCATAGTTTGCCAGGTGGTCGACTCCGACAACGATGGTGTAAGCGGACATTCGATAACAGTCGCTTCTCCTCAGTCAAGCTGGCTCCGCTGGTTGCGAAGATTGACGACGTGGTGGGTGTGGTCGAGATCATCAGCCTACGCTCTGGCCAACAATCCATACCACCAACACAAATCTCAGGGTCTGGGCGCGTAGCGAAAGGCAGTGGTTTGCTTGAGGGGAACTAGGGATGAACGGAAACGTTTGGCAAACGACTCAATAATGACTACCTTGGTGATTTTCTTCCCTTCTTCCGGTTACTTCCTATTTTCACGTTTTCCTCCTACTTTACTGACAGTTTCGTCCATCACATGATGAGGAGGCCAAAACAGTGAGAGTACGGAGTATCACTCGAGGTTCTCTACAGCGAGAAGAAAAACCTAAAACCGTCACAATGCTGGACTCCTTGATACATCACGACGCAGGGTGGGATTTCCGAGCTGGCTTAGTCGCGCGGGCAGTTATTACTGGGTGGGCCTTTGGTATCGCACGAGGAACAACAAGTGAGCATTGCGGTCCGCTCGTTTTGTCATTTGCATGCCAATCTGGTGGGAAGTATGACGAAGAGTCAACGGGTCTTGGAAATGGTTGCTGGGCTCGGGGACCAGCCCCTCGGCTCACACCCCCCTACCTACGGTGATCTCAATGGCAGAACGAGGTTTCTCGTGTCCCATTCCACACCCCACTCCCCCACAACGCTCAGAAGGATAATTATCAGCTCACCACTTGCCTTTTCGTGGTCCCTGATGGGTTGGTTGCAAGCGAAGGAACGCCACAGACCGCTCAAACTTGCTCATTTCCCCTGCGCCAAGCTTGGACGGATGCCTGCGGTTGGATCCGCTCCCGTGTCATTCATTGCAAGGGGGTCTTGGGGGCAGGTACCTCGTGGGACCCCTACCGAAGCTGGCCGCCTTGTTATTTGAACTTGACGGGCTGCATTCTCACCCATCCTGTCCAAAGTCCTGGACTCCAGACTCCTTGATCAAACAACGCCTTACTCCACTTCGCGGACCTCTACCTTTCCGACGCCGTCACTATAAACCCACAGCCACGATGGATATGGGAATGCCGACAACAACGGCGGGAGCAGCGGCCGCTGCGACATCGGCAGCGGCCATGGACATGGGTGGCGGTTGCAAGATCTCTGTGCGTCTTCCTTGCCGGCTTGAACTGGGCCCTGACGGCGCAGGCCGGAGGCTGACCAAAACGCTCCGACCAAACAGATGCTGTGGAACTGGTACACGATCGACTCTTGCTTCATCGCCTCGACCTGGAAGATCACCTCACCCGGCATGATGGCCGGTTCATGCATCGGCGTCATCCTGCTGACCATGTCACTCGAGCTCCTCCGTCGTACTGTCAAGGAGTACGACCGCCTCCTCCTCCGTCAACACGCCGCGTCTGTGGCCAGCGGTGTAAGCTCGCCGACCAAGGACGGATCTGAAAACGGCGTGGTCTCGGCCCCTGCAGCTGGTTATCGACCGAAGATCTGGGAGCAGGCAATCCGCGCTTTCTTCCATATGACCCAGTTCGCAGTCGCCTACTTCGTTATGCTGTAGGTTGTCTCCTCCAAGTCAATTGCTCGACCAAGACAGCTACGCTTGGTGTGTTTCTAATACGAGTCTGCAGTCTTGCCATGTACTACAACGGCTACATCATCATCTGCATTTTTATCGGCGCCTTTCTTGGCGCTTTTGTGTTCCAATGGGAGCCGCTCGGCCTGTAAGTCCCTTCCCTGAGGCAATGTTTTCCGTGCCGTGGACTGATGACGGGTTAGTGGTTCTCAAACCTCTGCCGCGAAAGAGGCGACTGTGTGCTGCGGCTAGCGCTGCGTGAGAAGGGGAGGCAGTCTACCAGGTAGGCAAGAGGGCGGGTACCGGAGCTCCCAATGTTTCAACACCCGAGAACAAGACATGGCGTGGTTGAAATTTTGGGTCGCAGTATTATCACGGTTTATCTGCAAGCCTCGTTTGTAGTGTGGCGCGGCAGTTCAATGGTTGTGTGATGTGATCGGGGGATCCTCTCCTCGTCGTAGTACCAGTACACATTTGCCTATCTGATGATTGAACTCGGCTCAAAGTTCGCCCGTTTCTTGTCCTTGTCGTCCGATAACTCGTGAGATGAACGAACTTTCTCCTCCTTGCTAGCGGGCCATCGCCCAAGATCATCCGCCCACAAGTCTCACCCCCACGCTCAAAGCCCTGTATCGTGCACTTGGTTCCGATGTTTGCCATGCACCCGATTTCCGTAACATGCGTCTTACCCCGGAGTGCTCGGCCCCAGGCCACGCAGTGACCCTTCAGGCACCGTGGATCGCAGCCTTCGCGCGAAGCTGGTGACTGGGAACGCCATGGGGGAGAAGATTTTGGTTAGGTAGGTTGAGGATGTGCGTGCTTGGCAGAGTGCCGCATGCATGCAACCCTCGCTTCCCGGGACACGGTGATGAGGTGACACTCCGTTCCTGTCTGTTGGTGGAGAAGGGGGAGCGGTGCAGATCCAGCCGGCCTCTTCCTGCATATTTCCACGGTATTTGCCACGCACTCGCGGGGCCACTAGCCCAGAATCAGTGACTTTTTCAACCGAATCTCGCGCAAATTGACTCAATATGACCCTGACCGTGAGCTGGGCGAACTGCAAAGAATCTGCTCTTGCCAGTGCGCGGCGACCAGCGATGCGCAATAATTCCCGGAGGGAAAACAAGCAAGCATCGACGCCATGCATGTGTAGTTCGGGGGCCGACAAGCAAACGTCTGCTGGGGGTATTGAAGTGGTTAACATTGCCCTGTTTTGGATATAAGCTGGCACAAGCCCGCAGCTGTGCCAAACCCCAGTGTCGCACATTTTCCCAGTCTCGCCATCCATCGTCCACCGCACCAGGCTGTGTGCCATTGCTGATCATGCTTCGACGCGCGGCGTTGTGTCTTCTGGGGCTTTGCTCCTTGCCCACGGTGCTGGGCAATTCTCCATGTAAGTTAACAGGCACTCATGCTCAGAGTCGTTGCTAATGGCATCACGCAAAACCACCTAGGCAAGCCGACGCCGGATGTGACAGATCCGCCGGTTAGGTACGGATTGGTTCTCTTTCGTGCCTTTGAGCCCCTCGACGTATTTGGGCCTATCCAAGCCTTGTTCATGCTGTCGCGGATCCGCCATCTGGAACTTGCCCTCATTTCGGAGACGCTGGACGTGGTGACGACGGAACCTGTGGTAGCGGCCATGAACCCAATGAACTCCACTGTGGTGCGTGTATCCTTTTTCAACCATATCCGGCTATCAACGGAGAAACTGATTTGGGGACTTCTCAGTTTCCTACGCTCCCACCCACCCATACCCTCCAGACCGCCCCCAAGGATCTCGATGTGCTTATCATTCCTGGCGGCCTTGGCACACGCTCCCCCCTAATCAACGACACCATCGAGTACATCGCCAGGACGTACCCCAAACTCCAATACCTGCTCACCGTGTGCACCGGCTCCGCCCTTGCCGCGAGAGCTGGCCTGCTGGATGGCAGGCGGGCAACGACCAACAAGGCATCATGGTCCGCCAACGTCATTTACGGTACCAAGACCAAATGGATCCCACATGCGCGATGGGTCGTCGATGGAAACATCTGGACGTCGTCGGGTATTTCTGCCGGGATCGACACCACCCTCGCGTTTATCGAGCAGATGTATGGGAAGGACAACGCGACATATGTCGCCAACATGATGGAGTATGAAAGACATGCGGACCCATCCTGGGATCCTTTTGCGGATATTTTCAAGCCCAACATGACGGGAGTCCTGACGCGTCGCGGAGGTGCCAACCTCCAACGGTAGGAGTGCGGCACACCTTGTCCGGTGGCGGCTCGCGATCCGGCACGTCAAGGTACCAGGTACTTACATAGTTGACTGGTTGTTGACCGGCTAGAGTCGCATGCAGAAAGTGCCACACTCAGATCAGCGAAGTAATCGCTGCCTAGCCCCTGTGAGACCTCTGGGTAGGTAGGTAGTTTGTAACTTCGAGAACGATGCAAATTCTACTTCATCCTCCAGGCGATTCCCATCCACGGCAAATGACTTGGTGCTGGTGATTGTTCTATAAAGTACCTAAGTGACGGACTTGCACAGAGGGAAGATTTGCTGGACGACCCCTACGAGAAAACTGACAATACAGTGCTTCTATGAGTGGTCAGTGGAGGTGCCAGAGATGGTTTCAGGACAGTACACAAGTTGTGGTTTGGAGAAGAACTTGGGACGTGACCCAAGGTGACTGGCTCGGAGAAACCTGCATTCCTGGCACGATTAAAAACCAACGCCGAGCTACCATTTGTTGAGTCAACAACCTCAGATTTCCCGTTCTCAATCAGTCATCGTTTCTTTTCAACACGATTTCAATCTTTGAAGGCTTCAATCCCCGCCTCTTAATTAGCTATGGCCGAGGAACTCGCGACACAAGACGAAGGTGTTTCTGCACTTTTGTCGTTTATGTTTTCCGGCGCCATTGGGTCTCCCGAGGAAAAGGGCGTCAGCTATGCCCTGGCTGAAACCACGGCGACCACTTTCTCTTGGGTAGCCGCGTTGGAGGATATGGATGGCCCCCCGACACCCATCGATCGATACCTCATCACGTTCGACCGGCAAGCAAGGAAGATTCTGCCTCCCAGGCCCATCGTACTCTCCAAAGAAGAGGTCACAGATGCTGTCCTCGCAGCAACAGGTCAACGGCTGGCTTCATCAACCCGGTTCACCGACGGCGCGCTGAGCATATCGTACAAAATCACCATCCACGAGCGATCGGATATCGCGTACATACTTCAGCTGCGTCACCACGGCCGAGTAGCCTCCATGGACGCACTCATGACGTTGATCTCGACGACGACCAACTCTCTAGTCTTGCCCGTTGCGACGGTACATCCAATCCCCGGCGAGATGAAGCGGCAGGAGATGACCGGGATGGGCAAGCAAATTACGCAGTTCATCCCAGGGGTCGTCGCTTCATCAATCTACCCGCGGCTGTCGCACGAAGAGAGGCTCGTTCTAGTCTCTAAAATGGCCCGCGCATTCCAAGCATGCTGGCAACTCCAGCTTCCACGGCCTCCCCTCATCGGCGAGGTCAATGCCTCTCTGGCTGAGGATGGCCAAATCACTCTTGAGGTCGGACCGGATCGCCATCACGGGCTGGGCGGTCCCTTCAGTTCCGTGCGAGAGTATCTTCGAGCGTATATCAGATCGTCGCCCAAGGCCCTCAAGAAGCAACAAGGGATTGACGAGTACAAAGCCCAGTTTCTCGACCGCATCGAGGCTTTTGTCAACACCCGACTCGACACTTCCATCCCCAGCATCGTGGAAGACATCTCCGTCGTCGTGATTCACGCAGACATGGGTCCCCACAACGTCATAGTGTCGGAGCAGACACCCACTGAAATCCGAGCCATCATTGACTGGGAGTTCGTGTCCAGCGCGCCCTACGCTTCTCTGCACCGCATCATCGAGATGTTCTTCCGCAGGTCTGCTCCCAACGGCTTTGGCACGGAGTAAGACGGCGCAGCCGAGCTGCGAGCGGCGTTCTGGGGCGCGATTCCGGACTGGGAGCGGTGGAATCAGAGCGAGGCGACGCGGGTGTTTCTGCAGTGGTTCAGGTTTGGATTGTTCATGAAACCGGACTGGAGGCCGAGTGACTTGACTGCTGAGGGGAAGGACAATTACTGGCGAGAGAATATTCGGGTTGTTGAGGGTATTTTGGTCAAGTATTCGGTCCGTGATCTCGATGTCTGAGCCTGACACAATCACGGTTTGTTTTGTGTTTTTACAGTGCGTTGCTGTCATGCTCCTTCATCTTCCCAATTCTCAGGTGAACACAACCAAAACCCCAAGAAAGCTCCCGGTTCGAAGCCATGATCGGATCCAAGTCATTATCGGGCGGTGGCTGCTAGTAGTCCGGGGTTGGCTTGAGTCATGAGATTGTTCTGTTCCCCCGATGGGCCCGATCTCTCCCCACCCCATGCCCTCATCCAACCCCTCCGCCCCACGGGCCCACAGCACCATCCATCGTCTCCGGAGCCGAAACACCATCTCCACACGGAAAAACTCTGACAACGACATCGGCCTCCAACAACATCTGAATTAGCCTCGCCCGGCTAGCTCAATCGGTAGAGCGTGAGACTCTTAGGAATCTCCATCATCTCAAGGTTGTGGGTTCGACCCCCACGTCGGGCTC
>FTCU01002813.1_pt1 | contig 24407 bp, 18 predicted proteins | sample 1639521 | NCBI WGS metagenome assembly FTCU01 (sample SAMEA3914864, study PRJEB12502) | metagenome | biome: forest; material: soil | place: USA | collected 2012-03-12 | depth 0.3 m
CACACACACAAGCACACACACACAAGCACACACACACAAGCACATCCCCCCGTCTCAGAGATGTGTAACAACTTGGTAGCTAGAGGATCGATGTTCGCACTCACTTCATGTTAGTTTGACGGCGCAAGAAATTCCCATAGCGTTGCGGTTCAGCTCTCAAGGTGGAATGACGTTGAGAAACAGCCACTGGTTCTAATAAGATTGACAATCTAGGTACCTAGGTATCCAGTGTGAGAATCCGCGGTTCCCGAACCTTTAGAAACAGAAGCAGAGACAGTAATAAACAGTAGAAGAGGGAATAAAAAAATAGAAGAAGACAAGTGAGAGAAAAACGAACAGTGCGATGAAAGAGGAAAGAGGAGAGAAAGTAAGCAAGGGAAAGGAAAGGAAAAAGAGAAAGGAAAAGGAAGAAGAAAAGGAAAAGAGGAAAGAGAATGAAAAGGGGAAAGAGAATGAAAAATCTCCCAGACATCAGAACTCCGAGTTGCCCAACCGACGTTTCCCCCGGCCCCCTAATCGACACCTTTCCCGTTCTTTTGTAATTCCTCCCTCAAGCAACAAATCCGCGAACAGGACGCTGGAATCTCCGCCAAATTTAAGCACCGCTCTTCTCCCTCTACTCTCACTACAACGCGCATCCCCCACCTCATCGGCAGTTGGCGCTAGAACCGCCTGCGCCCAGCGTGGCATGCTGTGGAAGGCACCAAGGAAAGGGGTATTTAGTGTTGCTGTTCGGGGCGATTCCCCCTGCAACCTCCAAGCCACAAACACCTACAAAATTCACCCACTTCAGCTCTGCAGTTTTCAATGCTCACCCTCGCCGCCCAGGCCCGACGCCTTCGCTCAGACCGTCATCGCAGCGATCGAGCCAACCCCCGCCGCTCGGGGCTTCCCCCCCGAACGGCACGCGCAAGTCCAAGGCTCTCACTCTCGTTGAGGCCTTGGATGCACCACTGCCGTCCTTCACCCGGGCATCAAGGCTCCATACAAGTTCGTATCCGCCATCAACCTTCTGCCACTCCCTGCGAGATGTGTATCGGGTGTTTCCCTTGAAATCCACAAATTGCAGCCTCCTGGTGCGTTTGGATTGCTGAATTGTGACCAGAACACGTTTGAGAGGCCCTTCTCCACGTCCAATCACTGTCCCAGCATCATCGTCATCGTCACCCTGGCCGTCGCCGTGGTATTCGCCGTGGTAATTGGCGTAGCCGTCGTAGTCAGCGGGCTCGCCCTCTGGCTTCCAAGTCATTGCAGAATACTCTACCCCAGTCCACATCGAGACGGGCGTGCTCGTGTGTGTTCGCCGCTAAGAAACGGTTTGCAGAGAGGACGTGAATGTTTTGCGCGATCAGTACAGATTACAGAATATAATATCAGGAAACACTGCGGCGCGTGTGAGGCTCGCTGGTTGTTGCACCTGCTGTGATTGGCTTGACCTTCCATGTTGAGCTCCCTCCCACAACAGGCAGCGATGCACCAACCTCTGTCTTTGTTGGCGGCAACAATAACAGGTTGCAAAACAACATCGAAAGCTCTCAACCCGGCCATTTTGCATCCGTTCTGCTAGGTTCTGGCATCTCCAGTCTCACCCAGCCGCCCCAATATCAACCTTGGCTCGATTATGGACTCTCACCGCCACACGAGGATTGGGCGCGGAAGCGGAAGCGGAAGCGGAAGCGGAAGCGGAAGCGGAAGCGGAAGCGGGAGCGGAACAGGAAACGAAGCAGGGAAACAAAAGGTCCCGGAGAAGGCCGCCAGAAGGCGTATCGGTCCCAAACCGTGGATCAAGGCGGCTCAGGTTCCGTTCCGCGACGACGCACTGATGATCGGCCCGCCCAGCTGCACCGCGGCAGACTTCAAGAAACCCAGGCTGCGTCGCTGCCCGTTTGACCCAGCCGACCTGAGATTCGAAGCACGTCTCGGCGGCGGTCTGGATGGCTACGTCTGGAAGGTGTACTTTGGAGATGAAGGGCTCTTCGCCCTCAAGGTGGTACGTCGAGTCCCCGCTGGCCCCACCGCAGATCTGCTCACACTCCACTTCCCGGGCAGTTTTGGGACCACGAACCGCCCGAGTTTGCGCATTACTACGCTCCTCAGCGCGAGTGTCAGAATGCTGCCCTTCTCCAGATGATGGAGACGGCCGTGGAACGGGCAGCTGCCGCCTCGCGCCCGATACAGGTCATCGACAACCCGTTTTACTGGGGCGACGCCCTGGACAACCAAGCAGCATTCTCCGACGAGGCCCGCCTGGGACCGCCGTCGCCGTCCCAACAAGACTCGGACTCGGCAGCCCTGGGCCCCGATTCAGACGCGGGTGCATCTCTCCGCCCAGTCACCACCATGCCGCGCATGAGAAAGTGCTACGGCTGGCTAGCCCTCCGCGGCGACGCCCTCTGGGGGTTTCCCTGGTGGCTGAAGCCACCCATCCTCAAAGTGAGCAAGGTGACTCGCTGCATTCAGCCCGACAGAGAATACACAGCCATTGTGTATGAGTATGTCGACGAGGGCGAAAACGACGTGGAAACGGTGCAGGAAGCCCTGGACTTCTTCTGGCGAGCCGGCTTTGGCCGCACGTCTTCCCAACTTGCAAAGAACTGGAAGAGCAGCGTGCTCGTGGACCTGTGCGATATCATCCCCCCCCGCGGCTATGGTTGGCATGGACAGCGCTACAAACCGGTTTCGGCAGCCGTGTTGGTCCATACACTGGAAGGCCGCGATGACCACGACCCCGTCAACGCGTTTAGGCCACGCCACCTCCCGCCCTTGCCCAATCCCAATCGGCCCAGCGTGCAAGCGCCACAGCGCCAGGCCTCTCCGCCATAGACTATGTGTGGATGTTGGAGCCGCAAGAAGGAAAGGGCTGGGCCAACGGTCTCCAGCTGCCCCTGGCCCCAGCGGTATCGGTATTGTCCTGGCTAGCCGCGGCGGATTGGTCTGATTCCAAGCCAGTCTTGTTATGAGGTGAGCTCTGGGCAAGGCTCAAGATCGCCAGTGACATTATTCTTGTAGACTGGGTAGCCGTAGGACCGGGGAATGCTGCCATGGTAGGCTGGCGGGAGGCCGACACAAGGAAGCCGGACATCTCACATCACCCCTTTTTCTAGGACACAGCCGAGTGCGCGACGAAGATGGAGTGGGAAGCCAAGCTTCCAATTCGTCTCAGCAGAGACAACATTTCTGAACCTCGAGGATAGTTAGGCTGCCAACTTTCCCTGCCATGTAGTACCGGTAGCAGTCTCAAAGAAAGAGAAGAAGAAATTGAGCGGGGTGATAGATAACCTTCCACAAAACGACAAAAACACTCCCACCCTCAACTCAGCCATCTCCAGACATCTCTACACATCCCTCCTCCACCATCCCACCCAAAATCCCAGAGCTGATAGGTATCAAGAACACACACACACACATACACACACACACACACAAACACAAACCTCAGGCCCGCTGAGTCAAGACAGGACAAGAACCAAAAATCCAACCAAAAAAAACTCTAGAGAAGAAGGAAGAAGAAAAATCCCGTCTAAAAACTCCCCAAATCAACCCACCCCCCACCATTCCCACCACCACCAGCTGTACCACCAGTAGTACCACCAACGGACTCCACCCCCCCCACCAACGCAGCACAACAACCATCCAGCCGCCCGCGGAACTGCTCGCACCAGAGACTCTCCATCTCGAGCGTCGCGCCGCCGTCGCTCAGCCCCGCGCTGCTGCCCATGGCGCGGAGCTCGGCGTAGAAGCGGGTTGTTACGAAGAGCGGGTGGTGGAGGAGGGGGGGTTGGAGGTAGCCTTGTTGGGTGAGGGTTGAGGTTGGGGGTGTTGTGGTGGGCCAGCCTGGAGGGGTGGTGGTGGTGGTGGAGCTTGGGATGGGTGAGGGAGATTGAGGGTAGGTGCTTGGGAGGGGGGTTAGGCGGGGGTTTGGGCTCAGGCGGGGATTCGGGCTCAAGCGGGGGTTGGGACTGAGGCGAGGGTTTGGGCTGAGGCGAGGGTTGGGAGTTGGGCGAGGGTTTTGCGGACTGAGGCCGGGGTTGGGACTGAGACGGGGGTTGGAGGGAGCGTAGCTGGGGCTGTTGCTGAAACGGGGGGAAGCGTTGGGAGTGGAAATAGGGGTGGAGCCGGCAGAGACCAGGAAGTCGAGGCCGCGGCAGATGTTGCCTGCTATCTCGCGCACCTTGGCCAAGGAGTACCGCATCGGGTCGAGGGTCTGGAGGCGCGGGGGGATGGGGAGGGCCATTCCCATGTCGGTGTCTAGGCCTTGCTGGTGAGGGTGTTGTAGTTGCTGGGGGTGAGATGTCGGGTGGTGTGAAGGCGAGGTGACCGGGTCGAGTACGGCGGCGAAGTAGAGCCGCCAGATGGTTGGGTAGAAGATAACCAGCGCCGTCCAGTGGTAGACAAGCGCTAAGGCGGTCAGAGAGTCCCGGAAGGTGAACGGGCTGGGAAGGGTTGGTGCGCTGGCGGTGGCGGTGGAGGGGCTGGAGAGCCAGAAGGCGGGTTGATGTTGTTGGGGTGCTTGGCGGGAAGAGGAAGGGGACGAAGGCGGCGAGGTGAGAGCCGAGTACCACCTGGCTAGGTCGAGCTCCAGGTCGAGGCAGTTATGGAGCAGATCCTGTGCCATGAGCCGGCGAGTGAGGTTGTGTGGTTGGCTGAGGATGCGATCGGCACGAGAAAGGAGGCCCGCGAGGGCTGCCAGGATGTCGAGTAGATGGTCGAGGGAAGACTTTGGATGGGTTTCGAAGGGAGTGGAGAGCCAGTGCGGTTCGGCGAAGTGAGATGGGGTGCGGTTCAGAAGGGCTGTCATTATCTGAGGAAGAGTAAGTGAGCATGGTACACTTGCGGGAGAAGGGAGGACAAGAACCTACCGCATTCGGACGGTAAACGCGAGCGAAGAAATGGTGAGCGGGAAAGGAGCGAAAGTATTCTGGCCCACGGCGGCGGACGTTGTTGGTCTGGACCGACGGGTCTTTCCAGTGCGGTTGGGAGCTGAAGTGGGAGGAGTTGTTGTGCTGGGAGACAAGTCAGTCACAATCAGGGGCTAACAACATGTCCACGGCCAAGACACACCTCGTAGAGGAACAGGCAGACGCTGTCTGCCACCGTCTGTCCGCCTCCTCTCTGTTCCTCATCCGGCGTCTCCAGACGCACCAAGCATTGCGCCTCTAGCCGGAAGTCGTCCTCACTCGAATTTGGCTGAACGTTGGGGGCTTCGTAGGGCGGCAGTGATATAAAAACAGGCTTGCCCGCCGCCTCGTCGCCAGCGCTGTTATCCTCTCCAGTTCTCGTGACAGCTTGTAGATCCGTATTCAACGCGGCCATCCGCAGCCGGTAGTTGCTTCCACGGCAAGAAACCGAGATCGAGTCGTCCCAGGCCGGCCCGAGCGGCTCGTTCGGAACGAGCTCAAACGGTTCCCCTTCTTCTCCTCCGCTGCCCGCTTTCCCCTTCTTGGGCTTCACCAGGCGCGGCGGATGCGAGGAACATCGGCCCTGGTCTTCGATGGTTCCGATGATGAAAACGGTCTCGCGCTCGTAGCCGGCACATTCCCTGCCGCCGTCGATGCATTTGCGGCAGAAAGGTCGTTGGTTGTCGCACTGGAGGCGGTGTGAGTGGTGCTCGATCGTTTGGAGGTCTGGTTGCCCCTATTCTTGCCACGTACCTTGACTCGGCGGAGACGGCAAGCTATGGACAACGTTAGAAAATCACTGCCGTAGAGTTAGTTGGTAGAGAATGGGTAACATACTCTCGCAACCTTTGTATTTGCCCGGCACTCCCACTTCAAGCCGAGTCAAGGTTAGCGGTGAGCGCGAAAGTTATGTCCGAGTTGGGTAAGGGGTTGGGGCTTGGGAGCCCAACCAAAGACAAAAAAACAGGTTTTTGTTCGAGAGGAGACCTTACCCATAGCTGCCCAAGTTCGTGATGGACTTTAGATTTGACGCTTCGCTCAAGTTGTTGTTGGTGATGGCTGACAGGTTGCAAGATTTGGCGAGCCGATGGAGTCGGTCCGGTCCCTTTGTACTCTTGCCGACCCTTTAATTTCTACGAATCGTGAAGCAGGGACTAGACTCACTCGAGACCCAACCCTGGCAGGCAGCGACTCTGCGGGCCCAGACCTGAGGACAAGATGTTGCTGATGACGCTGTCGCCATATGACTGACCCGAGGAGCCGGGGGGCAGGTCCTCGAAGCAAGTGAGAGCTGGTTGTCTGGCTTACTGCCGGCGCAAGGTATACGATCAAGCCAGACAGAAGGCTTCCCCGACCGTTGGGATCTTGGCTTACCCCAGGAACCAAGCTCGCGAGCCTCCCTTGGCATGCTTGTGCGTGATGAAACCGGTCCTCCCCGGAGACCCGAAGGCAGAAGTTGCCTTGTAAGACGGGAAGCACCCCTGGCTAGCTGAGGGATCGCGTCTAATAAACGTGATTATCGCGGGATCGCAGCCACGTGAATACGGCCTGGTGTCACAGTCTACACGGGAGGAAGGCAAGCTGCCGTCGACGCGGCTGCGGAGCGTGACTACATCATCGCAGCATCTGGTGGCCGTAGCCCCCATAGCCCCCGTGGCCCCGCCATGACTGCAGGGCAGCTACCTAGCGCGGAAACATGAGTCGACAGGTAATCTCGTCCCCTCTGGGCGGGAAACTCGAGTGGTGTGTAAACGGGCTCTGGGGAGGATTTATCAAGGCAGGCGGCCGCTCAGACAAAAGCGCGGTCTCGGCGGTTGTGCTGTGCCCTACCATAGGGCTGAGACCGCAGGGCTGGGCTGCAGTGACTGCAGAACCAGGGGCTCTGCCTGCAGGCTCTCCCCGGTTTAGCCGGTAGAACGACATGAGAGGACCTGCAGGTCGTAAGCCGCCAGGGCGCCGAGCATGGGGATTGGCCCAGGACGCGATAGGGGCCTCCATTATGCAATCTTCGCAATCCCTCCAATGGGAAAGCCGAATTCCTCAATTCGGGCAGAGATGGCCGACGTCTGGTTGAGTGACTAAGGCAGGGTTACACACACCGTAGTGTGTAACGTCAAAGTTCGTTCGTCAAAGGTCAGATATCTCCGCATGGGGATGGTTCAACTGCACAGTCCAGCTGCATCTCTCTGATGAGTTACACAAAAGTGAGAGAGATGGCGTTTAAGCTCAACAAGCGCCGCTCTCGCCACTCAGTATGTTGTACAAAACACGCGAGATTGTGATTAGAGTTGGCTTAGTCAATATGGCGTAACTATCGACAGGTGCGTCTCAGAGATATTTGTAGGGGTTGAGAATGCCGTTCTGCCATGCAGGTTAGCCCGTGCGCCAGTAACTGTTTGTTGGGGGAAGAGAGGAGAGGGGAAGTCCTACAGGATCAAACGTGGTCTTGATGTTCTTCATCAGCCCGACCATGGTCGGGTTGCGGCTGTATCCGATGTACTTCTTCTTCATCACCCCGAGGCCGTGCTCGGCGCTGATGCTGCCCTGGCGCTCGGCAATCCACTCGTAGATGAAGGGCTCCAGCACCTTCTCGACTCTCTTGTCGAACCGCCTTGTCGAGATATTGAGATGGAGGTTCGCATCTCCCATATGGCCGTATCCAACCACGGCACGAACGGGATAATCCTCCGTGTCACCCAGCAAGCCAGCGGCGTCAACACGGGCACGGGTGTCCTCGACCAGCTGGTAAAGTTCCTTCAGGGGAATCGACACGTCGTATTTGTACGTGCCGCCCAGGTGGCCGAGCGCCTCAGTGATGCCCTCGCGCCAGGCCCAAAGCCCCTTGATTTGCGTCTCGTCCTGCGCCAGGGTGCCGTCCACGACGATGCCCTTGCCCATGACGTCCTCGAGGAAGGCCTGCAGCTTCTCGCTGTCGTGGTCGGCGTTGGAGCCGCTCGTCTCGATCAAGCAATAGAACGGGTACTTGTCCTCCAGCGGGCTCTGGTTGCCAGTGACCTGCCGGACCAGCGCCTGGCTGCCCTCATCCATGAGCTCGAAAGCAGACAAAATCTCGGACAGCTGGCCCTTTGCCTCGCGGAAGGCCAGCTGGACCTGGTCAAAAGACTCGAGGCCGAAGAAGGCCACGTTCTGAGCCTGCGACCTCTGTGGGCACTGGATGGAGATCTTGGTGATGATGCCGATGGTACCCTCGGCGCCAATAAATAGCTGCTTCAGATCGTAGCCGGTATTGTTCTTGCGCAGCTTGCACAGGTCGTCGACGACAGTGCCGTCGGCGAGCACGGCCTCCAACCCCAGCACCGTGCCGTGCAGGCTTCCGTACCGGAGCAGCCGCAGGCCGCCGGCGTTCGTCGAGACATTCCCGCCAATCTGGCAAGAGCCCTTCGCTCCAAGATCCAGGGGGAAGATGTATCCCTTGCTGGCAAGGAACTGGTCGGCAACCTCAAGGATGCACCCGGCCTCAGCCACCAGGGTGCCGCTGACGTCGTCAAAATCCAAGATCTGGTTCATGCGGCTCATGTTGATGACAATCTCGTCAAAGACCGGCACGGAGCCGCCGACCAGCCCCGTGTTCCCGCCCTGAGGCACGACGGCCAGCATGTTGTCGTTGCAGTACTTGAGGATCTTGCTGACGTCGTCGGTGGTGGCGGGCTTGAGCACCAGCTGGCAGTGGCCGCGGTACTTGCGCATCCAGTCGGTGTTGAAGGGCTCAATATCGTCGGCCGCCTCGCTGGACGTCACGCCGTCGATCACGGCCGACTCGCTGCCGAGCAGCTCCCGGAAGTAGGCCACATGGTCCCCGGTAAGCTGGGCAAAGCGTGCGTCCCGCTTGATGTCCGGGTACGTCTCGCTCGTGAACTTGTCCTTGCCAGCGACGGCTGGTGTTCCCTGGAAGCAGCGGGGGCGGGACTGGCTGAAGCAGCGTGCCGGGCGGGAGAGCGACTGCTGTAACGCGGCCTGTCTGCTAAGGCCTGTGGCCGGTGCTCTCGGCAACCTCAGCCTCCTCAACACCGGAGCAAGCTGTTGGCGGGCAGCCATGGCTACAAAAAATGATGAGAGGGAGAAAAAAAAAAGACAAAAACACGCAAAAGCCTCGTGTGGTCCAGCTGAAGTCAATCGACGGACAGCAAGTGAGGACTTGGGTGCTTGATGCCCCCTGGCTTTGGAAAATGAAGAAAAGCAAAAAACTAGTCACTGACGTGACGACAGGAGTTGTGTGAATGGCTCACGGCAGCGACAGCGACACCGGCGTCAACGGGCGACGACCGGGGCCGGTTCGGTCCCACAAGGTCCGATCCAGCTGTGGACAACTGGCGGCATCCTTGCACCATAAACCCTAACCCTCTTTAACATTGCTTCTTCTGTGTCGACCTTGCGGCTCGATGCTTTAGTGACGGGGTGATTATCTTGGGCCCAGGAAATGGGAGAAGGTGATGGCTTGCAGTGGCATTGTCAGACGGACATGCTGCGAGCCTAGTTTGAATTTGTGAATATTCCAAGTCACCTATACCCGATGATGTCCGATCACGTCGCCGGAGGCTGCAAGATAATTACCTGAGATCCGACTTTGACGGAGGTCAAGATTAACAACTGAGTAGCTAAAGAATCCTCTCCCAGCGCGCAGAAGTGACTAGAGGCGGGAAGCCAGGTTGAGGCTCGAGCGACAGACATGGTGGTGAGAGAGAGTTGGGGTTGGGGTTGAAGCACCATGGGGAAGCTGGTGCAGGGGTAAGGTAGGTCTGGAGTGGGGCGGTGGGCTGGCGCTGAAGCGTCTTGGCAGCCTTGAGCTGCGGTGGTCGTCACAGCTGTGGCAGCCTGCCGTCCCCAAACCCCAACCTCGAATCAACAATCAGCAACCCAACACCCATCAGATCCCCGCGACCGCACCACCACCACCACTATCTTTCCGAGCGCATCCCGAAACCCCGTCCCCAGCTTGCCGAGCGCCTTTGCACACGACCGAATTTACGATCAATAGCCAGCAACCATGGCTTCAGGATACGACAGAGCTCTTTCAGGTGCGTGATCTCGGGCGCCGCTTCTGCAGCTCCGCAACTCTGCAGCTCCCAGCTCTCCAGACTCTTGCTGACACACAGCTCCCTTTCAGTTTTCAGGTTCGTCACCGACACTCGGTCAACCAGTCGAGCCAAGAGACCGGCCCCTCACTGACTCCTCACAGTCCCGACGGACACGTCTTCCAAGTCGAGTATGCGGGAGAGGCTGTCAAGCGCGGTACCTGCGCGGTGGGCGTCAAGGGCACCGACGTGGTCGTCCTGGGTTGCGAGAAGCGGTCAGCCATGAAGTTGCAGGACACGCGCATCACGCCCTCCAAAATCGGCCTCATCGATACCCACGTGTGCCTCGCCTTCGCCGGGCTCAACGCCGACGCCCGCATCCTGGTCGACAAGGCGCGGTTAGAAGCCCAGTCGCACCGCCTCAACCTCGAGGACCCCGTCACCATCGAGTACATCACCAAGTACGTCGCCGGCGTGCAGCAACGGTACACCCAGAGCGGAGGTGTCAGGCCTTTCGGAATCAGCACCCTCATCGTCGGCTTCGACAAGGGCAACCAACAGCCCCGTCTCTACCAAACGGAGCCCTCGGGCATCTACTCTGCATGGTAAGCCGGGCACCGCATCGTGTATCCCTGCGTCTTGCAGGACTGACCCGCGCCACAGGAAAGCCAACGCCATCGGCCGGTCGAGCAAGACAGTCCGCGAATTCCTCGAGCGCAACTACAAGGAGGACATGGACCGTGAGGCGACGGTGCGGCTGGCCATCAAGTCGCTGCTGGAGGTGGTGCAGACGGGCGCCAAGAACATCGAGATTGCCATCATGGCCCCCGGCAAGCTCGTCGAGATGCTGCCGGTCGAGGACATTGAGAGCTACGTCAAGAACATCGAGCAGGAGAAGCAGGAGGAGGCGGCCAAGAAGAAGACGGGCAGGACCCCTGGGACGGGTAGCGCCGCCATCTTGACCCGGAGCGCGCAGGATGAGGCGGGCGACCAGTAGAAGACTGGGTCGAGGTTGCTGGGGTGAGGACGATGGCGGCAGTCTATGCAAGCCCTTGTTTCCTGTAAGACTATACCACGAATGCGATCACGGCGGGGCGGAAAACCCGGCATGCATGCTCCCAAGCCTCTGGTCCTCCAGCCCAGGTTTCCCGTCTACTTCTTTCTTGTTGCGCCCCCAAGTCCGGGTATCTAACTCTGTTTAATCTCACGTGTAAATCACAACCTCCGCCCACCCCCGCCCATCCAAACCTCAACCCAACTTATCCGCCTCCCGATCCGGATCAAACACCGTCACCCTCTCACCGTCCTTCGCCTTGGCCCGGTCGTCCTTGATCATGCGGCTGTCGACGCGCACGTCGGCGCCCTCGACGCTGATGGCCGCCTTGGGCGTCAGCGCGTCCAGCACGAAGTGGTTGTCGCAGTGCGGGCAGTACTCGTCCGCCTCCTCGAACTCGGACGCGTCCTTGCGGAAGCACTTCTTGCACTTCTTGCACGCGAAGGTCATGTCGAATTTTTGCAGGAGCGGGTGCGATTCCTGCTCCGAGTGGCACTCGGGGCAGTCGAACCACTTGCGGCAGCAGGGGGAGCGGATCGAGACTTGGGCGTTGAGGATGTGTTTGCTGGAGGGGGGGTGGCTTGGTCAGAGGGGGAGAGGTGGGCTTGGGTTTTGGGTTTGGGCGTACCACATTGTGACGGTTGGGTTGGAGGGGTTGGTCCTCCTTGTGTGCTATGCCTGCCCTTTTGTTCCGGAGACCGCTCGGTGTCACGTCCAGAGGGAAAGTGGGTGAATCTGGAAGTCCCCTGGTTTGGGTGCTGGAAGCCCGCCCCCTGTGGGTTTAGTGGGGTCGGGCGATTTTTAGCGGGGTGATTCATGACCCATTCTTTCTTAGTAATACAACAGGGCTGCAGCCTGGGCTAACCTGGGGCGACCTTTAACTTCTCGGCTTTCACTTCCACCTTCTTCTCGCTTACTCCATCCTCTGCGCAATCAACCTCGCCGGCCGCCATCACGCCGGTCGCCCGTCTTCGTCCCCGCCGGGAATCCGAGTCGAAAATATCAATCACCCTTGAGTTCTTTTCGACTTGAACACCCCCGGATCGAAGACAGCGAAACCCAGGAAAGTGCAGCGCAGCTCGGCGCAGCACCGCGACGATGCCGCCCAAGCGAAAGGCGCCGGCGGGGCAGGCAGCCGCCGCAAAGGCTGGCCGCGCTTCTCAAATGTCCACGCCTGGCCCTGCGACGCCCCGTAGTATCGAAAGCTCGGTCATGTCAGATGCCGATGAGGACTACGACGAGGATGTGTCCGAGGCCCAGAAAGAGCGCGAAGCCTTGATGTCGAGGGAGGCCGACGAGTTCGTCACCAAGTTCACAATGGGAGCGAAGCGTCTGCAAGGCCAGAACGACGACGCGGGGAGGGAAGTCAGGCGCTACGACGCGGCGACGCCCTTCTTCAGGAAGCGGGACTTCTCCCATCTTCCGCTCAAGCCCGACCACCAGAACCGCCCGCTGTGGATTGACCCAGACAGCTGCACCGTCGTCCTCGAGCGCTTCAACCCCCTGGCCGAGCAAGCGACCGACTTCCTCATCACTATTGCCGAGCCAAAGTCGCGTCCGACCTTTCTGCATGAGTATGCCCTGACCCCGCACAGCCTGTACGCAGCAGTGTCGGTGGGTCTTCGGCCGAGGGACATCATCAACACGCTGGAGCGTTTCCTGAAGACGTCGCTTCCCGATGTGGTCCGCAAGAAGATCGAGGACTACACGAGAAGCTTCGGCAAGGTCAAGTTAGTCCTCAAGCACAACAGATATTTCGTAGAAAGTGCCGATGCCGAGGTGCTGCAGACCCTGCTCAAGGATCAGGTCATTGGGGGGCTCCGCGTCCAAGGGTCCGACAAGTTCACCACCAGCTACGCGCCGACCATGGGTGGCCTCGTCATCCCGGGAACGCAAAACGCCGCCGGCGTCCACCAGGCCAATTTGAACAAGGCCGAGAAGGCGTCCGGCGAGCAGGGAGGAGACGCCTCCAACGAGGCCGACCTCCTCACCGCCCTGAATGAAGAAGATGATGACGACGATAAAGAAGCGGTGCATGCGTTTGAGATCGCCGACGTCAACGTCGAGACGGTCCAGAAGCGCTGCCTTGACATCGGCTTCCCCATTCTGGAAGAATATGACTTCCGGAATGACGACGTAAACCCGAACCTCGAGATTGACCTCCGCCCCAACACGCAGATCCGCCCGTATCAGGAGAAGAGTCTTAGCAAGATGTTCGGCAACGGCCGCGCCAAAAGCGGCATCATCGTGCTGCCGTGCGGCGCGGGCAAGACGCTGGTCGGCATCACCGCCGCCTGCACCATCAAGAAGGGCGTCATCGTCCTGTGTACCAGTTCCATGTCTGTCGTGCAGTGGCGCCAGGAGTTCCTCAAGTGGTCCAATATCAACCCGGACGACGTCGCCATCTTCACCGCCGAGAGCAAAAACAAGTTCTCGGGTAGCACCGGCATTATCGTCACCACCTACTCCATGGTCACCAATAGCCGGGAGCGCTCCCACGACTCCAAGAAGATGATGGACTTCTTGAGGGGGCGCGAGTGGGGCCTGATGCTGCTCGACGAAGTCCACGTCGTGCCGGCCGAGATGTTCCGGCGCGTCATCTCGTCCATTAAGTCGCACTCCAAGCTCGGCCTCACGGCGACGTTGCTGAGAGAAGACGACAAGATTTCCCATCTTAACTTCCTCATCGGACCGAAGCTCTACGAGGCCAACTGGATGGAGCTCTCCCAGCAGGGCCACATCGCCAAGGTTCAGTGCGCCGAGGTCTGGTGCCCCATGCCGACCGAGTTCTACGACGAGTACCTGCGGGCCACCGCGCGTATGAAGCGCACCCTCTACGCCATGAACCCGCGTAAGTTCCAGGCCTGCCAATACCTCATCAACTACCACGAGGCCCGCGGCGACAAGATCATCGTCTTCTCAGACGAGCTCTACTCCCTCAAGCAGTACGCCCTCAAGCTCAAAAAGGTCTTCATCTACGGCGGCACCTCCCAGGCCGAGCGCATGCAAGTCCTCGAGAACTTCCAGCACAACCCCGAAGTCAACACCCTCTTCCTCTCCAAGATCGGCGACACCTCCCTCGACCTGCCCGAGGCAACCTGCCTGATCCAAATCTCCTCCCACTTCGGCTCCCGCCGCCAGGAAGCCCAGCGCCTCGGCCGCATCCTCCGCGCCAAGCGCCGCAACGACGAAGGCTTCAACGCCTTCTTCTACTCCCTCGTCTCCAAAGACACCCAGGAGATGTACTACTCCTCCAAGCGCCAGGCCTTCCTCGTCGACCAGGGCTACGCCTTCAAAGTCATCACCCAGCTCGCCAACATCGAAAACACCCCCGACCTGGCCTTCGCCTCGCCCCAGGAGACCCGCGAGCTGCTGCAGCGCACGCTGGTCGACAACGAGCGCGGCGCCGAGGACGACGTCGAGACCGACGACCTGTTCGGCAAGCCCGGCCGCGGCGCGCGGGGCGGGGGGGCGAGGAGGGGCAACGGCGTGCGCCGCACCGCGGGCATGCTGAGTGAGCTGGCTGGCGGGCAGGATATGGCGTATATCGAGCAGAACAAGGCTGTCAACAAGGCGTTGAGGGCCGCGGGTGCTGGTGGGAAGAAGAAGGCTGGTGGTGGGGGTGGGGAGGGGCAGAGTAAGTTTTTTAAGGGGATTCAGAGGGAGAAGGACAAGAGTAAGGCCTCGACGAGGGGGTGAAAGCAGATTGTTGCTTGGCGGCTGTTGGTGGGTGTTATTGCGCCGTGAAACAGGACCTGGGGGATGTTTCCGTCAGGAGAGGGTGGTGGTAAACCTTGACGCCGGCATAAAATGAGCCAGAGCGCGGGTTCTTGTTTGTATTCTGTATGTATGTAATGTACAGGCAGCGTGTGTGTATACAGAAATTGGGTCTGGGGGACTGGATGTCTTTCGGCGTTTCGTTAGATCAGGCAGGGCTGACAGGACTCCCAACGGAGTGAAAACCAGCGATATTTACTTGCTTTCTACGTGGACAGTCCCAAAAGTCGTCCTGAGGGAGTGGCCGCTTGATGCTGCGGGATGGTGAATGTGCCATGGCTCGAGCAAAAGCAGCAGACAAGGGAAGCAATCCGTCTTGTCTCTCCGATCTGGAGGATTGTTCATAGCTGTACTTCTGCACGTGGTTAAGCACCCCCTATTCTCCGCAGCCACATGCTCCTCTTGTATTCATGCTTCGCGCCGGTGCCAAATGATCCAATGCCAACCCATCGCAACACGTATCCAAGCCTCATCGTTCTTGAACAAACGAATGTGCCGCCTCTAAACCCCCCGTGTCAAGATCCAAAAATGCCACGTCTAGTGGGTGCAAAGAAAGCTCTTGGTAATTCAGAATGCCTCCTCCATTCGAAAACGCCACGCTTAAAAATCAAAAATTCTATCCCGGGAAGAAATTATATAAGAATATATCATATGTCCACGTGTCCTGGTGTAGCTACGCTCAGTCGTCTCCCGCAGAAGTCCGTGGTCTTTGCGCGGCCTGGAAGGGGTCAAGCCTTCTCGTCACCCCGGGCTCTGTCCGCCGCGAGCTGACGCGGGTGGCGTACGTGTCGGGGTCCTCGATGCCGGGGTCCGTGGATCGCCGGTGGATCTCAGTCATGGGCGGGTCGACGGGGATGGCCGGCCCGGGGTGCAGCAGAGACGTCAAGATGTTTCCGTGGTCGCCGGTCAGGCTCCTATGCCGTCCTACACTCGTGTTGCGTGGCGCGCCGGCGGCCGACATTGAGTTGTGAGACTGGAGCCTGCCCATCCTGGCGTCGGCGTCGGCGGATTCGGTGGCGTTGAGCGACTCGCTCGGGAGCAGGATGGCGCGGTCAAGGCCGTAGGGGAGTCCGCGGTGTCTGCCACGGATCATCATGGCGATGACGACCAGCTTCCCCACGACGGAGAACTGGGAGGAGAGGGCCGCGTTGGCGGTCGGATAACCGAGGGACATGCCAACTGTGCCGTAGGCGCTGACGATCTCGAAGAGAACGGCAAACATGGAGAAGTCGTTGGCCATGAGCTTGGGACCCTCGGCGATGCTGATGATGAAGAAGCCAAGGACGATGTACCACAAGTCGAAAGACAGCTGGCGCCGCAAGTGGGACCCGACGTAGGACATGTCGGCCTGGCTCGCTTGGTCATCGATGTCGTTGCCGTGGTAAACGCCGAGAGACTTCTCCTCGTACACGTTCGTGCGACGGACCGAGATGGCGATGGGGAATACGGAGATGTACATCATGACCATGTAGGAGAACTGGACGGCAGGGTGGAGAAGGGCGAGGTTGACGCAGGAAAATCCCGCGGTTCTCGTGGCAACGGCTTCGAAAAGGCCGTTGAGGACCTTAAGACCTGCTGGTAAGTCGACGACGGGTCCAGTGCCCAGCTATGCAGAAGATTAGTGTTAGGTTCTGAGAGGTTGTATGTAGCACTTCCACTCACATCGAGGACAATGAAGAACAAGACGTCGAGGCCGTTCATGATGACGAGCAGCCAAAAGAGCCACCAGGTAGCGCCGGCGGGAAACAGCAAAGTGAAGCAGCGACGTGGGTGGTCCAACAGGAACCTCAGTTCTTCGTAGAGACCTGTGCCGACCGGGACGAGGTGCGACAAGACCCAGATGATGAAGCGGAGCATGACAGGGAAGCCGGTATTGCCGATGACGACCAGGAAGCTCAGCAGCAACAGCGGCCAGACGGCCGTGTTGAAGGAATTCATGCTATCCGGCGTGAGGGTAAAGCCCAGATCCATGAATGCCGAGCTGGAACTGAAGAAAGCCCACCAGGTCCTGCTCACGCCGGCGGCGTCGACAATCTCGCCGTAGCTCTGCATGTTCCAGATCCAGGGCAGCAACCCGATGACGCCAATGGCGGAGTAGATCCAGAAGTAGCCCACCAGGATCAGGGCCAGCGTCTTCAAGGACCTGTACTCAATGCCTCCGAGCTCTTCTCTCTGCTCCTCGCTCAAATCGGGAAAGGCCGAGTTGCGGCCAATGGTCGGCTCCCAGCTGAGGTACGGTGTCCCTTCGACTTTTTCCCTCGACAAAGCCGTCCGCACCGTCTGGAGGGATTGTCGGCGGCTTTTTACCTTGGATGAGGCGGCGCCACTCAACTCATCGTCCTTGGCATGCAACTTCTTGTTTTTGTGGCTCAAGGCTCGTGGTACGCGAAGCTTGAGGAACGAGAGGGTGTGGGCAGCAGCCTTGGCGTCCTGGATGAGGTCGTGGTCGCGGTCGTGGTCGTGGTCGTCCGAGGAGGTCTGTTGCAACTTACGCCGGTCGGGCTCCTCGATGGTGATGGCCGGCGGGCGATTGTCGGCGGCAGCTTCTGGCTGAGACTTCTCGCCCGTGTTGATGGGAAACCCCGCGGCGCGCGGCGAAACGGCCTCGGGCTCGTCGTCTTCGCCTGCCTCGACACGCTTCGGGATCATGCCCCGCTCGGCATCTCTCGGGTTTGGGATTCGCAGGACCTCGTCATCCCCCTTCCGTTGGCGTTCGAGGATGGCGATGTGTTCCTGGTCGGTCCGTGCGGGTGGGAGTTTGAGGGCATCCTCGCCCATTCCGTCGCTCTTGGTGACGGTGCGGGCAAACTTGATCTCGGGCTTGCGAGGCTCAAGGGTCTCGTCGGTGCCATAGGTGCAGTCGGTAGCGTCGGTGGCAGACTGGTTCGAAGGCGGGGACTTGGGGTCAAGTTGCTCGTCCGACGGAGGCGGGTCGTCTTCCAGCAAAATGCCGTCGTTTGTGATGCGCGACCGAGCGCCGTTCAGCATGACGGTAATCTTGCGGCCATTCACGCCCTTCTCGACATCGGCCCCGTCGAGTTTCGGCTTCGTCTTGGACTTGGAGATGGTACCTCTCTTCTGGCGAGCCTCGCGGACGACGTGCTGGAAACGCTTCTCAAACCAGTAGAGGCGAAGGAAGACGACGAATGAGTTGATGGTGATGGGATTCGACATCATGGGCCAGAGATAGCAGATGATTTGCTGGAAGGTGTTGAGCGTGTTCAGGTCGATCGTGTTCAGGCCGGCCTGGGTGCTGGCGCCGCCGGCAAAGAAGAGGGCATCGATGTACGCTATGTTCCCTCTGCCGGCACCGTAAATGATGACGGACCCAATGAGAACGAGAGAAAGTATGTAAAAGTCTAGACAAGCATCAGTTGGTGTGTTCCATCCAATAGCCAAGTGGACAGTGGTTGTGGGTCGCGTGCTCGCCACGAGGAATGCTCACAGTGGGCAGAGATGAAGTTGAAGTGTGGTTTTTTGGAGAACAAGGACGGCTTGAGCGCCTTTACCTGGCGAACAAACAGTTCCCTGAACGAAGCCATGATGGATATCCAGGAGGAGGATGTGCCAGGCTTTGGCAATGATGAAGCGAAGTTGGCGGATGGGACGCAGCGGATGAATGACGGATAGCGGGATCGCGTGATTGATCGTGTGAGGAGGGCAATGCTCAATCAACGGCGGGCGACGCCCCTGGAGAAAGTCGCAAACTTCCTGCAGGGCAGAAAGAGGTCAACCGAGTTTCCAGCACGGCACAGACATGACTGCGAGAGCTGGCGGGAAGAGCGCGGGACGTGGTGGTGTGTGGTGTGCGGTGCGCGGTGGAGAGAGAGAGAGAGGCGGAAGTCGATGGTGGCTATAAAGATCCCGGCCGAGGGCGCGATACGAAGTGACTTCGGAGGAGAAATCGGAGCACGGCGGCCACGGTCAGGGACCCGGGGTGCACGGCTCAGACGAGAAAAAAAAAAGAAAGAATCAAGAAGACGCCGCAATCGCAGATGGAGATGGATCCGAGGTTGATTGACTCAAGGCAGCTGCAGTGTTCTGCAACAATATTGTCAAGTTGTGTAATGCAATGCAGTGGATGGATGCAGTCGATGCAAGTCGATGCGGTTGGCGAGCAGGTTCCGGGTCAGAGCGCGGCGCTGGATTGGGGAAGATGTTCAGTCAATTCGGTCCACGACGGCTCGAGGCGAGGCGAAGGCAAGGGTCGCCAGATGGAACATGCAGGCGGGTGGCTCTCTTTGAGTTCCTTGGTCGAATTGGTGCGTGGCTTGAGATCTTGAGCCCCGGCGAGGGCTGCGCCAAGGGCCTTGGCACCCGTTGGCGAAAAACAAAGCGGGGTCCAGAAGGTCAGAACTGCCGCCCCCTGGTCCAAGGAATGCGCTCCAACGACGTCTCCTGGCACGCACGTGGGGGACTCGAGCACGATCTGAGGACAACCAGACACGGCCGCCGAGGTCGATTGTCTCTGCCGAGATGCGGCCGTGAGACCACCGCTCTTCTGCAAGATGCGATTGCGAACGCGGGATATCTGCACGCTGCCAGTTTCGAACACCAGAACACAAGTACCAGGGCGGGTAGGGAGCTACGAACTGTTCGCCCGGAGTGCAGGTCGCAGCGCCGATGGAGAGCGTTATCCTGGTACTTGGGCTTGACATTGCCGCAAGTGGTGCTAGCGCATCGGAAATAGCCCGATGCGGCAAGGCGGCATTCCGCGTGTTTCTGGAGCTCCACCAATCGCCCACAAATTCCCCAGGAGATTGGAAGAATGGCAGCGCCGCTAATTGCCTTGGCTTGACTTGGCTTGCTTAGCCCCAGATGTGTCCAGACCAATCTCACTCCCCATCAGCAAGGATCAGCCGGGAGCGGCGTGGAGGCTGTCGACACGCAGGCAGATGCGACGAGTGCCGCTCTCTGTGGAACAGGGCGTTGCGGACACAAGACCAGGTTCCTGTTCAAGTTAACCCAGTGCAGGTGCTTTCCATTCTGTCCGACGTCACTAAAATAGGACCGCGGACCGGGGCAGACGAACAGGGGTTCGCCGGATCAAACTCAGTCTGGCATGTTGGATGGTGGCTCGGGTGTGTTCTGGTCTGGAAATGGCGGTGGCCGCAGCCAACCAGCGCCCGCCAAGGCAAACCCTAAAAAGTGGCGTCACCGCCAAGTCGACCCAAGCCGCAGAGCCGGAGCTTTCCGACGACGTTTCTTCTCGATGATATCATCGTATCTATCACCGTCAAGGCAAGATGATCTGTCGCTCACAAGTCACCAGTCACCACCATCGGCACCAGGCAATTGGGCTACCTATGTTATTTGATACTTCACAACGTGCAGAATACACGCTGCAGAATACATTTGGAGGTCACGTTGATTCACACAGCAACAACAAACACGCCACCGACATTTGATGAGCCGTGTCCGAATCACTCAGTCCAGAATGTTCCATCCTCGGGAGAGCACACCCCAATCTGGGACCAATATCAAGACCAACCGGGGCAGCAGATGAGCCCGACACCCCGACCGGGTTCCGAGTCGCACAGCACATGCGATCTCGTGGATCATCGAAGGCTGCAGGTGCATGCAGCAGCGTAAAGCGCCCCGCCCACGCGGGCGGCGCCGGCAGCCCGAAACATTGCGGCGGGAACCTGCATAGATCGATTCCCGGGTGGAGCCTTATTGTCTCCTTGCATAGGTATTGTCGGGTTCACTACTGTAGCGCCCCCCGAGACACCGATCCACTCCACCCCTTTATCCGTACCACTCCGGATATCATACCCGTCAAAGCTGATCAGCATGTCGGGCCCTGGGAGAGACGAGGCTGGAAAGCAAGGCTGGCAAGGCTGGCAAGGCTGGCAAGGCTGGCAAGGCGAGCAAGGCTGGAAAAGGGGCAAGGCTAAAGTTCCAAAACTCCAAGGCGGGCCGATCGCGAGCTCGCAGCTGCAGCAACGTGCCTCTCCCGTCAAGCTGCAGTACCGAGATGCGCAAGCATGTAAAAGCGTCTGGGCTGTGTTGTTGTGTTGTCGAAACGTAGGTAATGCAGAACGAGATGCAGACTGCAGAGCATCATGATCAACAACACGTCAACAGCATCCCCTGGGTGATAGTCGCGAGCGTGGTGCATATGTCAACAGCACCAAACCTTTATAGACTTCTCGACCGTGTTGTTTCCGTCTCCTAAACCTAAACACGCATCCATCACACTCTCTCGCGCTGTACACGCTTTTAAGACACAACCATCTCTGCTCTCGATCATCGTGCTATAACGCTTCCATCTTCCCCCTTACAGACCACTACCGCTAGTAAACTCTACTAGTATTCATATTCATCATCACAATGACTACCGGAGCCAAAGTTCGCGTCAGCGCCAGGCTCGAGGCGGCGCGCAAGCGTCGTGCCGAAGAGACTCGGCTTGCTGAAGAGGTATGTATCGCGGGGTGAGAGCGGACCGTCCCGATAACTGACACCGTGTAATAGGATACCTCCAAGAAGCAGAAGGCTGAGAGCTCTGACACGGCACTGTCTCTGCCGCACCAGGCAGAGAATGGCACCGCGGATGTGCACCCTCAGGACCATAGTGACAGCTCCTCGCCAACCCTTCTGGGTAGCAGCCCAGATACAGTTCCCAGCCCGTTCTTGGCTTCCAGCCAGGCTGTGGCTGACAACCAAGCCGTGGATGACAACCAGACCATGGACCTCGAGGGTGTGGCCAGACGGGCCATGGCTATCGCTGCGACCGTGGCTCGTAATCCAACCATGACTCCCACTGAGGCCTGGGCTCACATTCAGGCCGTTACTCACACTGAGGCCGTGGCTCACACTGAGGCCGTGGCTCACACTGAGGCCGTGGCTCACACTCATGCCGTGGCTCACACTGAGGCCGTGGCTAACACTCATGCCGTTGTTCCCACTGAGATCGTGGCTCCCAATCAGACGGCTCCCGAGCTGGCCGCGGTCCCAGAGAAGGCCACAGTTCCGGAGCAGACCACGGTTCCTGGAAAGACCACGGTTCCGGAGAAAGCTACTACTCTGGAGACGGCCACGGTTCCGGAGAAGACTGCGATTCCGAAGAGAACCAATCCGAAGAGGGCCGCGACTCCGAAGAATACCGTTGTCCCCGAGAAGCCCGTTGCTCCCAGCCTGGCCCCAATTCCGGAGGAGGCCGTTGCTCCCAACCCGACGGCGGTTGCCAAGAGGGTGGTCCCGAAGAGGGCCGCGTCTCTGAAGAATACACTTGTTGTGCTCAAGAAGTCCGATGCTCCCAGCCCGGCCCCAATTCCGGAGCAGGTCGTTGCTCCCAACCTGGCTAAGGTTCCGGAGGGGGCCGTGGTTTCCAAGAAGGCCGCTGCTCGCCAGAGGGCCGCGGCTCGTAAGAAGGCTGCCACTTCCAACGAGGTTGTCACTCCCAAGGAGGCTGCGATTACCAAGAAGGCTGCCGCTCCCAAAAAGGCTGCCGCTTCCAAGAAGGGCAAGCAGCCCGCTCTTTGCAAGAATACCGTGGTCGCCACCAAGATTACGCCCATCTACCCTCCCGTGGTTCCCGGTGGCCCCTCGTTTCCCACTACTCACTCAGTTACCAACCAGTGCTCGGCCCGTCAGCAGGTCTCGATTACCAACCCGCCCGTGGCTCTCAACACACCCGTGGCTCTCAACACACCCGTGGCTGTCAACCCACCCGTGGCTCTCAGCCCGCCCGTGGCTCTCAATCCGCCCTCGGTTTCCGAGCAAGCTTCGGGCTCGGCCAAGCCGCCGAGTCCGTATGGCCTTAGGTCCACGGTGTTCCCTTCGGCTCGGAAATTTGAGGAGTATGGCATCCCTTCCCGCTCTTTTTCTTTTGATAGAACTCCCCAGCTGACTGTTTCTACAGAGCTGCGGCCCCCCTCCGTAACTTCCACTCTGGCAAACTGCCCCAGGCTATCAATGCCGTCATAGGTCTCGCGAACAAGCCCGGTGGTGACGGAGATCTAACCCGGATCATCCGCGGTCTCGAGCTGACCGTGCCAGCAGAATGGAGGTATGTAGTTCCCCCACCCCATTCACCCACCAACCCCACACAACACCCGCCTAACCATCTCCCTAGCGACCGCGCTACCATCGCAATCGCCCACTCCTGGCTCACCACCCCAGGCGCCGGCCCGGCAACCTTCCTCCAGCAAATCCTCGTCCCCCGCGTCAAAGCCGACGTCGCGGGCCCCTTGGGCTGCCTCACACTTGGCAGCTCCACATCCCTCGGCCTCTACGCCTCGCACAGCCCAGCCCTCTTCCTCCACCACATCGTGGGCATGCCCCTGACCCGGCACGCCCAGACAACCTGGACCGCCAAGGAAGCCGTTGCCCTGGCGCCCCTCCTCTCCAGCCCCTACCCGCCCATCCCAGACGGCACCCTCGACGCGGCCATTGTCCAGCTCGCCAAGCTCCCCGTGGAGGAACCCCTCCCATCGTCGGGCTACCCCACCGCGGCGCTGCGCACCATCATGCCCGCGCTGCTGGAGCGCCGCCAGGCGGACGGCAAGAAACTGCCGCTCGAGGTCATGGATGACGTGTTGCTGTACTACATGAAGATGAAGCGGGAGGACGGGAAGAACGAGACCAATTTCTACAAGCTGGTGCTGCAGTGGGGGGTGATCTGCCGGGAGGAGCTGGGGCCGGAGATGAACGCGGCGCAGTGGGAGAGGTTGGAGATGAGTGAGAATACGGCGGCGTTTTATTTGAAGGAGAGGAGGTTGGCTGGGGAGGAGGTTTAGGTGGGGTTGATCTGGAGTTGGAGACTGGAGGGCTCACGCCCGGCTTGGAAACACTGGTTTATTTGCCCTTCCTGATGGAAGAGGCCGGTATGCTTTGGGTATGAGGTTGGAGCCTCTGTATACACGTCCCGGGCATTATTAGTTAGTAATCATGGATGCATTCCACCAACATCATTTATCGTGTCTCATCACACATGAAACACACCACAGCATAGCGCAATCCCACTCTCAAGCCCGTCAATTCTATACATGGTATACACGTGTACACGGGGTCAGGACGGCAACAACATCCACCCTTCCCACCCCCCCCACTCTCCCTCCACTCACTTCTTCTTCGCCGCCTTGGCCCCCTTCGCGCCAGCCGCCCCCGCCCCAGTCGAAAACACCTTCCTCGTCTTCTTCCACGCAAACACCAGATCCTCCACCCCACCCCGGTCATGCTTCGCCTTGCGCAGATACGTCAACCGCGCGCGGCGCGCCCTCTTGACCGCCCTCTTCACAATCTCAATGCCCGCCACGTTCTTGTTGTACACCTTGAACCACATCTCGACGCCGACGTTGGCCAGGTGGTTGCGCAGCAGCACGGCCGTGTCGATGCCGCGGCGGCGGATGGACATGACGACGCCCGCGAAGGGCTCGCCGCCGCGGCGGTGCGTCACCATCAGCACGTCGCCGGGCTTGGCGGCGTCGCGCGTCTTGGCGAAGAGCGCCGTGCGCGCGCCCGTCGGGTCCATCTTTTTGATTTGGGCTTCGTGCAGCGACTGGAGGACGTTGGGGGGCGGCGGGGAGAGCGCCGCGGTGTTGCCTGCTGCGGCGAGGGGGGGGTAGAGGGCGAAGGCGGTGCGGAGGGATTGGGTTTTGCGGTCGTTGAGGGGGACTGGCGGGTGGTTAGTGGGTGTTAGGG
>FTCU01000961.1_pt1 | contig 24387 bp, 25 predicted proteins | sample 1639521 | NCBI WGS metagenome assembly FTCU01 (sample SAMEA3914864, study PRJEB12502) | metagenome | biome: forest; material: soil | place: USA | collected 2012-03-12 | depth 0.3 m
CCCCTCGACGTACGAAACGCGAGACACGTTTGAAAACCCGCCACCCAGCCGGCAAGGGAGAGCGCCCACAAGGCCAATCCGTGGTGGCAATCACGACGGGCCCCGACATGGACAAGATTGGGGGACAAAATTAGCCATATCAAGAGAACGACACCCCAGTCCATGCTTTCAGCAGACGTGAGAAGCTCGTGCCGTAAGAGGGTGAATGTCGTGTATGGTACGATGAAGTGCTGTGCCGTCTCTGTAATCACTCGGAGCATGGCGGGGGCGATGCTCGTCCTCGCTTGGGGCAGTCCCAGGCTAGGCTCGGGTAAGTGCGTGAGATGACTTGAGACCATGGTCGAGGCAGAGATGTTGATTACTTCCCCAAATACCAAAGAGATGAAGAACAGCAACCCCACGGTCTTGGTGAGCGGGACACCCTGCATGGCACCAAGCTTGATAGTCTGACATGGGATGCCCCCGAGCAAGATCATTATCCAGCGAACCAGGGCGGTCCGCTCAATGTCGCGTTTGTCTTGGCTGGCCTCGTCGTCGCGGAACCGGTATGCGAGCTCGGCCTTGAAGTTGGCGAGGAAAGTCGGCTCTCGATAGCAGCGGTCCGCGTAGCGCGCCAGGAAGTGCAGCATGTCTCCGGCGCAGAGAATCGGAGACGAACGCATCCACAGGCTGTATCTGGCGGGGTGGTCGAGCACGCGGCCGACGGGCTGCGCCATGGCGCCGAGCATGAGAGGCATGAGTGCGAACAGCGCGACTTGCCATTTCACCTCGTCGGGGCTCCCTGTTGGCGGGGTGGGTTGAGCTTCGCTCATGGTGGACAAAGAGTGCGACCTCGAACTTCAGAATCGGGGGGGGACTGAACAAGAGCGGGTTTGATCTCAATAAGGTACCGGCAATTCCCTGAGAAGCCGAGTCATTTATCTCAGGGAGACAATGTCCATATGAATCGTCCTCGGAAGTAAGGAAGACAAATAAGAAACAAGACAAGAGACCCCCGCCCGCCTGCAGGTGAAGCACAGCCCCGACACGTGTTTAACGAAAGCTTGGGGCTGAGTTCGGGTTACTGCAAGCGTGAGCGGCCAAGGCAGAGAAGGCTCGCAAGGAAACGAGGTCATGCTGAACAATGAGTCTCGTTGGGCGATACCGCCTCTGTCAACACAGGCTCCCGAATATTAGGTATGTACTTAACTTCAAGTCCAGAAGTGATCTAATAAGTGCCTTGAACAAACCCCTACTTCTCACCTCACAGCTAACCGTTTGTTGATCTAGGTATCTCGCGAGAGGTAAGGTATCTAATAGCCTCCAACGTGCGCATCAACGTTCCCTCGCCTCGGCTATTCAGCAGGCGCTCAGCATCCCAAAAGACGTAACCCCGCCGTTTCAGTCTTTCAGGAAGGTTGCCACCGTATCTATTGCTGTACCTCCCGCCCCACACAGTGACCCAGGCCAAGGCTGGCCCGTTCTCCGTGTCTCCAGAAAATGGGAGCCTCTCTCCGCGGGCCTCGGCCCGGTCCTCGTCCAGAGGGTGCCTGAGTCGCCTGCGGGCTTGGGTTGACGGTTCCAAGACAAACTCAACCACACCCGGGGTTTTCATATAGTTTTGCATCCTCTTTGCTAGTTCTTCGTGGTCACTGGTTCTCAAGACGGCGTAGAAAAGTCGTAGCCCTCGTTCAGCGATGCCTTGTCGCAGACCTTTGAGGAGGACTGCCGAGTTGTCAGCCTGTTTGCGGAGGGAGAAAGAAACAGTAACAGTGACTATCTTACATTCGCCGTCGATATCCGATGTTCCAGGAGGCGTGTTGTGCCGGTCCTTGTGCACAACCGCCCGAATAGCCTCGAGAGTGGCCTTGTATTTGTCCCTTACGAGGATATACAAACAATGGATCTCTTCTATCTCCCAAGGTTTGAAGGTGCAGAAAAAAATAGCTAAAATGTCGGGCAAGAAGAACCCGTGCGGCGAGCGGTCTTCTTCAGGCCCTGGTCCAAATAGGTTGCAGTAAAGCTGGAAGCGATAAAGAGCCCTAAGAAGGCGGGTCCGCTCCATTGCAGAGAGGTTTCCAACCTCAAGCGCCGAATCGAAGTTGTAGAGGAAGCGGGCAGCGCATTCCAGGACCAGGTGCTGGGCGACTGAGCGGTAGAAGACTGCTATACCGATGAGGTGATCATCGGTCTTGCATGCTTCGAGTATCCGGTCGGGCGAGGCGGAGCGCAACTCGACGTACTTGTCCATGAAGGACCTGATGGCATGCTGCCGAGACTCGGGGTCTGCCGTCGGCTGGCAAAGCGAGACAGACGTCTGGACGGCGTAGGCGTCCACAAGCACGCTGCCCAGCGTCGTCTCGAGCGCGGCCCCAAGTAATGGCTTTCGATCGAGGAGGTATTGCTGGTGGAAGACAGGGGATGCGAGCACCAGGGCTCTCAGATCCTCCAAGTTGGTGATGCTGAAGAGAAGCCGCCGGCGTAATTCGGCAGGCAGCGATTCCAGTGTGACGGCGGGAATCACGAGCGGGCTCGGCTGAGTCGGGCTGTTTTCGACCACCGCGCTGACAGCGATAACAGTGTCGACAACGGGACCAAGATGCGCCTTTGCCCGTTTGCGCGGCGGCGAACAAGAGCCGGCGCTGGTTGATAAGTTCGCCATGGTTGCATTTCAGACTCTGAGCGTCGACGATGCGGTGCAGGGAGTATCGTTTGTACCAGTGAAAATGGGGGCAAAACTGGAAGGCAGTCGAAAGAGCAGAGTCAGCGGATAAACTCGAGCCCGGTCCGATGCGCTGGCCGATCTCAGACCGCAAGAGACGGCGAGAGCCTGATATGCTGACTCTGAGAGGAGCATTACTCAACGAAGATAAACTCATGCCTTCTTGATCAAGTTGACCAAGCGCATCCCGGATTTTGCTTCCTGTCAACAGCGCTACATCGGCGAGGAGCGTCGAGGAAGGCTCTGTTGTACTCCGGACCGTTCTGCCCTTGAGGACAGAGCATATTCTTGACTGACTCGAGTGACTACAGCAACGCGCAGCTGTCCTAGAAATAGCTGTGATACCTATTTCCTCTATGGCTGAGAGCCATCGTAGATTTTGACAAACGTGAGATTCGGAAGGAGGGTGCGAGCCGTGCTGGCGAATGCCTTCAGCTCGTCGAGCCCGAGTTTCGCTGGCCGATACGCGACACGCACTGTCAGGGAGCGCAGAGATTGCGGGAAAAGGGTCGCCAGCGGTTGTTGTCTGTCCCAGTCGTCCAAGAGCTTGGGGTCGATGACCAGGGTCTCCAGATACGAGAGTGAGGCAAATGGAGGCGCGGGCTCAGGGCCAGCATCATCGTCACCCTCCTCGTCCTCATTCCAATGGTTCCAATCTCTCATCTCGTATCCATACCGAAGGTCCAGGTCGAGGTGTTTCAGCTGCGGCGCGTAGTGTGAGAGAAGCTTCCTGAGGATCTTAGGGCCGAACTGCTCATGGTTGACGATCGCGCCGGCCGCGTCGTAGCCAAAGAATTCTAGTTGCGGGCATGACCGCAACAGGGTACGGAGAGAAGTAGCCGAAATCGAGCTCCGGTCAAGGCGGAGGTGCCGCAAGTTCTTTAGGGATAGAACTTCACGTCCTACGCCGCTTGTCATGTTGCTCGTGAACGTCTCCAAATTCGGCGCAGCCAGAAATAGGTCCTCGAGTTTGCTCAGGTTTGTACCCATCTCGGTATCGCTATGGGTGACGTAGACGTCTTTCAAGCGTCGGAGTATTCTCGACTCGAGAAAAACAAAACCGGAGCCATTGCCGATAGCCATGCTGAACTTCTCCAGATTTCGGCACATGGCGATCAGCACATTCGAGGGATGATCTTCGTCCACTCCGTCATCCCCTGTTTCCCCGTCATTCTGCATGTCGAGCTCGGCTTGATCCTCGCTAGACCAGCCGTAGCGCTCTGCGAGATCCCAAAAAAAGGTTCGGTCGTCGTCATCCTTGATCTGCTCCTGGCTGATGTCAAAATCGAGCCGTAGGACTTTGACGCGGCGGGCAAGATCGGGCCGGCCGGCGAGGGTTCGAAGGAGACTCAGACGTCGCCCGGGGTAGCATTGGGGCTGGTGGTAGAGAACGGGGCAGACGATGTGGTACAAGGCCCTGCATGTTGCAGCAAGATTCGCAAGGTCGCGGGTGTTGGCCAGCAGAGCGCAGCCGCCGCCGCCGTGGATGGGCGTCACCCAGCTGCGGTATGCCGGGTCTTCGGTGCAGTGCGGGCACAGCGCTTCTGCGATGCCTACGAGAACCGTCAGGGGCAGCCTTAGGAGGGGTGGACTGCTTGAGTCGGCCATGGTGGAACTGATGGTTGTCATGACTGGGTCGTGCGCGTGTTTGTCGGGGAAGACGCGCGATCACATCGAGTTGCTCCGAAAGAACTAAGAGAACACTCCCGGTTGGTTGTCCAGGCAGCAATTCAATCTCATTTCGTCGCTGCCCGCATCGTGCGGCATGGGCCCCACACCCTCGCGAACCCACCTTCACCGTCTCCGATTTTACAAAAGATAGAAGACCGTACCCTGGGTTTCCCCCTTTTGATTTCTTGCTCTCCCGCTGCAACGGCATCGCAGAAGCAGCAAGCGGCGAGAAACGCCGGTTTCCAGCTGCGCTGTCGGGAATGCAGACAGCCAGAACAGCATTTTCCATGCACCACTTCCACGACAGTGCCTTGCATGGAAAAAACATTCACAGCCGCACCGTTGCAATCAAAATGCGCTTGAGAACCTGCTCATTGATATGAGGTGCTATCCCGTCTATGAAGAAAAAGAAAACCGAAAACCGCTACGCCGACCCGACCTTCCTCTAAGTCTAAAACCGTCTAAGAGCAGCGGTACGAGTTGTACTGGCCCTTCTCAATGCACCGGCCGTTGGTCGGAAGCGGGTCCTCGATGCCGTTGCAGCCCTTGCCGCTGTAGACTGTTGTCGAGGTCTTGTATCAGCCTTTGACCCTTGCCTAGGAATCATGAGAGGAGCTGAGCAGCTGATTGTCACTTACCCCTGGGGTTGAGCATGCCGCCCGTGTTCCAGAAGAACGCGGCGGTGGCGTCGTCGAGGTCGTAGCAGCGGCCCGAGACGGGGGCGGCGTGGAACAGGATGTTCTTGTCGGTTTGGCTGACAGTCGGGTTAGCATAGGAGAAAGCTGGGCGGCGGGTTTGATGCTTACCACTCTCCCAGGGAGGGGTACTGGTTCAGCTTGGGCGCGTCGGCGAACACAGACGGCACCAGGGCGGCGGCGACGAAGAGGACAATTTGGGTCTTCATTTTGGATTTGGGTTATTGGTGGTGATGGTGGTGTTGGTGGTTGTGATTGGTTTGGTAGCTGTAGCTGAGGTTGGTATGTTGATGCTGAGTTGTGATGATGAAGTTTAGAACGTCGACTGAGGGGCAAAAGCAACTATCTTTATACTTCGATGACCTGTAATAGAAGAGCAACCTATTGCCCTACTCCTTTCGGCCATGTTCGACGTTGGCGTGAGGAATCACCGTGGCCCGTCCCACTTTACTGCGGTGGGCTACCGCTGTTTGACCCTATGGCTACAGTCGGCCACCTCTATGACCAAATGGCCATCTACTCAGAATCCTCGGGGGAGGCGGCTGGGCCGCTCGGCTTCCGGAGGATCGGACCCGGGGGCTAGTAAACGGCGCAGGCCGGAATTGTTGACTTCGCTTAACTTGGTTAAAGGAGTCGGACCACTGTTTCATATGGCAAGAAAGGATCGCGAGAAAAAAACTAGACCGCGATAACACACCCGAAAGGCACAGCAATTTGCAGACGTTGGCCGTCTTGGTCTAAAAGCAAGCTTGGCCGGTTCCAATGTTAGTAGGTTTTATGTGCCGTCGGGTCCCTCCTAGATCACCTCGGATTTGGAAAGTCTGTGAAGTGATGTGGAATCATAGAATCCACTAATTGACCTACCTTACCTACAGGTACACAGACACCGCCAGGACTTGCCTGTATGCCGGGCTTGTGTGCTGGTGGGATGGTAATCTCACAAGCTCCTCTCGCTTGCTGCGGCGGATGCCCTATCAACCAAAATGCATGAAAGAGGTATCAGGGGGCTGAAAAGCTGCTGTCGTATTTGAAGACTACATTTGTACGTCTTTCGCTTCCCATGTCCTTGTCCATTCAAAGCTTACATCGAGCTGCCCATCAGTTCCCTCCAGATTGAGCGAACCATCAGGTATACTTGAGGCTCCTGGATAGCCAGCGCTGTTGTATCCTACTTTCCTTTGTCGTACATTAAGCTGTCGTGCACCACTGCAAGGGAAGGAGATGTATCCCTGCCGATGGGGCAAGATGACCGTTGCCGGCCGGGGCTCGGGCTCTGACGTCGTGCGACTCTCTCAGGTATCCGCGGGGATACGAGGAAGACAGCAGCAGACAAACATGCTCATTTGATCTACAGCTGTCTCCTCCAACCCCACCGAGCACTTTACCAACCCTCGAAATGGCACCAACCATCGTTCTGATCACGGGCGGGAACCGCGGCCTGGGACAAGGCCTCGTCAAACGGTTCCTAGCCCAGCCAAACCACGTGAATCCCCAATCTGCCTTAGTCCCGCTGCGCCTTCTTCGCTCAACACGGCCTCTACAACCAAAAGAGCCCTGAAACTGACGGCGGCCCCCGCCGAACGCGCGCAGACCGTCATCGCCGCCGTGCGTGACCCGAACCACCCGACCGCCCGGGCGCTGGCCGATCTCACCCGTGGCCCCGGCAGCACGCTGATACCGGTTCAGTACGACGCCGGAAGCGAGCAGGGCGCTGCGGACGCCGTTTCTCGTCTCCAAGGGGAGCACGGCGTTGATCATCTCGACATTGTTGTCGCCAACGCCGGAATATGCAAGCAGTGGCCACTGGTCAAGGACGTCAAGCGGGCCGATATCCTCGAACATTTCGAGGTCAACGTTCTGGGCGTCGTCGCGCTGTACCAGGCCACTCGCGACTTGTTGCAGCGCTCCACGGCTAAGACGTCCATCTTTGCCCCTATGGGGTCGATGGCAGGATCTTTGGGGTGAGCCCATCTTCAGAGGGAGGGGGTGAAAAGACCGTGCCAGGACTGACTCTAATATTGGGGCAGGAAGCAGCCCCCGATGCCCGACGCCTCGTACGGGCCATCCAAGTGCACGCTCAACTGGTATGGTGTCCGGATCAACGCCGAGGACGAGTGGCTTACCGCCTTTATCCTGGACCCCGGATGGGTCCAAACCGATATGGGTCAGAGAGCGGGGCAGGAATTGGGCATGGGCGAGGCAGCTGGCGATCTCGATACTTCTGTTGATGGTCTGTTCAAGGTCCTTACGACGGCCACTAAGAACAAAGTTGGCGGGAAGCTTGTGTCGTTCACGGGCGAGATTCGGGAATGGTGATAGGGGTGAATAAGAGCTGTGGCATGAGGGTGGGTGGTCATGAGCTTGCAGACAGAAGGATGCCATATGAGTAACTGACGGTGTCCATTTCTAGAGGTATCCCGCGAATACAGCGTGAAGAAACGGCGCTGCTTGCAAAGTAACGATCCCCTTCTCCATCTTCGGCACAAACACCTGAACCTCCCAGCGCTCCTCGCTCTCTACCACCCTCTTTCCCTCCTATTCGATCAATGACCTCGGCCTGTACGAGAGGTCCCGCTGCACCAATCCCGACAGACCGACCGCGAACAAGCCCCAATTCTTCTCGCCTCCGGTCCTCTCATGAAAAAAGGGGCGAACTCGTGACATCGAGCCTTGAAGCCGAGGGAAGTTCGGGATCGAGGCCCGACTCTTGTGCATGATTGTTCAAGTCCGCTGCGTAGTCGAAAACAAGAGCGTAAACCATTGCGGTGCCCTCATGCCCAAAATTCTCATCTTCCATAGTCCAAGGACTGCATTCTTGATGGCGCCCAGTGATTTCGCGAGTCCCAGAGGTAGCAACGGTGTCTGCCCGAATGTTGGAAAGAAGAGAGGAAAGTTTGGGCAGAGAAAGATTGGTGGAACCTGCCACTCCTTGCATTCTGCTGGGAAGCCAATGGTCTAACTTGCGCAGCGCCATGGCTCTATACAGAGCGCCGAAGACCGCGCGGTCACACACTGACTTGCGACATCTGGACATGGAAATGAGAGATTCCATGGCATCTTTGATCCTTAAGCGAATAAGGTCGATCTGCGCCTTGCGTTCCCACTTCACGGCTTCTGCGATGAGGTGAGTGCCTGCTTCATTGGTCAATCGCCGTCAAGGAAGGTCAGGTCATACCAAGAATCCCCAACAACTGGAGGCGGTCGTCCCTGTAGAGGTCGAAGTTTGGTTGACCGTCGATGTACAATCGGCCGTCGGCGTGGGTTGCTGCACGGGTCACGAAAGAGATAATGGCTCTGCAAAAGCCCTTTCCGTATCCCAGCCTATGACAGATTGAGAGGTAGTCGATGAGGTCGTCGGCCATGCAGGAATCGAGTCTTGTATTGTCGTTGGACGCAATCCAACCAACCCAGAATGGCTTCAGGAGACGGATCATATCGTACTTGTACGCGAGCACCGCAAGTTTGTGCAACTCTCCACAAGCGATTGCCTGAGGCAGGTTGTCAAATTTGCCGTGCATCACAGACAAGATGATTCCGAGCTCTTCCGGGCGCTCTTCGGGGAGCGGAATCTCCCAGGTATCCCCTTCCTGTTGTGCTTTTCCTTCTGAAAATGGCCCATAGAGCAGTGCCTCCCAGACCGGAGACGAGCGTGCGAGAGTCCGCGAGCAGACTCGGAAGACGACCCGATCCGCCCCAACGAGCAGTTTCAGGTCGCCGCGAGGGTCGAACTCTCCAACATCGCCGGATTCCCAGCTGCGCTTCATGCTTCGGTTGGGTTGGCGCAACGTCGACCAAGGTTGCAGAGAAAGTGGATGCGAGGTTTCTCGAGGGCCGGGTGCAGTGGAGGGAGTGAATCGCACTGTTTCTCGAATTGTTCAGCACGCAACATTCCGAACTTGACTGTCAGTTGCTTCGCTGGCGGCCGAGGAAGCAAATTTAATGGCCTGAGGCCCGGGGCTGATGCAAATGGGGTCGACAAGTTGGAAACGAGGGGAGAACACTAATTCTCAACGACAAACATACGAAGCGAAGCAACTGTGGGAATATTAGGTGCTATTGCTGAGCAGCAATAGACGGCGTCGTTTTTGCAACAGCAACTTACCTCAGGCATGGAGTCCGATACTCCTTGACCTTTTCTGTGGGGTGGAGGGGGCACAGTGGGAGAGTCGTGGTATTTTCCCCGTGATGTGTGGTGAGAGAGGAAAAGGCAGTGCCCGGTCTGCCGGCCCAGGCAGCAGAGAGATAGAAAGGCACTCAGGAGTCAGGAGTCAGGGGTGGGGCACCTTCCACATCTTTTGACAGTTGCCTTCGCCCAAAGACTTGGAAGATTCAATTCACTAAAGCGCAAACCCGTTTGTGAGGTGGCTTCCCTTTTGGGTTGACACCCGCATTCTGACTGGATTGTCTGACCCGAACAGCGTTTGTGCCGGCGATCTAACCGCGAGGTACAACATCTGCACATGGGGCTTGACAGCAGCGGCGAATCAGTTAAGAGTGGTACTACATCCATGTATGGTCCCCTGAGTTGGAAAGAGAACTACAAAGAATGAGAACGACGACTGATTTTCACGAAAGACACAGCTCGTCACCGCTGAAGTCCGGTCATGGATGATAATGATAAGGAGAGAGAGGACAAGGAATCTGGAAGAAAGAAGCTTGTCGTGTTCCTCGCTGTAAACTTGGAATGATTCGTTGCCGCGATGACGAGACATAGCTTGAGATGTATCGTCTTTGTTCCAGTTGGTTCGGGTCAGCCGCGGGCTGGGGTGAAAAGTCCAACGACACAACACAGCGCAGAGCACCAAAACTTCAAACTCAAAATTTGAACAAAATGGCATTTCCCATGGTATCTTCCCCCCTTTCTATTCCAAATTCTGACGCGTGTTTTTCACAGACGCCAACTCAATATTAATATCGGTCTTGACCTCGATCCGGTCCCGCGGGGTACCCCGCCCCCGCCCGTCACCAAAAGACACCATAACACTATCCTCGTCGCTGTCCTTGACCGTGCGCCTCGTCGCTGGGCGCGAGCCATTGAACTCCCCGCGCTCGGCGTCGCTGTGGTTCCGAACCGATCGCGGGGTGTTGTTGTGGCCGGCTGCCTGGCCTTGGCCTGGCCATTCCGAGTCGTTGTCGATTGCGCTGCTCGAATACTCGGTCGAGATGCCGAGGCGGGCGAGCAGGCGGATGAAGGGGCCGCGGAGGCAGGGGATGCAAGCGGCGATGATACCCACCTGCGCCTCGATGCCCGCCCAGAGCGCAATGCCCATGCCGTCGCCCGCGGGATCTCTGGTTTGATCGTACCGGTGGACTATGACCGTCTTGACGATCGACGCGGCCGAGGCGAACAGGCCGAGGCTCAGGAGAAAGCCGATGATGAAGCGGTGGAGGGCCGAACGGCGGATTTGGCGTATGAAGGTCAGTGGGATCGTGGCGTAGATGACATCCGTGAGGATGACCAAGACCGAGGTCACGGTCATGCTGACCTTGAAGGCCTCGACGCTCCAGCAGTGCTTCACGTTATCGGGGATGGTCGGGTCCCATAGATCAGTCATCGGAACGCAGCGCGTCGCCTGCATGATGGTAATGTACACGGCCGTCACGATCTGCACGCCCAAGACGAAGTAGAGGAACCATGTCCAGCCGCGTGCGCGTTGAAACCGCAGCAGCATGACTGCGATGCTCATTTTGAGCAGGGCTACCGACCATGTTGTCATGATCTCGGCGACGACACTGAGCGGCGCGACCTTGAGGATGAAGCTGAAGGACACAGAGTCTGGGCGCGAGCCTCTCAGCAGCGGGTACATGGTGACGATGACGACGGCCATATCAACCAGGCCGAAGAACTGCAGCAGCTTTATTAGCAGCGGGTCCAGACCCCCGAGACGGGCGGGTTACACTCACCCCAGCGCCCACAATGAGGTAATCGTCGGCATCGAGGCGTTTGTTTGTTTTCCACCGCGACACGATACGCAGGATGACTATCAGGGTCGAGAGGGTGAAAAGGACGGAGAGAACTCCAACGTAGGTGTGAGCCAGGTTGTATTGGAGGTCGGTCACTGTGGCGCCTGGCAGCTGTGGCATATCGGCCGTAGATCCGGGCTGGCCTGCCATGGCCGGTGGAACGAACGCCGACCGGACCGCGGATGGCGATCTCTCGGGTGCTGGCTCCTGTACCGGTACGATCCAAAGATTTGACCATCTGAAGGACGCAACTTGGGTTTGAAGGACGCGGCCTGCGCTCAAAAAATGGGAGGAGTCTCGAGGGACCTCATGACGGCCATGCGTGTCTTCGCGAGGTTCTTGGGGAGATCGGCGGACCCCAGCAGCACGCAAAAGGGGATCGACTCCCCAAATCCCTCCAATCTCCAACTGGGAGTTGCCGGGATGCGTAGGGACGGCGCCATCGGGCGGGCGTTGGTGTGCTGCGTGATTGGCCCCGGCAGTCCCAGCCACAACACCCCATGCCTGGAACGATCTTTCGTGTCAATTTTTGTCGACCGGGCTCGAGCCCGGCCAGGGTCAGCCGCAAGTCTGGCCCAGAAACGGTAAAGCGTCAAATCGCCACGCGAGCGCCAGGACGCCATGCCATGGAGCCATGGATGCAGCAGTCCCAGAATGGTGGTGTGGTCGGTGGCCTTGTGGTGGCTTCATGATCGAGGTGACCCAATCGATACGTTATTGATCTGGCCAAGGATGATGCAGAAGAGAGTTTCCCCAGTCCCAGGCAGGACCACAGGCCCAGCTGGCCGGGCCCAGCTCCTTGGCCCGGGTGCTCGAGGTGGTCCACTGGAACCTCGTCCGCGGGGAACTGCCTGCAGCCGATCTTTGGCGGGGACACGGCTGTTTCCGGTGTGCAAAAGTCAACCAATTGGCTGAGGGTTCTTGTCCTTTCGTGGCCGGAAACCCGGCACAGTTCCGGCACTCCCCATCAAACATCCAGGCTAACCTAAAACTGTGCGTTACTCCGGGCCACAGAGCTTCTCAGCAGTCTGGTTACTCTGGTATTGATATCGATGGTTGAGAACTGGAAGCAGTGGTATCACCCGCTAAAATACAGAATTCAAGAAAAAAGAAAGCAGAAACTTGTCCCCGGCCTACCCTCTGCCTCGAATCAACGTCGGCGAGCTAACCACTTAATTACTCAGGCATTTCATATCTTGTGACAGGTTGCTGCTGCTGCGGCTGCAGCGCAGAGAGCTGGTGCTGAATGGCGTCCTGTTCCCGGTCAATCTGCTCCAGTTCCAAAAGCCTCTGCCGTCTCTCGTCCAGCCGCGCCTGTCGCGCACGCAGGTCGCCAACGGCCCGGTCTTCTGGGGTCGCGGGCTGATTCGTCGTCGGGTTCGACGAGCCCGAAGCCTCGACAGGGCTGATCTCATGGCGAGCCGGAGGGCCGTTGCTTCCCGGGCCTTGCGGGAGCTCAACCGGGGCTGTGACGACCGAACCGCCCAGTTCCGGGACCCGTTGGGTTAAAGTCTCGGGACCAAGTTCCGGGACATGCCGGGCCTGAGTCTCGCCGCCCAGTTCCGGGACCCACCCGGCCAGAGTCTCACCGCCTAGCTCTGAGACGGCCGTTGGGCCGTCGACGCCGAGCTCGGGAACTTTTTCAACCTTCTCTGCTGCCGCTAATTCCAAGATGCCGCCACCGCCGCGCGGATCATCATCCAACTCTCCAACCGTAGAGTGGGCGCCGCCGCGTCTCCTTCGTCGACGACACACTGCAAAGATGACTGCGGCGACCAAGACCAGGACAACCAGGACCACGCCGACCGCGATCCCGGCGATTGCGCCAGTTGACAGCCCGCTACTTCCGGTCCCGATGTTCTGCGAGAGTCCTGTGGAAGTCCCTGTCGGGACATCCGAGGTCGTCGTGCTCGATGTCGTCGTTGTGCTCCCGGAAAGGGAGCTACTACTACCGGACTCTGAGCTACTACTGACTGTGGTTGTCGGTAGGTTGCTAGAGGAGGTAGATGATGTCACGGTAGTTGGAGGGACCGGCGGGGAGGAGGAGCTGGTTGGGCTGGGAGGGGTGCTGGTATCCGGACGATTGCTGCTGGTCGAGGGTTTTTCGGCGGAGCTGGTGGTGCTCGTGGGGTCCGGCTTTGGGGCGCTGGAAGTAGTGGGCGCGGGGACCGCACCACCGCCACCGCCGGTGATCTTGAAAGGGAAGCTATACTGGAAGATGCTGGTGTCGGACTGGAGGGTGATGATGATGCCGTATGTTGCCAGTGTAGCATCAGAGGGTACCGTCCAGCTGTACGAGCCAGCCGAGCCATCAACACCGGCTACAACACAACGATCAGCAAACGAGGCTCTTCAACCGACATGTTCACCGGTGCTGTCTTACTCGCGATGGTCCCAACGACGCTCAAGGTCGCAGTACTCGCTCCGCCAAGAAGGCCGAGGGTGACGGCGCCTGGGTGGGCGGCGCTAGGCTGCCACACTATCTGGTACGTCGAGCCTGCGGGAACGCTCTCACCCTGGCCGGGCTTGGTAATCGCGTCGAAACCAGGCGTCACGTCGGCGAGCGCCGTGACCGCCAAGGCGAGGACGGTGGCGAGGGAGAAACGCATCGTTTGCTGCTGTGCCCCTCTCACGCACGAGATTTACACGGCGCGACGCGTGATCTGCGATGGGCCGATTGATACAAGAAGGAGAGGTGAGTGGCTTGGTGTCCTCCATACGATGCAGAGTTCAGTTAAAGGTGGCTGGTGGCGAAAGCGGTTGCGGCTGAACGCCTCGACCCCCTGAGCCGTGGTGTGCTCAGGGGTCAGCCGCACGCAGGGATCGATAGTTCCCTGTTGAAGGTCTGCGCGGGGCAGTTCCAAGTTATGATTGCCCGACCTAACCAAAGCTGGAAGTTGCTCGATAACGCAAGTTTATGCTTTTACTCAACACCATCAAAAAAGAAAGCCGGGACCGCTAGGCGGGCTGCTGGTTTTAGTCGGGTATCAGTCGACGGCGACTCGCCCTAGCTGACGGCTCGCGATCTGAACGCTTCACTTCTCACGGCCGGTGATGACTTTAACATCGTAGATGGGACTAGTATGTCGACCATGACAGCTTTCAAGTACGTAGTTAATGGCATACCTCAGATCCCTCTGACTCCGATACAAGGAGCCTCATCTCAGTCAGACCCCAGCACCTTCGATCCACACGGCAACGGCAATGTAGAGGATACAAAGTAGCTTGACGGTGCCTTGAATCAAGTCGTCTTTCTCTGTGGAATCATAATATTCACTCCGCAGAGCCATTCCCAGCTCGAGCAAAGGCAGACTCCATGCTGACATTCAGTCGTTGATGATGCCCTGACCGTCGCCTTCGCAGTTGAAAACTTGAGGTACCTATAAATATTCAAGAGTACTCCAAAATATCGGTGCCATAAATCCCAGGAAAAGAGCTCATGTTCGCGAGGAACCCTGGGTAGGTAGGCAATATAGGATGGACGGAGCATGGACAAAAACCACAAAAACGCCACTGATATACTACTTCAACTTGGTCTCTTTAAGTTTGACTCAGCTACTAGCCGTCTCTGAGCTGAACCAAGATTCTTCAAGATCCTTCACAGAATAATAGGCCCATCCGATCCGCGAGTATGCCGGGTAGTCATTGCCACACTCTTCAAAATCAGACAAAAATCATCTCCACCGTACAGTCTTCGCAGCCTTATACATGCCAGCTGTCTATCGATCAAAGGTCCATTTCCATAGTCCTCAACGCAATTTAGTTCAAGGAAAACTACGGTTAACCCTCTTGAGCGAGCAGGAGAAGAATGGGGCGTTTTTTTCCGTCACCACCCGGGAAGCATTCACAAGCCGAGAGCTTGGCACACTCCCACATGATCTCACCACCTCTGAATCGAATCAGGCGAGACGACAAGAACCGCTCTTGAAACGCCTAGGCCCGAGTCATGAGCGAGAACCTCTCTGCATGCTGAGGTTCATGGGCAAAGACCGAGTCCGGCAAGTGCCGATGGTTGAGCAGATTGCGGACATAATTAGACATCGTACTCAGTTCCGCCCAGAGCCTTGGCGGTTTACTTTACGGGCTCGAAGGTGTGCAGGGTGTCCGGGTAGCAGCCGCCATCGTCAGGACTCAGAAGCAGGCGCCGTGGCGCACAAGGTGACGAAGGCATCGCTGTAGATGGGAGCCATCTGGACCGCCTGCTCGGAGTCTCGGACCAGTCGTCGACGTCTTGGATGATGCATACCTAGGTATGGAATCGATCCAGATGTATCGGATGCCCAGACGCCGAGTGACGTCGATGGCGTCTCTGAAGGTGGCAGGCAGATTCTCTTATGAAATAGCTCATCGATTCTCGTCTAGATTTGCCACTGTGGTTCGACATGCTGGGCGCGTAGCGGCTCCAGCAGTGACTTAGACAGATGTATTGCCCTGTCTCCAATTTTGTCTCGTACAACTTGACCGCGGGTAGACTGACGTCGATGACCCGCTTTGGCAGTGTTGCCGGCACCCGGTCTAGACTCTAGACAGTCACGAGATGTCTGACAGATCTCAAGCCACTCGCGAGCTTGGGCAAGACTCTCTTGGGAGGCAGTGGTGCTGGAAACCTTGTGGACCAACATATCGGGGAATGGCTTTTGAAGACCTAAAACGGTGAATCCGGCTTCGTGTTCCCATGATATGTGATACGTACCCGGCAGGAAGAACTTGGAAGATGTCGAATGATCTGCCCGAGAGCCTGCGTCGCTTTTGGCCGTTGACCACCCATAGGTAGTCAGACCATCTCGTCTCTCTTTTTCAGAGAACCTGTTGCTCTCTTCCAGGGGTGTGGAACAGGATGCCTGCAGCAATACACTGCTCAAATATGCCCATCGCACAGATCATTTCCAAGCACGTCAACTATCAACGCATGCTCAGAGTATTTTAGCGGTGCAGCACAGAAATTGCACACTTCCGGTCGGTATTCTCCAGTGAGAAGTCGGGCAACCGCCAGGGGTTCGTGTCCATGGTGCGATTGTTGCCCAACAGACCGGACTTGATGATATGAAGTGGGTATCGCAGTTTTCAGACTGAATTTTGGCCCCCTGTCTGAGTAAGGTAGCTTCATTTGACTGGGTCAACCGACAACCCGGAGGCTTGGATGGAACTTCTTGAAAGGTCGAGTCCCTTACGGACACAAATCAGAAATAAGTGTGAATCTCAGACGTAGGGCAGTTTCCTCTCAAGAGAACAAAATCGGCCCCGAATTTGATTAGACGACAGCGAGTGGCTTTGACGTTGAGAAAGAAACAAACCAAGAGTCTAATTAAGTCTCTCCACATCAACAACAACTAGGTACTACCAACGCACCTACTACCAACAATTTCGCCCGCCATTAAGGTCGAGGAACAAATCTCCCGGCCACCAAGTTTTCTTCTGCGCCTCTCGCGTCTCATGTCAGCGTCGGACGGTTGGAGCTCTCGTAGGTCTGCGACATCGATCCAAACCATCAACAACGTTCACTCGACGTAGGCCGACAAGCTGTCGCCCCTATCGCTCTCTGCCCACGTCTCAAAAACTGCCACGGATGGAACCGTCCACTCCAGCGGCTCGCCGAAGAAGCCGCCCTCCAAGCCTGCCGTGATGATGTACCTAATCTCCGCGAGTATTTGACAAAAGATCAAGGGCTTGAGATTTTCAAGGGGTATTCGTCTATCCTGCATTGCTTGAGAGCTTTGGCAACGGACAGAGGTCTAGCGAGCATCTTCATACACCCCGCACATCCCTCGCGATGGACTCCGGGCGCGGGTCAGAGTATGCAACAGCATCACATCTGGCTGGCAGAAGCGGAGCAGGATATCAAGAAACATGCTGAGCGGTTCGTGTTTGAGGGCAAGGAGTCATGCAACAAACCGGAGCCGAGAAAGAGCACTTGGCAACGCTGGTACGAGGTGGAGTTCACTTACGGTCATATACACTGGGAGAATCCGCTGTTTGATGACTATTTGTAATCAAGGGCTTGACTCTGGGATTCAGAAGGCGTGGTGGACGCGTGGCGGTTGGCGTGTCATCGGTGGGTATCATGGATAGCGAGCTGCGAAGGTGTGGGGGGACTCGGCTCGAGGTTGGGAGATAGGTCGACGACTTGGTGTTCGCGAGGGGTTGTCAGATTGTCAAAGCTTGACAGGTTGAATGCCAACCAATGCCGACTGCAGAGCGCAGTGTATATACCAAGTCTATAATATGTACAGAGTCCAATGTACAAGTCCCATTTTCCCAACCAACCGCTCTTCCCGAGCCCCAGAATTATCAACATCAACAAACACCAAACAACATCCTGTGATCCTGTCATTTAGTGCTATACCGCACAGTAACATCCCTCGTCCTCATAATCCCCTTATTAGCCGTCTCCTGCTTCTGCAGGATAATCTCCTCGCTGTTCGAGTCCGACGGCACGACATCCACCGCCTCGGCCGACGAGTAGTCTTGCGAGGTGCCCGCAGGGGACCGCGCGCCGTGGACGCGCGTGACAGTGCGGTCCTTGGTGTGCATCTCGAACTCGTCCAGGTCGTCGTGCTGGCTGCGGTTGCCGCCGCGCCCGCGGCCCGCGTACTTGCTGCCGATGGCCTCGGCGGGGCCCATGGGTGTGCGCCCGCTGCGGTTGCCGTAGGGGTTGGTTGGGTATGAGTAGCCGGCGGAGCTGTTGATCTTGAGGAGGCGGCCGACGAGGGGCTTGAGGAAAGAGGCGCAGGATGCTACGATGCCGATGTTGAGTTGGAGGCTGTGGGTTGGGAAGGCTGGGTTAGTGTCTGCTGAAGTTTGTTTGGGGTCTTGTGCTTGGGTTCTAAAACGTACTTTTGCCAAAAGTGAACCCAGTACTCGAAGGTGGTGTCTGGGCTGCCGCCCGTCGTGAGCATGTACACGGCCTTGAGGATACCCATGAGGACCGAACTACAGGTGAACATGTCAGTGGCGAGTACGATTCACAGACCGGTGACGGGTTGAGACTTACACGTATCCCAGGTTAAGAATGCCAATCACGTATAACCGCAGCCGCAGCTTCATTTTGAGGTTCCAGATAATCGGGACGGGCAGCGCGCCCAGGACCACGTCGGTGAAGATGTTGCAGGCTAGGTGGTGTCGATGTTAGTGTATCTGAGAGGCATGGTCTGGGTCCTCGACAGGACGGCACTCACCAATGTTCCAGTACGTCAGATCGACAAACACAACGAACGACTTGCAGCGGGGATCGAACGGGTTCGCCCACTGAAACTCCCACCAGCCCGAAAACGGCGTGCAGTAGACGAACAGCCAGGCGATAGCCTGGATCGAGTAGCAGACGACGAACGCTGTAGACAATCAGTATGCGCCCGGGCGGGGAGAAGGCTTGACCGCAGGGGCAAGTCGAGCGTGGAGCGTACCAACAACAGCAAAAAGCGAGTACCGATACCACTTCAGATCGCTCTTGAGCCGCAGCAGACTGATGGCCATGGATATCCTGAGCAACCCCATGGCCACGCCGTCCGACAAGACCGTCTTCCAGAATCCGATGTGCTCAAACTCGGTGCGCTCCTCCACCGTCAACACCGGCCCGTGGCGGCCCAGCCCGTACGGGATCTGGAGGACTAGGCAGATCCATGACCCGAGGGCGAGAAGCTTGACAAGCAGTCAGCAACCGGCGATCCATCAACCCAAATAAACGAGCAAAAATAACTTGAAGCGAGGGGACCAAAAACGTACAACAGCCGCAACAACAAGCCCATCGTCAACGCCAAACGCCCTCACCATCACCGCCCTGACATACACCCGCAGCGAGACAAAAGCCAAGGCGAGGAAGTGGAACGCCCCGACCAGCCCCACGATCCGGCCCGCATTGCTCTCGTTGACATACTCGGCGGAATAGGTGGTGGTAGGCGCAGCCATGTTGAGGGGTCGGCGGTGCCCAGCTGGCGATCGAGACTGGGGGCTCGATCGAGAGCGGAATCTCTGCTTTGATGAGGATCACCACTTGGACGTCCGCTTCGGCTGCTGCTAGTGGTGGTGGCGGCGGTTGTCGAGCAGCATTTCCCCTTGAAAACAGACGCTGCCCGGCGCCATGGTTCGGGCGGTGGGTCTCGGGCGATTTTAAGCACACCACGAACGCGACGCACATGCGCAAGCCAGAGAAGGCCCGTTTTTGGAGCGTTGCTTGCGAGGCCAGAAACGACGTTCGGTTCTCAGGATTCCCGGATGTCGGTCCCCGGACTGGTGTGGCCTGCCCAGCGTCGGAGTCCACCTTCCTGCTTCGAGATGGGCCTCGAATCCTCCGCTAGCCTGGCAGGGGGGTAGGGGGGCCGTCGCTGGGACGGCGACGACTTGCCGGCGACTCGGGTGAGTGCCGGACCCTCCGTCCCATTCTTTGCCACTCTGGACCCTCTTTGGGTCCCCGAACGGAAAGAAGAAAGGCATGTTTGTTTGATTTGCCCATGTTGCTGCCGGCCGTTGGATTCGGCATCGCAAGACGTCCTGTGGCGTTTGTCGTTTGCCGTTTGGTTCCGGATTCCGGGTTGGGGATTTCTAACTACCGCTTGGTACTCCTGTTGTGTAACCCCGGTACTCTCCCATACAAGCCACGTGTAGCCCAGCTTCCAGGTGAGACGAGTCCAGAATCTCCTTTGTCTCGAGTTGCTTTTTTCCCTGTCGTGGGGGGCCAGTCGTATCTGCAGCCGTTAGTGTCGTTGTCGTCGTGGAACCCTTGAGCTGGTGTCTTCCTGCACTAGCACAGGGGTTCGGGACAGAGTTTTCCACTTCGGGTCTCCAGGTCGCGAATGTCTCGTCTGCCTTTCTTGGGTCGGGTCCCTCAGGGTGCCGCCGTGCCGGGCTTGCCGGCAAAGAGGGTCCGGCCAAGATTGCAGTGGTCTGGGGAGTGGGACCGAGTCATGCCCCATCCAACAGGATGTGTACTACTAGCCGACGTGCATTATATCGTGCTTGGCAGTCAGAGGAACGCCGGACGTTACGTTGTATCTGGACTGAAGTGCTGGGTAGTAACCCCGAGTTTTGATTCTCCAAAGGTTCGACTTGGCTCGGCATGCTCCGAGCAGCATCGGGCATGTCCAGTGTTGATCACTTTTGTCGTCAATCGTGGCTGTCGATCCGGATCGTCGATCGGAGAGCGGCCGATGTCTGCAAGAAAACCCATGTTCCCATGCTGAGCAAGCATGTCTCTTGTGTCCACTTGACGATGCAGATTCATCTCTGTGGTTCGGTGTCTGCAGAACCCCCATGCCCAACTAGCATGGTTGTCGTGCCCACTTTGGATGTTGTTGGCCCTGGTGTTTGTGGGAACCCCCATGCCCGACTAGCACGGCTCTTATACCCACTTTGGATCATCTCTTGTTGGATCCTTCGACCCCTTTTTGTCCGCAGTGCCTGCACAAGAGTCGTCGGACCCACGGGCCGGGGTGGAGCAACCTGGCTTGGGGTGGTATTTCTCCTGCATTGAGAGTTCAGGATCGATCTCCTGTACAAGGAGGTGGATAGCACCGCCGCCGGGCTTTCGAGAATGTCCGGCATGCCCCCTCGCGGTGACGAATTCCGGGGCCAAGGAGCAGGCCATAATTTCAATAAGTAATTTCTCCAACGGAGGTCGGAGGTTGGCACCTGTCCCATGTCGTCGTCGGCAGTTAGGTCAACTCCCGCCACGTGTTTACGGCAAACTAGCCGTGGTGGGAAGGTTGGCGTCGTCGTTTATTAAGATCACCGATGTGCCTCCTCTCCGGCCACGTTTTTCTTCTGAGTGCTGTCACATCCCAGGATTCATACACTGCAGCTCCTCTTGGCATTTTCTTGGAGCAAAGATGCGTCAGTTCATGCATGTCGCCGTGGGCCTTGGCTACCTCGCAGCCACAGGTGCCGCCACCCCCGCCAACCTGCGCCTGAAGTGTGAGACCTGCAGCCAGACCATCTCTCGGGACGTCGTTGTCATTGGCGGCGGCGCGTCCGGCTCTCACGCCGCCGTGTGGATCCGTGACGCCGGGCACAGCGTTGTTGTCGTGGAGAAGGCCAGCCAGCTCGTGAGGCCCCCCCTCTCCCAGTCTTGACTCGTCGATGGGTTTTGTTTCTTTTCGCTTACACACACTCCCAGGGTGGCCACACCAACTTCTATCATGACTCGGTCTCGGGCAAGACGATCAACGTCGGCGTCCAGGCGTGGATGGAGTACAAGGACTCGTTCGACTTCCCGGCGCGCATGAACGTGTCGACCAGCGGCTCGATGCAGTTCACGGCCAACACGGCGCAGTACATCGACACCAAGACCGGCAAGCCCGTCCCCAACTATGCGATGCCCAGCTCCGACGACCTGTACCCGGCCTTGGCGCGGTACCTCGAGGTCCTCGAGAAGTACGAGGACATGATCCTGCCGGGTCTTCTCAATTTCCCCAAGCCCGAGGATATCCCGGAGGATCTGCTCATGCCCTTTGGCGAGTTTGTCACCAAGTACAACCTCGAGGCGGCGGTCCCGCAGATCTGGGACTCGACGGCGCAGGGCCTCGGCGACACCATGAGCGTGGTCACGCTGGCCGTGATGCAGGCGTCGGGCGTGCCCATGGTCAAGGCGCTGCTGGGCCAGGGTGCGGCGGCGGTCCCGGCCTCGGGCCGGCTGTACGACCTGTACGACGCCGTGGCCAACTTCCTCGGCGACGACGTGCTGTACTCGAGCACGGTGGTCGGCGCCACGCGCAAGAGCAGCGGCATCTACCTCCGCGTGCAGGGCGCCGACGGCAAGGTGACGTGCATCCAGGCCAAGCGCCTGCTCATCTCGGCCGAGCCGACCCCCGAGACCATGGCGGCCTTCTCGCCCGACAGCACCGAGAGCAGCGTGCTGGGCAAGTTCAAGTTCCCGACCGTCTACGCCGGCATCATCCAGCACCCGTCGCTGCAGGTGCTCAACTCGTACTCGGACCGCACGGCGGACGCGGGCTCGTACAACTTCACGTCGTTCCCCATCGCGCCGCAGGTCGGCCGCATCGACTACCTCGGCGGCACCGAGAACCTGTTCCAGTTCACGGCGGTCGGCACGACCTCGGACACGACCGAGACCATGCAGGCGCTGATCGGCGAGGCGATCGACAACATGATCGCGACCGGGGTGCTCCCCGCGACCGAGGGCGGCAAGGTCACCTTTGACAGCTTCGCCAACCACGGCCACATGCACGCGCACGTCTCGGCCGAGGACCTCCGGGCGGGCTTCGTGCAGGACCTCAACGCGCTGCAGGGCCGCAGCAACACGTGGTACACGGGCGCGGCCTTCTCGGCGGGCTTCACGACGGTGGTGTGGGAGTACAACAAGGTGCTGCTGCCGGAGTTGGTCAAGGGGCTCTGAGCGAGCTGAGAGCTTGAGAGGTTGGGGTGGAGTGGTGGAGAGAGGAGCGGGGCGGGAGGATCTGGAGGATCCGGAGAGTTGCGGAGTTTTGATCCGCCCAACTTCTGTGTGCGCGCGCACAAAAATCACTTGGTACCGTGGCTGTACTCTTTCGTTGAAGTCAGTTTCCGTCTTGTTTGTAGATATTTTATTCATAATATCACCTATCTTCCCTTCTCAGCTTCCTGGTTGGACTCGGTGCGCAATCGCGTGATTTCGGGGTTTTATGTCGCGGAAAACCGAGAGACCGAGAGACCCATGCTGGATCGGATCATGGATGAGCAGATCATGGATGGGCGGATCATGGATCAGCTGTGGTGGATGCAGTCGAGAAAAGGTTCAAGGTTGCGGAAGGTTGCGGGAGGAGAGGAGCGAATGAGGGGTTGTTTGTTTTCTCGCCAGGAACCCCCTTCCAGCTTTTGAAAACGAACCTGGGCCTTCCCTGGAGCTGGCTCCAGCTGGGTCCGCTAACAACGGCCGACTAAAAGTAACGGCGGCGCCGTTAACGGACGACGAGGCAGCTGCCGTAGCTCCCCGTAGGGCCCAGCGGCCCAGCGGGTTCTGCTCCCCGCGGCGTTTGAATTGCCCGTTTCGGCATTTCTTTGGCTCATTTCCGGCTTTCGATAATTGATTCCTTCGCCAAACTCGCCGATTGCACTCACCGATTGCACCATCCTTCTTCTCCCTTTTTCTGCCTTTTTCTCCCCGACATCCATCAACACCAACCCCTTTTCTGCATGCACAGAAGAATACCGTCCCTCCTGCGTCGCGCATCGTGGGCTTCGTGGCCCCGGCGCCCGGCCAATTGGCCAAGACACAAACAAGACAGGCAATCCCCCTCCACCACCTCTTAAGAACCTCCTTACCCCCTTGTGGCTGCAGCTGTTTGCTCACCATCCCAACACGGCTTGTTTCGTCATGACCTCCTGGCGGCGAGTCGTGACTCGTGCTCGTCTCTTGTCCGGACGCACCGTCCGGTATGCTGTCCGTCGGCGAGTTTGCTGGCTGAAACAGCTGAGGGGGCAACATGTGTCTTTGTCTCTTGTCTGTCTGTGCTATGGCAACGTCACTTTTCCTCTCGCTTCGCTCTCGACGAAATATATTGGTGTTTCTCTGCGCGAATCTCTCTTTCTGTGATGCCTGCGCTGTTGTGTGGTGAGAGAACCAACGTGAACATGAACTCGCCAAGGGCAGCCCCGAGGACGCTGCCGCCCCTCTTCCGCTGGCTGTTTCCATTCCAAGTCCCCGTGGCCGCCGTGGCCATCTACGCCTCTGCCTATGTCTTTGGAGTCGACTCCTCGCCGTTCATCGTGCCCGTGACTGCTGTGAGTTCCACCGGACCCGTGCATCCAGGTACAGCATATCTCGCGGCTCTTCACTAACACGGGCCAGACTGGCCTGCATATCCTCCTCGGCATCTTCCTCTGCATCCCTCGGGCTCGGGCCGGATCCCGCTTCCCGTTCATTGTGCCTTGCTGGCTCGCCATCTGCGGCGCCATCTGGAGCGGTGGCTCGCTGTACTACTTTGGCAGCCATGTCGGCAACCACCACGCGACCGAGTGGCTCAGAGAGGACGCCGACCCGGCCCTGCTCTCGGTCTGGATCAAGGTCGGCTGTGCCATGGCTGCTCTGACCGTGTACGTCTCCTCCGTGCTGGAAGGAATGTTCTTATGATGGCTAACATAAGTGCCTGGACAGCGCCATCTACCTGGTGCTGCTGGCATCACTTCTCCGAGCGCTCTATCCGACCGGGCGACAACAAGCCAGACAACACCGGTTGCACCAAAAGAAATACCAGAGTTCATTTGACTCGGGCTCAGAGGCTCCCATTCCTCAAGTAAGCCCCCCGTCCATCACAAACCGCCAACCGCCGGTTCTAATCCACCCCTCACAGTTTCCACTTCCACCTCGCAAGCACCCCCAGACCACCATCACCCCCCTCCCCCGTCACCCAGCACCAGCAACAACAGCAC
>FTCU01001273.1_pt1 | contig 24386 bp, 20 predicted proteins | sample 1639521 | NCBI WGS metagenome assembly FTCU01 (sample SAMEA3914864, study PRJEB12502) | metagenome | biome: forest; material: soil | place: USA | collected 2012-03-12 | depth 0.3 m
CGGCCACTCACAGCGCCCAAAACGGAATCAGGGTTTGGCCTGGATCTCGCACCCGCTCGCTGCTGATTGCTGTGGGAATTCCCCAATTCCGACCCAGAGACGTCCTCGACGCCATGCCGCCATCCGCAACAACAACAACCCAAGCCGATGCATTGAACCGCCCTGCATACTGCCAACCTGCCGCCGCAGCAGGCAATCCGAATTTACCGCTGCCAGACGCCCTCAGGAGGAAGCCGTCTGCGGGAATTTTAACGACGAGCACGAGCGCCGCGGGCAAGAGAACGGCCCGGCTCACCACCACACCGGGAACCGCCTTCGCAGCCGCAGCCGCACCCGCGAATTCCATTGCAACCTCGACCGCAAACACGAACGCGACCCTCGCCACACCACACGCGTCCCGCCATCCGCTGCGATTGCGAGACCAAAATGCCACGCCGGCGTTGCGGACTGTGAAACCAGGACCGGCTCCAACACCACTCCCCTTGATCACCGTGGCCAGGATGCCGTCGTACGAGCGGTCAGCCGCCGTGGGCCAGCGACAGCCGACCGTGGCCCGCGTAAACAAACCGCCCCTGACTCCCAAGATCGCTGCGCGAACTGCGGCATCCCACCACCAGACCCCGACCCTCGCAACAACACCACTCGCGCGACGCACCGCGCCCCCCGACTCAACCCTCACCGCCAATGGCCCCGCCTCGCGCGACCGGGACGACGTGACGTCGCCCGTCTCCGCCTTTCTCAGCAGCAACATCACACCACGGTCCGGCTCGAGGCAGAACCGCGTCGACAGTGCGAGCAGCACGCCCACTGGCACGCCAAATCCGGATCGCCATGACCCCTGGGATACTCGACCGGCGACGGCATACGGCACGGATGAGTCCCGGGACTCCAAGTTCTTTTATGCTTCGGATGCTCAGAAGCCGACACCCCAGCCCGCGAATTCCCGGCCCTCTTCGCTGCAACAACCGAAACCTCCCACCTTCTTTTATGCAAAGGGAACTCCCGTGCTGGAACGACAGGCTGCACCCCCTGCGCCCGTCCCCCCTCCGCTGGCGTCCCCTACCTTGCAGCAGGATAATTTGATGAGCAAGTTCATGTATGCCAATGGGGCCCCCGAATTACAACCACCAGCAAAGATCGGCCCGTCCACACAAACACCAGGACCCGTCGGCTCGACGGCACCCAAACTGCCGACCTGTCGGCCAGGGAACATTCCGAGGGCCGAGTCGCCGATTAAATCCCCCCAGCAGCACGTTGCACCCAAGAACACCACCTCTACCCTCATCTCGCCGCGAACCTCCATCCCTGGAATAAGTCCCCAGGCCAGCCATGAACCAAATCAAGAGAAAGCCCACGTCGAGGCCCCCCCTCGGCCAAAGTTAACACACTCCCGCACGGCGAGTGCCACCTTCGTCGAGCTACCCATTCCCCTGAAACGCGCTTCCACCCACGTCTCTCTTGGGAGTGCCACCTTTGCTGAGCCACTCATCCCCACGAAACGCGCCTCTATCCACGCTTCTCTTCCATCCTCCGGCAGCGCCTCCCCGTCCAACCCTCCCCATCCCGGGCTGACACTTCCAACCAACCCTCCACACCCCGTGCCGACCCTACCGAGCAACCCCGCCACGGCCGGTTTTGCGTCTCTGCTCCAGGCCGCCGAGGAATTTGCCGAGCCAGAAGAAGAAGCCCAGCCCGACTCCCTCAACAGCCCCACCAAGACCTCCCACGACGACCCCGCAACAAGCCTTGTCGCCAACGCAAGGCGCGAGCGCAAAGTCCAGGACCTGCAGATCACCAACGCCAGCCTCGAGGCCATCAACCGCACCCTAGAGCGCCAGCTGCGCAAACAAACCGCCGAACTCCGCCGCTACCAGCGTCTGTCCCGCTCCGGACGCCTGAGCCTCGGATCCGTGGGCAGCCGCGTCCCGTCCGACTCGACCGTCGACGGAGGCGGGCTGGCACGAGCCGGGATGGGGCTGGATGACTTGAGCGAGGAAGAAAGCGAGATCGAGGCCGAGGACGCCGAGCTCGACGAGGAGCCTGAGGAGGAGGACGACGAGGAAGACAACCTATCGGGCTCGGAAGCCTCAGGCGAGCGAAGTCCCCGCGCAAACGCGCTTCGTCAGGAGAAGCGGCGCGGCGACGAGCGCCGCCTGCAGCTCGATCTCTCCAAGCACCAGCAGCTGCTTGTCGACAGTCAAAAGATCAACCAGAGCCTCAAGCGGTGTTTGGGGTGGACTGAGGAGCTGATCAAGGAGGGGAAGCGCGCTCTGGCGTATCATGTCCGGCCGAGCGATGTGGAGTTAGGGGGAAGGGTGCTTGCGCCCGAGGAGGTGGAGAGACGGGAGAGGGCTAAAATCGAAGACGGGGAGAACGGCAATATTAACGGCAACGGCCTGGATGACGACACGATATACGCGATTGATGCGCTGGGCCGAGGCTCCCTTGACGACGCCGATGCCGACACATCAACCACATTCAGCAAAGACACCGAAGACAGGGATAGCGGGATCGAGTTGCCTGCTGACGGGGAGGAAGATGCCCTACACGTCTGATGCGGGCGTATTCTCACCACTCACATAGAGATTTTCATCTCTTCTGTTTCTTTTTCGTCATTCTGGGTTTGGGGCTGGCCGGCATGCATTGGGACAGCGGAAATGGCTGGGTGGCCTGCTTGCTTTCTTGCATTGTGCGAAACTCCACGAACACACACGCCTGCACGCACACACTCACGAAAGACAACGCGACACACCCATGAACGTTTTCTTTCATTTTCCGACCCTCTATCCTCAGCATTCCGTCGGCCCAGACACACATTTTTTCTTCTTTGTTTTTTCTTTCTTTTTATCACGTCTCTACGTAGAGACTATCCCAAGCAACCAAGCAAGCATTTCATTTTGTTTTGTCTCAGACCAGACACATGTACCACTAGATACCCAGAGCATAAAACAGGAGCGGACCACGGGCGCAAACAGGCATAGGAGAAGGAGCCTGCCTCCCCACCACCCCAAATCAGGGCAGTGATGTTGTGTTGTTGTTGGTTTAGGGGGTGCTTTTGTGTCTTTGCACTTGGTGGTTTTTTTGCTCTTTGTCAATACCAATACATAACTTTGATACCCCTTTCGGATACAAGTTGCGAGACTGGTCATGATGGGTCACTGTGCACAGGTAACCTAGGTATCTTGGGTTGTGAAGGATAGTGTTAGGGGGATAGACATGTGCCTGTAACTTTGGTTCTTGACGACTATCTCCAAGAAACAAGACGTTGACACACTTTGGTTTGCGTGTGAAACTCAAAGTAAAGGGGCGTCTTAGACTTGATAGCGGATGTGTTTGGCCGCAAAGTGGGTGATGATGCGTCGGTGCGTACTAGGCATATTTGTCAAGAAACCAGTCAACAGAGGAGGGCTGAACCAAATTCTATTTCTCATTAGGAGCGAGGTATATGTAATCAGCATAACAGGAGAGAGGAGACCGCAGTCGAAACAGCAGCCGGTATATCTAGTCATCCAAACAAACACAAAAGAGCCACCTTCCTCCCTTTCTCAATACCTAGGTACGCTCTCAGTAAGGAAGGTATTCGCTACGCCCAACACGCTGTCTCCTACCACACTATGAGGAGCCCTTGGGCACGTTCGGCGCGTCGGCGGCAGCGGCGTCGGCGGCGTCGGCCCAGGCCTTGTCGCCATACTTGTCGGCCTTGTCGGCCTTGTCCTTCTTGTCCTTGCCCTTCTTCTTGGACTCCTTCTCCTTCTTAATGGCGGCCTCAGCGACGAGCTGCTCAAAGGCCATGTAGTCGCCTTCTTCCTCGGCGGTGCGCTTGGCCTGTTTTTCGGGTTGGTTAGTTTCGGCGTGCAAGGGGAATGAAAAAGAATAGGGGGAAACGTACAGCTAGGCAAATCTGGCCAATCAGGATAAGTCCCTCGGCGCGCTGGAGGCGCTTAGAAAGCGGCACCTTCTTGTCGTTGAGGACGGCGTCGCACACGTCGCGCAGCACGCTCTGGATCTCAAACTTGGAGCCGCGCCAGGCGGCCGTCAGGATCTTGCCCGTCACGCGGCGCTCGTACTCGGACTTCTTCTCCTCGGTCCAGTCGTCGCCGCCCTGCTGCTCGAGGCGGGCCATCTCCTCCATGGTCTGCTGCGCGTCAATAGCGGAGCTGATGGTGTTCCACGTGTCCTTGACCAGCGTGCCCTTGTCCTTCATGCGGCTGAGGAAGCCGCCCATGCCGAAGAACTTTTGGCTGCGGAGCAGCGCCGTCGCCTTGCTGACGTAGGTGGCGCCGATGGCGTGCAGGATGTCGAGGCCGAACGACTCCATCTTGAGCTCCTCGACCTCGAGGCGCGTCTTCTCCTGGAAAGCGAACGTCACATCCTTACCCTTGTCGGTCTCCGTCCAGACGGACACGCGATCGCGCAGCTTCTGCGCAAGCGTGTCAACGCGCTCCTGCCGGATCCGGGCCCTCTCCTTCTCGTAGGCGGCCAGCTGCTCTCGTTGCTCCTTGGACAGGCCGGACTTCTTCTTGTCTTTGCGCTTCCCGTCGTGCGACACCTCGTCGTCATGCGCCTCATCAGACGGGCGGTCCATGAGGGCCGGCCGGATGGGAATCTGGGTGCGACCGCCGAGCGGCGTTGTTGCCCCGGAGCCGGGGCCGGGAGAGGGCGATTTTGTGTACGGGGGCGGCGGCGGGGCGTTTGCGTGTCCGGGAGTGCTCTCGTCCTCCACGACGACTGCTGGCGCCGGCTTCTTTTCGCTTGAAGAGGCCGCAGGAGCAGCGCCCTCGGCCGTCTTCAAACTCTCCTTGATCGCGTCGTCTGTGCCGGGGAACTCGCCATCCTTGGAGGACCCGGCCGCTTCCGCCTCGGCTGCCTCGGCTGCTGCTACCGCCGCCGCCGCCTCCTCCTCCTCGGCCGCGGACATGGTGATGTCCATGGTGGCAGTCAGGTCCTTCATAAGGCTGATCTCGCCGATCCAGTCCGCAAAAGCCTCGCCGCCGAAGATGCTTGTGAAGAATTCGGCAGGGTCGACGAAGCCCTCAGACGGGCGGGCCGATTCCTTGCCAAACTTGTCATAGGCCTTACGCAGATCGTCGTTGGATAGTACTTGGTAGGCTTCTCCGATCTCCTGGAACTTGGCGTGGGCGGTGGGGTCATTTGGGTTCTTGTCTGTCCGCAGCCGTGGTCAGTCTCGAGACAGGGGGCGGAGTGCTGGCGAGCAGCACCGGCGGGAGATGCGCTCACTTACCGGGATGGTGGACGATGGCGAGCTTCCGGTAGGCCTTTTTGATCTCGAGCTCGGTGGCCGTCGGCGTGACGCCGAGGACGTCGTAGTAGGCGGTGTCGGCCACCATGGCGGCGAGGAATCAGGAGGGCTATGCGATGCGACGTGCCTGAGGTGCCGGCGTCGGCGCGACGGCTTTGTTGGCTTGGGTAGGTCGGTACCCGAGGAAGGTTCGGAACGCTAAGGGCCTGTCGGATCGAGGCCTCTCGGGATGCGCTAGGGCCGTAGGGAAAACGGCCGCTTTGTGTTGCGAAAGACGGATGGATTGCGAGGTTAGGTTAATAAGGTCAACGTTGACTGCGCTGGAAGTCGGAGTCGCAGAGTGAGGGGACCGGGCCGGCTTTGTTGTCAGATGTTCATGCCCAGATTCTGATTCCTCATAGGCGTAAAAGCCAGGCAGAACTTCAGTCCAAATTACGTACACACAGGGCCTTAAACTGCGGTGGGTTAGCAACGGAAAACTCCGCAGTGGGCTGAAAGTGCGTCAGCGGGGTGGCTCGGCGGGGTCGTTTCGCGCCGACTCCCCGGGCGTCATGCGCAGTCACAAGCCAAAAACAATTCCCATTCAGACTCGGACAGTCAGCCTCTGTCTCAAAAGTTGGCTTTGACCACTGCGCAATGCAAATGCAAATGCAATGCAATGCAGCCTGGAATTACACTCGGCGAGAACAACAACAATAACAACAACAACAATGATATTGTCTGTGTGTGTACACAAGGTACATTTCCCAACAGACACACAACACACAACACCAAGTCACCCTCCCCCGCCTTGTTACTGCCCTCCACCTTCCTCCCGCCAGATCGGACACTTCGTGCAGCAATATATTGGTCCCGTCCAGTATCTCCGCATCAGTCGATGCCGGCGCTCTTCATCCGCCCAAAACACAACCGATATGCCTCGCGGATCTCGGGAAGCTCATACCCGTACTCCTTTAGTTTGGCGACCAGCTTCGTTGTGTCCAGCTTGCAGTTGCTACGGCCGGCCTTGATGACCTTGGCCTGCTCGTCCAAACTGAAATTCTTCCACGCAAACGTCGGGCGCACAATGTCGCGGAACAGGGTCAGCACCTCGTTGTGCGAGATGGAGCCCGGGTTGGTGAAGTTGTAAACCCCCGTCTCCTTGTTTTCGGCCAGCAGGATCGCCGCCGGCAGCAGGGCCGCGAGGATCGAGTGGCTGTTGGGGATGTTCACGACGTGGTCGTACCGCGTCAGCTTGGTCACGAAGCTCCGCGAGTGGAGGTCGTCCGAGACGGGCATGCGCAACCGCAGGATCAGGCAGTTGTCGTAGTGCTTCATGATCTGGATATGGCCAAGGTTGTCAGCGTGGCTATCGCGCAAGGAAGGGAGATTGGTACCTCTTCCAGATGCGCCTTGGTCAGGGAGTAGAAGCTGCCAAAGAAGTTGGGCGGATCCGTCTCGACGAAGCCCGGCCCATCCCACGGGTGCTCGTCGTCGTACTGGTATATGCAGCCGGTGGCGAACACGGTGCAGTGGATGGCCCTCATGGCGCAGACGTCCACGACATTCAGCGTGCCGATGACGTTGGACCTGACCGTTTCCAGCTTGTGGTCCTCGCACCAGTCGACATTGGGGCGCCCGGTGCAGCCGGCTGCGAGGAGGACGTGTGTCGGCCTGATCCGGTCGAGCTCCTCGCGGACTTGCTCGCGCTCTTCCATCCGAACTGTGGTCGTGAACACCTCCCTGCCATCTCGCTTGAGCAGGTCGACTAGGTGTCCAGCAATCCAACCCTCGGCGCCCCAGACCAGGAATATCTCATGGTCTGGAGCTCTGCTTCCCTCTACCGTCGACCCGTTTGCCGCCATTGTGTTCTTTGTTGACGTCGAGCTCGCGTCTGCCTGGGGCCGTTGAAGGGAAGTTGTCACGGGTAGGTGCTTTTCGCCGACTTATGGAGCCGGGTTTGTTTGTGTGAATGGTGATCCCTAGCACCGAAACAGCAAACGCCTCAAGACTGCTTCCCGGGTATCCAATGCGTTGGCCGGAGAGGTCGGGAGACGTACAAGTGGGAAAGCATGGTGCAAATGCACAGCACGGCTTGGGAAGCCGGAATATGGCGAGGAGGTCAACATAATCCTGTCGCGTGGCGCCGGTTGCAGTAGTGGCTACCGTGGTAATAAGAACCTGAGGAGCTGGACAGAGCCAGTCCGCCGTCTGCCTGCACCAATCACTCGCGCGGGCTGCCCATCGAAGCGCGGGCTAAGAGGCGTCAGTTGCCTACTCTGGCGTCGTCTGGATGCAACGGCGCTGCCCAGCTCCGCGGTTCCAGATCGGGATTCTGTGGTACGTATGTGGGCGACCGTTGCGGTGGGCGTGTGGGGATCGACCGCGGGGTAGACACATGGAAGATATGAAACCAGCTCGACTGTCCAAGAGACATCTGTTACATCGCGGGCGGTGTTTGAACTTGTCAAACTCCATGTCTCACCGGCATGGTATTCTAGCACAAGACCTGCAGGGGGCTGTTGTTGGCTCGTTTCTCCGATATCAAAGGCAGCACGGCATCAAAGGAGGACTCGGTTGGCCACTGGAAATGATTCCCGCCAACCGTCTCACCTTCCGACCGCTGCCAAGCCCCGAGCGGGCAGCCACCGAGGTGTCCGACTCCGTTGGAGCCGGCCGCCGATTGTGGCCCGCCGGAACGCCCGTTCGTCGCATCATTGGATGGCTGCGTGCTGTGTGCGTATGTGGTAGACGAGCAGTGCATCAACCAAATTGACTGGTGAAGGTGTGATTCACAGGACTGTGCAGGCCCAAGGCGCAGAATACTTGCATCTGGTGCTGCGAATTTGGTGGATGGACCCGACTTGCATGCAGACTTGCAGGCGACAAGAAAGGAGAAGCGTGCGCAACTGGCTGCAGAATTCGAGGGACCAACCCGGCGAGCCTGCAACAATTGGCCAATGAAGCGCGGGATCCGGACCCGAGTTCGGGGAAAGTGGGGGCCACTGGGGGCCCAAAAACTGCCAGTTGGGGTTGGCTCCAGGGACCAGGATATTTTTCCGCCCAGGCTGATGGAGCAGACAATTTCCCCGTGGAGCCTGGACCTGGACGCACCCTTTCTCTCCGCACCCTCGCCGTCGATTCTGGTTCAGCGCGCGTGTCCGGATCATAATCAGGGAGCCGTCAACCTAAAATCGAGACGAGTCCTCCCGCCAGCACGGAATCTCGATTCTTGGAAAACGCATCCACGACCCCGTTTTCCCCGTCCGAGTCACCGCCGCGTGTCTCACCTCCGACAGCCACCCCCTATCGGAACGCCGACACATCGACTTCCTTGCCTTGACGACTCGTACGAGTCTGCTGCAAGACTGAAAATGGGGGCCGCTCAGAAAGCCATCTATTTCCTCTTCCACCCGGTCCAGCTCCGGTCCATCATTCAATGGTGCGCACAGCTCCGCCGGTTTCTGCCCGGGCCCGCTTACTGATCCTCATCCGTGTTGTAGGAAGGTATGGCACGAGCCCGTCCATAAGCGCGATACCTCCAAGGAGACGCCGACCGAGAAGGCATGCTTCCACTACCTCAACCTGACCTCGCGGTCGTTCGCCGCCGTCATCCAAGAGCTCAACCCCGAACTGCTGATGCCCATCTGCCTCTTCTACCTGGTACTGCGTGGCCTGGACACGATCGAAGATGACATGACCATCGACATCAAGGAGAAGGAGCCGCTGCTGCGGAAGTTTGACGAGCTCATGGAGCAGGATGGGTGGACATTCGACAAGAACGGGCCCAACGAGAAGGACCGCGAACTCCTCGTGCACTTCGACGACGTCATTGCGGAGCTGAAGAAGGTCAAGAAGCCCTACTACGAGATCATCAAGGACATCACCACCAAGATGGGCAACGGCATGGCCGACTACGCCGTCAACGCCGAGCACAACATCAACGGCGTCGCCACCATTGCCGAGTACGAGCTGTACTGCCACTACGTGGCCGGCCTGGTGGGCGAGGGCCTGACCCGCCTCTTTGTCGAGAGCCAGCTGGCCAACCCACAACTGCTGGTGCGCATGGACCTCACCGAGAGCATGGGTCAGTTCCTGCAGAAGACCAACATCATCCGCGACGTGCACGAGGACTGGCTGGACAAGCGCCGCTTCTGGCCCAAGGAGATTTGGAGCAAGTACGTCGACAACTGGGACGACATGTTTGCCCTTGAGAACCGCGAGAAGGCGCTCCAGTGCAGCTCCGACATGGTGTTGAACGCCCTCAAGCACGGCGAGGAGTGCCTGTTCTACATGGCCGGCATCCGCGACCAGAGCGTTTTCAACTTCGTGGCCATCCCGCAGAGCATGGCCATCGCAACCCTGGAGCTGGTCTTCCGCAACCCGGCCATCTTTGAGAAGAACGTCAAGATCACCAAGGGCGACGCCTGCCAGCTCATGATGGAGTCGACTCAAAACCTGCGCGTGGTGTGCGACGTGTTCCGGAGGTACGCGAGGAGGATACATAAGAAGAACGACCCGCGGGATCCGAACTACTTGGCCATCAGCGCCCAGTGCGGCAAGGTATGCACCCTTCTTACTCCATCTTGCGGAGCCCGCAGCCTGACAAGCCGTGAACAAACAGATCGAGCAGTTCATCGAGTCCATCTTCCCCACGCAAGATCCCAAGAAGATCGCTGTAGGGCAGGCGGCAGCAAACGCCCAGGAGATGCCATCCATGGACACCGGGGAGGCCATCATGCTGGTGCTCTCTGCTCTCTCCACCCTGGTCCTCATCGGGCTTCTCATGGTGAGTTCCCCAACCCCTGACAGCTGGAGATACGATTCTCCGCCCCGCAGTGGAGCCCGAAAAAAAGATTTCCAACTGACGCCCTCCCTCCACAGGTCGGAATCGCTTGGTTCATGGGCGCGAAAATGGACAACCTCTGGAAAGATCTCGACGATGCGCTGGGCGGCAGCAACCCGCGCACGACCATCGCCGCCGTACCGATCCCCGGCCGCGACGAGCTGTGAGCGGATTTTGTGTCCGACAGGTCAACGAAGACGACCAAAACAATTTGGGTTCACGCGTTCTATATACCTTCCTTAATGACACTTACCCTCTGATACACAGTGGTCATGTACACAACGATTACGAGCGGGCGCGCGGGATCTGGGGCGGATATCGAATCTGGGCGTCACTGAGAAGGGAGGGCCGGGTGCAATCATCTAATGCTAACATAATACACACATGCTTGGTCTTTGCCGCTTATCCCCCCTTGTACTCAACATCGGCACCTTGGCCACCTGGATGGCCGGAAACAGCAAGGCGAAGAAGTCGAGGAAGAAGGAGCAGAAAGAAGAAGAAAGCACGGATGTCAAATTGCAATTCAGTCGCCCCCTCAAAAGGGCTCGATGACTGTGGTTGTGCCGAAGATGTGCTGATATGAAACCCCTTGGGCAAGTAGCCTGGTATCCGGGCACGTCCTTTGGCCGGGTCTCTTCTCTCTCGAGACTCGCTGATGCGGCGGATTGCGGACATTCTTTTACTTGATTTCATCCACATGCGTATACGAACAGGGTGTTTGCCGCGGCTCTCCCTGCAGTGGTGATGAGACGGCGGAGGGGGCGGATGGACTTTTTGCCTGGCGGACATACACCGGCAGGCAGGCTGGTTGATGATGAGACGGCCGGACGGGTTGGATCAAATGAGGTGGGCCGTAACGACTTTTGCCAGGCGACGATGATGTTGCCGCGTATCGTCTTCTGCTGTGTTGTTGTTTCTGCTTGGCGCCAGAGTTGTTTCGGCTTGGCATATCCCGAGAGGGATCCTGAGACGGAGGCGAACAAAGGCTTGAGCCTGGCCGCGTACTCTGTCGGTGCAAGGACCGTGTCGAGGGGACGGGGTTTGTCCTATCGAATGGGATTTTTCTCCGGTTGCCGTTGTTTGGGCTGCACTCGGGCGGGGAGAGCTTTGCTCCGGCTGCGTAAGGTTATCGAGTGGACTCGGTTGACTGACTGGTGTGTGGTTGTTGTTGACGCCGCTTGTCCTGGCACTTCCAGGCTCTGTCTTGGTCCACGTGTCGGTGACGGCGCCCGTCTGAAACCGGACGTTGGCTGAAACGGTGCCGCCTCGACTCAGACTCTCTCAGGCTAATGGATCAATCCTTGCTTGGCTGCTGCTGGGTTGGCGGTGGTTATGGAATCTCAACACATCCACCCAATTTGCTGCAGTACACATTGCTTTGAAGATGTTGTTGTGGTCAGAATGAAGCGCCGGTATCGCTTCTTTTGAATTCTTGGAGTTTCTCTTGCTTGCTTGCCTCCTGTATCGATGTAACCAATGTAAACAGGCGCTCCCACGCGCCGAACAACCATCCGCGCCAGAAGAGGTCAAACCACCTCCTGAACGACAGTCGGGCTTTGTTTATGTGTGTATGTACAAATCAAAAAATGCGCCCAGATCGCCATGCAGCTAGAAGGGTTGTTGTATATACAGAACCTGCTGCGAAGAAAAAACGAATCGCTCCAAACCCATGAACCACCCCTGCTCAGGTTCTCTCTTTACTCAAAGCCGTTGTTGGCAATGAGAGTCGTCGTCCCCCGCGGGCCGCCCTTCACGGCAGCGCCGGTCTGGCCCGCAAGCTGCTTGATGCGGTTGGTCGCGCCCTGCACGGTCGTGATGTTCTCGAGGGCCATCAGGTAGGCGGCGAGGCCGGCGACGTGGGGCGACGCCATGCTGGTGCCGCTCAGCACGGCGGACGCGCTGTCGGAGGTGATGCCGACGCTCTGCACCTGGACGCCGGGGGCGAAGACGTCGACGCCCGCACCGAAGTTGGAGAAGCTCGCGATCTGGTCGGTGCGCTGGTCGATGGCGCCGACGGTGATGGCGGCGGCGGCGGAGCCAGGCGAGGTCTTGGCCGTGTCTTGCGCCTCGTTGCCGGCTGCTACGACGGGAACGACACCCGAGGCGGCGACTTGGTTGATGGCGGCGTTGATGGCCTGGTCGAATCCGCCGCCGAGGGACATGTTCATGACGGCCTTGCCGCCGAGCTTGGCTGCGGTGGCGTTGTTGGCGACTTTTTGGTGTCAGCATGAGAATCTCTCTTGTAGTGAAGGGCATGTCTTACCGAACTGCATCCCCGCGATGACGCCCGAGGACGAGCCCGAGCCATCGGCATCCAGGACCTTGACGGCGACGAGGTTGACCTTCTTGGCAACACCGAAAGTCTTGCCACCGATGGTGCCCGAGACGTGGCTCCCGTGGCCGTTCTCATCCGTGTTCTAGGCCGAGTGTTAGCAGCTGTTTTCCTTGACATCATTGACAGTGAATTGAAGAGTAATTGACGTACATTTGTGTTGACAAAGTTGGCGCCAAAGACAGCCCGGCCCTCGAACTCGTTGTGCGTGACCCGGATCCCCGTGTCCACCACGTAGGCGGTGATACCCTGACCGGCGCTGCTGTCGAAAACGTACAGGCTGCTGCCGGCCTTGGCATGGCTGATACGACCCAGGCCGGTGGTGCCCTGGGCCTGGACCTGCCTGGCACTGATCTTGATGACGGCGTCTTGCTGGATGTAGCTGACCTCGTCGGCGGCGTTGATCTCGTTGATAAGCAGGTCGTCAGCCTCGAGGGACATGGCGCGCCAGTTGTTGATCTGGTAGGTATCGACGGAGGTCGACAGGAGCTTTCCGGTCATGGGGCTTCGCTTGCCAATGTTGCGTTTGGAGATCGTCTTGATGACGCTGGCCTGGTGGGCTTGGATTTGATCGCCGGTGAACGTGCTGTTGTAGACGACAATGAACTTGTGCGCGATGGGGTTCGCAACATCGGGGTTGACGACTGGCACCCCGATATAAAAGCCCTCGGCCTTGGTGGTGTCCTGGGGCAGACCCGACACGCCCAAGGCAGCAAGGGCGGCGGTGAAGCACAGGAGGAGTCGGCCGGCCATGGTTGCGGACGATGTGTTTGTTTTTATGAGTGAAGTCGAAGGAGTGACCGAAAGGGAGCGGAGTCGAGATCAAGGATGTCTGTCGACAACAACAACAACCTGGGCCGGGTAGGGCTGAGCGAGAGAGAAGAGAAGAGCAAGAGCAAGTATGATGGCCACCAGGGAAAGAAGAATATAAGATGCACAGCACAGAAGAGAAGAAGACGAATGAGACGGTGGAAGACAAGAAAGAAAGCCAAGCAATCGACAACAGGATACCGACCAGAATTATGCTCGAACAGAAGAAGCAGGCCGGCTGCTATTTAACTGAGGAAGAGTGCATGAAGCTGGTGGCCCATGGGACCCCGTTTTGGCAACGAAAATCCCAAGCAACATGGCTGGGTTCAGTGTTGTGGTGCGTGTACAACGTTCAGGGGGGTTACAGACAGACAGGGGGATGACAGAGACTGGCCCCTGAATTGTGGATGCCAAGTAAAACAGCAGGCCCTGGACGACCGGGGCCATTTCCTCCAGTCGGAGGCTGTCTCGAGGTTTCGACGAGTTGCATGCGAGAACACCCCCATTGACCTCAAACACTGCACATGGTTCGAGATGCACCCAGCTTGCTGGGGTCCCTCCCATTGTGGTGAAGTATGGCCGACCGCGGCCTCGGGCTCCACCAGGCTCGGCCGCCAGAACCGCCCTGCGCATCACAGGCCCAAAAGGAGCAAAGCAAAACTCGGACGAACTGAATGGCCTCGCCTCCACATCCACCGGGCTACCTGGCCGGCCTGCTTGATTAACCGGCTGTGCCAGCGCCCCCAAGCCCGCTGCTGTGATGCTCCGCAGCGATCAGGCTGACAGAAGTTCTCTTCCACGAGCCGGGCCGCTCGACACCGCCTCGGACTTGGCTTCACCGAGTGGCTCCGCGGCACAATCCGCACACCGTGCTTGTGCACCGCAAACTAAAATAATAGACCCGGCGCATGAACGATCGCCTTTGATGTACCGGTCCAGGGCACGGCTGTTGAGTGTTGGCCTGCCATGGCATCTCAAATCCGCCACGGCGCCTCCTCATGCAGGTTAGGTGCCGAGCCAGAGATCCTTTGACGCCGGCGAGGTGACGCGTTGGCGGGGGGTGCGGTGCAGGCCGTCATTGGGTGCGCAGACCGCCGTTGGGTCGGTTTGGGTGTGTGAGATGGGCCGTTGGGCCCCTTGCAATCAGGTGCTGAGGAGCGTGGCCCAATCGAGCGCTTCTGGGAGCACAGCGATGTGAACCGCAAGGGGGGGCGGGTCCCTTGAGGCTCAGGGCCGGTGGCGTCCTGGGGGCGGCTTGGCAATCTGTTCGCGATGGGATGATGTTACTGTCAACCTGGGTGAGATGCATTGAAAGACACAAGCGCGAGGATGTGTTTCCAAATAATGTTGGCGGTTGCAGATGAGATTTGATAGATTGCCGTGTGGTTATTGGCAGATGGGCCAGCACGAGAAAACACTGGTCACGAGTAACACTTTCCATCTTGCACAGAAAGACTGAGCCCTCCGCATGAATCAGGCAGCTACCTGCCTGTATAACTGACATCCATCAACGTCAGACAAACCTGGAAGGATGGAACCGATTCCAATTCCTCCAAACCCCCCAAAACAAACCACACCACATTGGCCTGATCGGATGCTGCTCGCCTTTTCCCAGGATGGCAGCTCGGAAACGTTTGTCGTCTTGCGATGCCAAGGCACCTGTTTGGTGCAGGAAGCCCACGCACCGTGGTACGCAACCAGGGGCTGCGGCTGTCGCGCCATGACCAAGATGGGATCACCCCGCGAGCGGCGTCCCTCCTGCGGTTTCAACACGAGCGCGCCCGCTGCGACCACAGAGTCTGAGCATCTGAAACACCATGGATGTTTTCCCGCGGGTCCCCGCAAGTGCCAAGTTATGATGCACCCGAATGCTACCACCACGTCGGGGATTTCCCAGTGGCGTTCGGCTGCGGTGACCGAATGCATCGACAAGGCTGGCTGGAGCAACTTTTGACGGAGCGCCTCGAAACAAAGAACCAAACAACTGAAGGGCCCATGCCCATCTCGATTCGAGCTGAAAGGCGGTCGAGGTGTCAATGTCTGTCTTTTGACGAAGAGTCTTCTTCCACGGTAGGTACTGTAGCATTTCGCTGTGGCAGTGCGGTGGGATGACAGAAATCCCTGGAAATAACCCATCTCATCTCACTCTGATCATGCAAAGGGTTCTCTGCTCGGGCAATGCATGACGGCCGAAATTGATTCCCAGGGTGCTCGGCCCCGCGGACAGGAGAGGAAGGCATATGATATGGCCCCCACCACGACTGTGAGGGAAGGTCGCCACAAGACCCGACGGCGTCCGATCAGGTGGGGCCGACGCGGAAGATCCGGCCGGGGCCCGGCCGACCCACCAACCGGCAGAGTTCCACAGGGCCGGCCGGAGACCCGGGCAATCAATCGTGATCAACTCTTCGGCATAAGGAATGGAATCTTCACATAGGTTTATGTGCAACCAACTCAGGGTTTTGATTGTGAGCGATTCCCTCGGATTTTATTGATGTGCCGTGCAACCTCGCCCATCAATGTTCTTCCGGTACCGCTGATAAGCGCCAACGTCCTCGGGAGTGGACCGGACTCGAACGCCATTCGTTCCACAGGGGCTGAGAATCGGACTCGTTGAAATCACCAAGAGCCTCGTCGGAGGGCTTTGGCCGTTCGCTGACTCTCGCTGCAGGTCTGGCAGGTCCAGGGGGGTCTTGTGTGGGTTTGCCTCAACCCCATGAGCCAACATGACGAAGACATGAGGTTGCTGGCAGCCGCTGTGATAGTAGAATAAAAGCTCAGATGAAACTCTTGTGTGTCTTGTCTTGTCCTCCTGGTATGTATCTTCCAGGTTGTCTTTCCCTTTCGCGTTTTACATTGGTGGGACCTCTCTCTTGCTTTCCTTATCTTGGCCTATCGCAGCAACACGAGCATAATTAAGATCCCTGTTTCGAGGTCAAAGAACACCCGCGCGGCCGATTTCAAGGTCGAGCTTGGGATTTGGATATCCTGCACTACTACGGCTGAAGAAGCAACGGAGTGCGCGGTGGGGGGCTGCCTCGACGGCTTGCTTTGTTCTAGGGGGCGCGGGTACGTACACGGATCGGACCACCGTGCCCTCGGTGAGCGGGAGGAAGCATGCAATCTGACATCAACCTCGAAGACATCGAGGACATGGCCAACCGCAAAAAGCACTTTTGGCTCTGCCGGCTTCGAGCCACCCAATGGCGGGGGCGTGATAATTAATTCAGCGACTCCGGCCTCGCAGTTGTTTGGCAAGTGCGTCGGAACAAGAGCACACAATCAGACGCCGAGTCACCTCTTCGCCTCCGAGCACACTTGGCGGAGGCGACATGGCGACTCGAGACTCAGAGCTCGAGCCGGGAGCGTACGAGCGGGGGAAGTGGTTTGGTCAATGGCTGAGCGAGATGTCTGCTCGAGGACTGGCTGCACACGACGCGCCGAGCCACCGACCTCATTACCACCCCATGACGCCAATGTAAAATCCTTTTCTGCAAGGTCGAGGCTGGCGCTTGTGTGTTGGAGAAGAGGATGGTCAGTCCATGAGTTGGGACGATTGTGGATCATTCTTCTGTATCTGAGTGTAACAGTACGAAGACGTTGGTTGCACGAGGTCCTTGAGAAACTACTTACGATGCAAGAATAACAAAAAGAAAGAGAATAAAAAACCAAGGACAGTATCACGAGAAGTGATGATGTGATTGATTGCATTTTGTCCAATCTGGGATGTCGGAGATTTGTACGGTACCGAAGCGCAAGCTTGGGAATACGATAATTACCCACGGTACGGTAACGATCGCATTCCCTTTTGGTTTGACGTTTCATTTGACAGGCAGAATTTCCGTTGCGGCTGGGCGGGAGGGCGCCAGTTGCTTGGGCGCAGCACTGAGCACACTGGCAACGTCCGCACGGCCTGATCCAGGTTCTGGAACCGCCTCAAACCCCCAACAACCCCCCTCGAGGAGCCCCGCGCCCATCCACGCGACCATTCGACCACGCTGCCTGCGGTTACAACACAAATAAGAACAGCGTTTGAAAAAAAAAAGTCGGCCATCGAATCATCGTGCGCCACCGCGGGAGGACGGCCGCTGCACCTTGCGACGCCAATTATCAATTATCCCACCGGTCAGGAAATACCCGACCAACCCGCATCCGCACCCGCATCCGCGCCTGCGCCGCCCTCTTCCTGTCCCCCCATCCTCTCCGATTCGTGTCCTCTCGCCCCCGAGCCCGACCTTCTTGCGGTTCGAACGGCCCGGCTGCTCTGCCATGGTCCTCCAAGAACCGCCGAACGACTGAACAGCGATACACACCCCTTCCGGGCCCGAAATGATGGATCCGCCCTGCACGCCGACGTCGCTCGACCACGACGGCAGCCGTGCCGACTCGCTCACAATCGACACCCAAGTTCCCCGGGCCGAGAGGGCCCAATCCATACACGAAGATGACGGGCACGCGGCCGTCGAGTTGGTCTCGATAATGACGGCGGCATCCAACCCGGTGTCGCCGGGGCCGCCCAGTCCGCCGCTCGACCAGGCCCGGCCCCAAGACTTCGTCCCGCCCACCCGACCGAGCAGCACCCCGTTCCCGCAGCCTGAGCCGCGCAGCACCGAACTGCGCTGCATCAGCTGCCCAACGAGCCGCTTCATGAATGCCACCGCCTCGGATCCTGCCGGGCTGCCGACGATACAATCGGCCGGGACAGGCCACGACATGAGCCTCAACGACCTGCCCACCGAGATCCACGAATGCGTCCTTGACCACTTGTTTGGGTTCCGAGTGTCGACCACGTCCAAGAGCTCGATAACCCGCTGGGGCACCGCCCTCCGGCACCCGCGGCGAAAGGAGCTGTCCGAGCTATCCCTGGTGAGCGCCGGGTGGAGGATGCTGATCCAGGAGCGTCTGTACCGGCACATTAAGCTGAAGGCGTCGGTCGAGTCCCTGCGAGGGTCCATGGCCTACTTCGCCGCCCGGCCCCACCTGCGGTCCTATGTGAAGCACCTCGAGATATGGTTCCCCGTGTTCCACCCCAAGTACAGGCCGCTGGCGCTGTCCAACGCCAACACGCTCCCGACGGTCACCCCCGACGGCCTGACGACTGCGTCCTACGTGCTTCCCATGGACAACTGTTCCCTCGAGGAGGCCTTTTATTTTGTGGCAGAGTCCCTCCCCGAGGTCTGTGTTTTGACGCTGGAAGGCGGCGAGCGCAAGAAGGCGCCGAAAGTGAGGCACTGGGTTCGAGATTCCGGCCAACAGCAGCGGCTCAGGGTGATGCCAAAGGCCCACTCCGTCCACACGCTCATCTGCAAGGGGCAGTGGAATCTGATCCGGGGGGTGGAGGATTTTGAGACCATCATGTCGGCCCTGCCCAGCCTGCAGGAGTGGCACGGCTCGTACAGCAAGCCCAAGTCCAAGAGCTACATCACCATGGCCAACGTCCTCGCGAAGCCCATGCGCTTGACCAGCCTGGATCTCTGCATCGAGGGAGACTACCGGCGCGAGCTGTCTTTCCCTCCTTATTTCCTCAAGGTGTCGAACAGGGTCCACTTTTGCTCGCGGCTAGCCCACGGCGCGGCGTCGCCGTCGATGGAGCACATCTCGTACACGGGCCGGGTCTGCAAGCAGTTCTTTTTTGAGTTGATGGTCAAGCACAAGGACCCGCGGCAAAGCCGGCTCAAGTCGATCGACCTCACCGTCAAGAACTGCTGCCGGCAGGTGGCGCACTGGAACGAGTCCGGCTCCGGCATCACAGACATGAACTTTATCAGCGCCTTTGAGGAGCTGGTCATAGCCGGCATCCGGGCCCTGGGACGACTCAAGTCGGTCGAACACCTCAGGATCCGCTACGTGGATCTCGGTAAGTCTTCATCCTGCTATTCTACTTCGCTTTTCTTGCATTTTCAACCAAAGACTAACCCCACCTGCCCGTGATGCCTAGACTCGCCCTTCCCCCCGCTCAACCCCCACTTCCTCTTCCGCAACGGGTGGTGCTCGGGCGTCTGGAGCGACGCCATCATCGCCGAGATGAACCGCGCGCGGCCCAACGCCCGCTTCGAGGAGTTGTCCGAGTCCTTTGGCGAGGTCGGCTTCCGCAAGGACGGCCGCATGACGTTTACCCCCGACTTTCCGACCTCCACGTCCAAGGCCATCTCGCTCAAATTATCAAACTATGCGCTGCTGAGCGCCGGCATGACTATCACTTGAGGCTGCGTGCCCCTCCTGGGTTTCTGTGGGAATCCTTCATACACACACGCGCGCGCACAGCGCACACACGCACCCGATGGTTTCACAGCACATCGCGGAGCCAAACTCGACACGTCCTTCTCTTTTGTTATTTGTTTTCTCATTTTTTACGGCTGAACTGGGGAGGTAATATGGGATAGATGAGGGCGTTCTGGGGATCCCATTCCTGCCAACAGGGTGGCTGGATATCGTTTGCATCTACTTGTCATTTTCGGGAAACGGACGGGGTGGGGGGGTGGAGGGCGTTTCTCATTGTGTGTTTGGGATTATTAGGTATTGTGACATTTTTTGGGAGCTGGTTGGTTGGCTGGCTGGCGGGTATGGAGGACCCGGACTTATGGAGTTGAGTGAGGGGGCAAATGCGTTCAAAATGCTCGGAGTGGGTGGTGGGATGGGTGGCTGGCTGGGTTATCGTTATCCCTCGAGGAGGAACGGAGGGCAAATGTTGGCGTGATACTGTTGCTGCTGGTGTTTTTGCGGTTTTATCCAACTCGAAGGCTTTGGCAATACTAGACTGAGCATTGTTCCAGTTCCAGGGTTTCTGCGCTCTTGACTTGTTTCGATTTTCCCCCAGGCTCCGTATCTCTATCATACAGCACTTATATACCCCAAACCAGGACCAACAACCACCTCCTTACCCACCGATCACTCACCTCCTCCTTTTCCAACCTTGTAGGGAAAACAAATATCACAACCTTCTCCCTTCCTGAGAAACAACATCCTGCACAACAACCCCCAGAATCCAACAATTCACACCGTAAAAAAGCAACGAGGCAAGCCACATCCAAGGAAGGAATGCACTGTCCCCAAGAAACTCCAGACGGTAGCCCTGTCCTAGCCACAAGGCTTGGGCACCGGCCCAGAGGGCCAGGGCTGTCAACCCGGTGGTTTTGGAGCGGAGGAGGGAGGAGGAGGGGAGGTAGAGGGGGAGGAGGATTAGGTACCAGAGGAAATACTATTTTTTGTCTCATTGGTTAGTAATTTAGTTATCGTGTTATGTCGGGTGTCATAGTGTTGGTGTTGATGTTGGTAGCGGCAGGAGGAGCAGCAGCAATAGTGGGAGTGTTGTTGTTGTGGTTGGGGCTAGGGCTAGGGACTGTGGACAAAAGGGCTTGGATCTGTAAAGAGGGGGGTTGAAATGGTTAGAGAGGACGAACCTGGCTGGTGCAGACCTTGTTAAAGGCGACAAAGGCAAAAGTCTGGGCGAGCATGGCGGCAGGGAGGTTGGGCTTGGCCATGGCGAGGGGAATGAGGATGCAGGAGAGGGCGAGCTGCGGGAGGAAGGCGAGGGACTCGATCTGCAGGGTTGTGGTGGATGGCGAGGAGGAGGCGAGGTAGAGCTGGGTGTTGTAGGGGCTGAAGTTGTGGCGGTGGTCGATGCGGGTTATGTGGTGGAGGTAGGTGTGGTTCAGGAAGGGGGGGCCGTAGCTGTGGGAGGGTTAGATGGGTTTGTTTGGGAGGAGCGGGGAGCTTACAGGGCGAACATGGCGAGGTTGAGGGTGAAGAAGGTCGCGAGGCTGGTGGCGGCTAGCTGGAGCCGAGCGGGGGTGACGAAGGCCAGGAGCCGGTTGAACCATTTGGTCTCTGTTGGGGATTTCTTGGTGTCGCGCGTCGGGGCGCCGCCCATCCGTTCTTCGTCCATCCACCACACGATGGCCGGGGCGTAAATGAAGGGGTAAATCTTAAAGTGCACGCTGAAGCCCAGCAGAAGGCCCGCCAAGGTGATGCGTCTCGCGAGCACCGCCGCCAGCAGCGCCATGACTAGCACCCCTAGCAAACCCTCGGAGCTGCCTCGCGTGCTGATGGTGGCCACCATGGGGTTCAGAAGCCAGATGGCCGCAAACTTTCTCGCGGCCGCGGCATCCATGGACTTGGCCAGCACCCGCTCCAGCAGCCACCCGGCCACCAGGTCCGCAGCGGCAAAGAGCACCTTGCCGGAGCTGAAGAAGGCGACGTCCAATAGCGGGTTCCCGGTGGTGTGGGCCGTCGGCAGCAGGAGCCAGGCCAGGATGGGGGTGTAGCGGTACGTCTCCCGCTCATAGGGGCTCTGGCCGCGCGAGACGAAGCGGGCGGCATCGGTGAAGACAAGGTAGTCGATGTCGGTGAACTTGACGGGCGAGTTGGCGTCCTGCCAGAGGCCGTAGAGCAGGAAGACGACACGGAGGACGGCGGCGGAGAGGTAGAGGGGGAGGGGGCGGCCGAAGAAGGCGGCGAGCGGGGAGGGCGTCCCGGGTGGTTTTGTAGGGGTGGCCATCTTGTGGGTTTCTGTTTCTGTTGCTGTTCCTGTTCCTTCACCAACTAAAAACAGATTCTTACAACATCGACTCGGTCCCCTTGGAGACATCCACTGGCATCATCTGCTGATGTGCGTGTTGTGTTAAGATTCCCGCTGAAATGGTCTCGGAGACGTTTAAACCCTGTCACAAACCCCCAATCCTTCTCTGAGCCGTTGGCCCTTTTTGTCGAGTAATTTGGGTGTTGAGTCTGGATGTTGTTGAGGTGAAGCTGGACCCCTGTTCATCACCGATCAGTGAGATGAAGCCCCCTAACATTTCGCACTGCTCGTGTCCGCAAACACACCCCCTGCAGCCAATCCCGTCCACTGACGTCAAAATCCACAACCAAAACCTCCAACAAACACAACCACCCCCACCACAGCACATCTCGACAGCCGACCTGCCCTGCACCATGTCCGGGTTTAAGCGCGACTGGACTGGCAACGCGAAGCGGCGGGACGGGCCCAAGCCGGCGCCGAAGCCGGTGGTGCGCAATGCGTACACGCCCATGTTCGAGGGACTCCGTGACGAGCTCGACCAGCACCACGACCGCCGCGAGCGCATCGTCAAGGCGTCGCGGGACATTACGGCGCTGAGCAAGAAGATGTGAGATGCATTGATGCGTTATGCGTTTGGTGCATTTGGGATGGCACATATGACATGGAAGCTGACCCCTCGCAGCATCTTTTCGCTCCAACGGTATGAGAGCCCTGCTCACTAAACCTCAGAGAGACGCTTACACCGACCGGACCAGGGTGCGCAAGATTGAGAGCACGCTCCCCCCCAACATCCAGTCCGAAGTCGACTCCCGCCTGGCCGAGATCGCCAAGCTCCTGGCGACCCTCGCCCCCGAGATCCAGGGCATCAACCGCCACCGGTACGCGCGGTCGCTGATGTGTCTCGAGGAGCTCGTTGAAGCCCTCACCTTTGCGCACTACCTCAAGACACAAACCCTCATCAGCGACGCCGATGTTAGTTTGATTGTCGAGGACCTCGCCCGGCAAGGCGCGGCGCCCGAGGACGCGGTCATGGCCGATGCCAGCGACGACGCGGCAGCGACAACGGCAAGCAGCGCCGAAAAGCCGGCCCCGCCGCCGACACCCACGGTCTCACTCACGCGGGACGACTACCTCTACGGCGTGTTTGACCTGACCGGCGAGATGATGCGCTTCGCGACAACATCAACCGCGCTGACAGGCGCCATGGCCAGCGGACACGCGGGGGACAACGACGGCGGGGACGTGCCGCGTACTATTGTGCAGGACATGCACGAGCTCGGCACCTTCTTCGAGATGCTGCCCGTCGGGTCGGGCAGCCGGTTCCAGTGGGAGAAGAAGCTCGAGGTCACGCGGCAGTCGGTGCAGAAGGTTGAGAGGCTGGGCTACGACCGCACGATCCGCGGGAGCGAGCGGCCCAAGGGGTGGATTCCGGATTTGAGTGCTGGGGACGGGCCGGGGGAGGAGGAGTGATTGTGAGACTGTTGGCTTTTTGGCAGATTACGATTCCCAGTCACCGCCGAGTGTGTGGCAGTCATGCCGGTTTCCGGACGGTTACTTGAAGACAGTTAGTTGCTTGGAGGAATCGGGGAGTGAGTCACTCCAAGTGTTTTGATGGAAATGGAAGATGTTGTCTTCTGGTCAATGCCGGAGTCACACTGTGCTTCTGCAGTTTGGCCAAAATAAAGTTAAACATGGTTGCTCTCTTGTGCCTCAATATTGGCCGAGAGAGTCATTTCTGCGGAATACGAGTCAAGTACCAACGTGTTGATGGGATGGTTCGTGGTTCGTGGCTCGTGGTTTGGTGCAGACCCCCACAGGGGACTCGATCGGAGACCCTGGCTGTTCCAGGTTGTTGACTTGCAGCCTGCCCAGGCCTGCAGTTGGGCAACGCGTGTGGGGCGTCGGGTGCTGCAACCAATTTCGGCCTGAGGCCACAAGCTCATGCGGGGCAACCCTCAGTATTAAACACCAAAATCTTTTCTTACCCCGCCATCTCTTGGGCAGCAGCCAATTTACCGCCACAGCAAGCTCAGTTTCACCTTCACCTTCACACTCGTCGACCTCGTCTCAGACCACCAATCTCAAAATGGGCTTCACTGACCTCCTCACCGACGCCGGCCTTGCCGGTACGTTCTTCCCCCGCCCGCCGCGCGCATCGCCCGCCGCGACCCTCCTCCGTCTTCCGTCTTCCCCCTTCCCCCCGCTGACCTTGACACCGCGCAGTGCTCAACAACTGGCTCCTGACCCGCTCCTACGTCGCCGGGTATGTTGCTCACCCTCCCTTTCTGTCTCCTCGGCACAGCTCGCCAGTCTGCCCTCCCCTGATGATCCCCATGGTCCGTGTTGCTGAGCGGCCTCAAGACCCGCATTTGATTACACACCCAGCACTTTGTGCACCTCTGAACACTCCCTGGCAGCTGTTGCTTCTGCGTTGTTTCTGTCGTCTCTCGGCGCGAGCATATGAGCTAACTCGGCCTTCCACAGCTACTCGGCCTCGCAGGCTGATGCCGTCGTCTTCAAGGCCCTGAACTCCGCCCCCGACGCCGCCAAGTACCCCAACGCGGCCCGCTGGTACAAGCACATCGCCTCGTACGAGGACGACTTCCCGACCCTGCCCGGCGATGCCAGCAAGCCCTACACC
>FTCU01000505.1_pt1 | contig 24366 bp, 31 predicted proteins | sample 1639521 | NCBI WGS metagenome assembly FTCU01 (sample SAMEA3914864, study PRJEB12502) | metagenome | biome: forest; material: soil | place: USA | collected 2012-03-12 | depth 0.3 m
ACCTGCGGTCTGTGGGCGCCCGCCGATCGGGGCCTCGGAGTCGCGGCAGCGCCTTGAGACTGGGAACCTGAAGGACACAAGGCGGATATGGACTGGAGGATGTTCGACGCCGAACTGGTTCCTATATCGCATCTTCTGTGAGTTTCCGGTTCTCAGTGACTAAGGCTAGACCCGGGTCTGAGGATACCTAAATATCCGGAGCTTTCGACGGCCATAGAGGCCATGCCGTCACTATCGGCAAGATGCGGGGGCTTCGGGCCCGTTGATGCCGGAGACTCGTGCCACTCATACTCCTCCGAGGCCGTGTCCCTGACGTCGTTGCCCGGGCGTGAGCCAGCTTCCTGCTCCCCTTCGCACGCCCTGTGCATCAGGTGTGCTTCGACATCGACGCCCTGGCGTAGAGACCGCACCAGGCTCTCCAGGTGTTTGCATCTCTGCTCGAGGGCATCCAGGTTCTTTCTGGTCAGCGGTGTGCGCGAGGGAGCCTCCTCGAAGGTGCACTCCTTGCGGGCCCTTGCGCAGTAGGTGCATGACGCCGACCGGGGGTCCTGTATGCACCTGGTCTTGCGCTTCTGGCACTGCAAGCAGGCGCGCGGGTTGGCAGTCCGCGCGGGTCGCGTGTCGTTCATTGCGGCGGGATGTGTGCCGACTTTGCCGGAGTAGACCGGAGGGCTCTGGGCCGACAAACAGGAAGAGGGACACTCGGACTGGGTGGGATGGAGCCACGAACTCCACCAACAAAATCCACAAACCCACATTTTAGCACTGCCGGGTTTAACCTGCGGTAGCCTTCCTCGCCTTCGAGCTTTTCAGAGGGAGGGAATTGCCATTTTGCCCCTCATGGGCAACGCTATGGATATTGGGAGCTAACTCTGGTTACTAACATCATGCTGCAATCTCGACGCTCTGGACCATGATCCTCGGCCGCACAAGATGTCTCCTGAGATCTTCCCCATTCAGAGTGTCGTTCCCGTCCACCCTCGCCAACGCCGCATCCCAGGTCTCCTCGATCCCTGCCTTGATGTGCCTCGCAGCGACCCTTCGGCGCGCAAGCACGGGCTCGACGTCGACAAACCAGGTATCGTCCACCAGGGCCGATATCTGGCACCAGGGTTCACGGTCAAAGAGCAGCCAGTTTCCCTCCAGGATGACAATCTCCGTTTCCGGGGAAATGCTCACCGCATCTTCAACCGGGTCTTTAGTGGCATGGTCGAACCCGGGAGCCGTGAGCAGACCGGCCCGTCGCGTTCGAGATCCGTGCAGTCTCTCTACCAACCGGACCACCCCGGCGGCATCGAACGTCCAGTGCGCCCCGCGCCGGGCGTGCGCGTCTGCGGCGTTGGGGAGCGAGTCGAGGTAGGCTCGTGGATGGTGGAAGCCGTCCATAGGGACGACAGCCACCGACACGCCGCATCCGTGGTTGACGCGGCGCGCGACCTCGGCCGCGATGGTTGACTTTCCGGAGCCCGGTGGCCCTGCCAGGGCGATCAGGATGCGGAGTTGCGACGTGTCTTGCTTGAGCTGAGCGTGGAGGCTGAGGACGCGCGCTGTGAGGGTGTTGTAGACCTGATCCATGGCTGATATACGTCGTCTTGATAGCTTAGGTACATTCCCTGACACGAGTCCATCCCATGGGGTTCTCCGTAATTATGTTGTCCCGGGCTCGCCTCGGCGGTAACTGGACCGGGGTGGTGGAGAACGGCTGGTCGGCCAAAGTGAACCGGGCACCGCTGTCGGCGTACACTCATCCGACACCACTCCACGTCGTGGTGCTATTGGCTGAGGGGGTCCTCGGCACGGAGGGATCCGACTGCAGCTACTCAGGGCCACCACTGGCGACTGACTCGGGAGTACGGGATCCAATCTCCATGTTGAACAACATACTACGGGCTGCGCAGTCCAGAGGTGTCCTGATGCATACATACAAAACCCAGGAGCAACACCAAGCCGCAGATCCAGAATCCACCGCATCACACACCCCTGTCATGCACCGTCCCTTGCCCTGAATTGTCCCAACTGCCTGACTTACACACGCTGGACCAGGGAGACCAGTGTCACCTCATCCGAAAGCATCACCAGCGTGCGTTGATGTATGTACCTCATGTATAGCCATGCATGTCCGAAGTGTCCCGACTGACAGCATTTCATGCAGCCCACACCACCACACAAAATGGCGCCTTCAGCAGAACTCACCGACCGCGCCGCCCTCACGGCGCGCACCGTCCCCATCATGACGCTCAGCGACGGGAGTGCCACCTCCATGACCCCACCTCGGGTCCTGCCCATTGCCATCGATGCCGCTCAGGGGGCCAAGGACCGTTTCACGGTCAGGGGCAACGCCATCGTGGCCGGCGGCGCAGGCACCCTCGGGCTCCGCGCCTGCGACGCGCTCCTCGAGCACGGGCTCTCGGGCCTGATGATCATCGACCTCAACCCCGGCGGCGCGAGGAAGGAGATCGCCGCCATGCAGGCCAAGTTTCCCTCCGCCAGGGTGTGCGCGCTGGACCGGCCGGTTGACGTGACGGACGAGGATGCCGTCGAGGCCGCCGTGGCGGACGCGGCACTCGAGCTGGGCGGTCCCATCACCACCCTTCTCTCCTTCGTCGGCGTGGTGGGCTGCGTGCCGACCATCGACATGCCCGTCGCCCAATGGCGCCGGATCTTGGACATCAACACGACCAGTGCCTTCATCCTGGCGCGGGCGGTCGCTCGGCGGATGATCGCACAAAAGACGGGCGGGTCCATCACCTTCGTCTCGTCCATCTCGGCGCACCGCGTGAACTACCCGCAGCCGCAAGCTGGCTACAATGTGAGCAAAGCCGCGCTGATAACATTGAAGAACTGTCTGGCCGCAGAGTGGGCGCACTATGGTATCCGGACGAACACAATTAGCCCGGGTTACATGGACACGATCTTGAATGAGGGTGATGGCATCATGAAGCACAGGCAGATCTGGGCCGAGAGGAATCCGAGCGGACGGATGGGGAGCCCAAGCGAGCTGACTGGGACGGTGGTGCTGCTCGCGAGTGACGCCGGGACGTACATCAACGGGACGGATATCGTGGTGGATGGCGGGCAGATTCTGTTCTGAATATATAGCCACCTAATTGACCATACCAAGTACATGGTTGAGTTGCTTCAAGATGCTCTGTTTATAGCAGTGCTTTCAGAGCTGGAAGATGGCGACAGAAAGAGGCTGACAAGAGTGTGTGCTCTGTGGGGGTGGGAGACCTGTGATAAAGAAGACGGCGTGTGGCTGCAACCGACACAATCTTGAAATATCTCGTGAGATTGAATTGTGCTGTCTGAAAAGGCATGCCCTGAGTCTGTTCTGGTTAATAGGGCATGATACCCTGCCTTCGTCAGATTTACTAGACCCTGACGCTGGCGATTCTGCCAACTTGACGCCGTAGTGTCTGAAGTAACTAAAGTGTTCGCAAAATGTCTCATCGGTGGTTCTGCTCTTCTTTCTCGGCCTTCTAGTTCTGGTCCATCCTCCTACACGACTTACAATGTATGCGTCGTTAAACGAGGTCACAGGAGCGAGGTTGAGGGGGCTCATCAGCGCCCAATGGTACTGCAGACCATTTCGGAATAAGGAGGGCAGAGCCGTGTCCATATGCACGAAAGGGGCCGTTTCATATACACAGAGATGTCCAGGCTTCCACACCGGCCCCCTTCCCATGCTTGTTGGTTGAATCGCCAATCAGGTCAACCCGAATCAGATCGAAACTCTATACTACCCAGCAACCGGCCAACCTTCTCGCCGGGTGTCATCCCGCACAATGAGCAACGCCCGACGTGACGAGCCCAGCTCTGTCACGAATTCCATTCTTTATTCTACCCAATTGTACACGCTGCAAGAAGCCTGCCTTGGCCTGATTTAGCTTTGCTGACCTTGATTCCAAGATTGATCACTGTAATGAGAGGGCCGGGAACGGCCCTGCCCAGACGAAGGAGGAGCGCCACCGGGAGGAGAGTGTGGCCTATTGTAAGGGCGAGCAGAGGCGTTCTTCAAGTGAAGAAGGGCATGTCAGTGTCCTTCAAGTGAAGAAGGGCATGTCAGTGGTGGAGTGCAGCAGCTGGAGGCGGAGAGGGGGCCTCCGGCTTCGACATCAGGGTTTCCTCGAGCGACTAGCGGAGCTTGGATTGTCTTCTTCCTGCCAGGCTAGTTTAGCCTTTGCCATGCCCCAGGACTCCCCAGCTTCGTTCTGGGCTAGATTTCGAGCGTCCCCAATCATCTTAAGGGGAAGTTTAGGTTATCGTCTGTCATCAAAGCTGTTGGTCTAGGCCGTGTAAAACGATGCACTGCATTCGCCAACATACCGCAAAGTCTCAACTTTTCAAGCATCTTCGGGCAGATTCTGGACACTGTCATGGTGATCATGTTGGTAAGCCGTATGAACCCAGCTCGTAAACCGCTCCCAATCGTGAGCTAATATGTGCCAGCTCATGGAAGTCCGGTTTGCATCGCGAAGGGATGAAGGGACAGCCGATGGTGTAGCAGTTGCTTGAGGGCCTCCCAGTCGGGCCTGTCGTTGTTTCGACCTGGAGCTAGAACAATGTCGAGAACAGATTGGATCTCGTCTTCTGTGACTTCCCATGACGCCAGCCAGGCGGCCGTTTCCAACAGGTTCTGCTTGTCGTCATCGACAACGCTTGAGGGAAATCTGTCGCCGATCCGCCGATTCCATAGCCGCTGTCGGCAACTATTGTTCAAGATCAAATCCTCTCGCTTGAAGACAAAGTTCATGGAAACCCGCTGGGCCAGGACTGGATCGATCCGATATCCAACTGGGACAGCGAAAATGACGATGCCATTGTAGCTGTCCAGAAAGAGGAGGACGGAGCGTATGATGGCGGCATTCTCCGAGAGCGTCGACCGGGTTGGGGTTGCCTCGACGATATCTTCAACGACGACAATACAGCCCCACATCTCGTTCTCGTTGAGCGTCTTGGCCGTCTCAAAGATTCCATCAAGATTTTCGGTCTGACCAGTGAGCCGGATCCGGTACAAAGCGCGCCTAGTCATCCTCGAGGCGAGCGTTACCCCGGCTTCCCAATATGGGCCTTGGAGGCTTACGACGACCTTGCGTAGATGCTTCAACTGGTGGAACGTAGCACCCCACTCGGATCTCCTCATGGGCGCGAGAAGCTCCTGAAACTGGACCATGGGGTGACTGTCAGTTTGCAGGTCTTCGGGGCTCAGGTCCACGGCGACGTCCGATGCGAGCTGAGTGTTGCGGAGAAGAAGCTTCCGCCAGACGTGATCGACGAGATGGAACCCGTGAACGGCGTGCGGTGCACAGAGGGTGTTTCTGTACTCTCTGTCAAGTTTCATAAAGGGGTCTTCGTCCTCATTTGAGCTCCAGCTTTCGCAATACTCGTCTCCTTTTAAGCCGTCGACAGTGAGCCAGGAGGGGGGGTTATGATGACTCTCAAGTCTAGCTGCCGGATATTGAGCCATTTCGCGATTTGTACCAAGGCGATTATATGCAGAGATGTCTACGAAGTAATGGCCAATCATCTGCAGACGAGAGTTAGCAGAAAGCAGCCAGGAAACACCGCGGACAGGGAGTTGGACCTTTCCAGCATCATCCCTATTTACTACTACCTGAGGCTGGTGCCTCAAGATGTCGAACTTGCAGCCTCGGTTATAGAGGTATCCCTTGTTGCAGCTGGGCTCGAGATCCATCGGCAAAATGGGCAGATCACTCAGGCACTTGCGTCGCCGTTTTGCGTCTTCAAAGACGGACCGAGGGACCCGCAGGGTGGAAGCCTGTTTCGAGAACGGGTCTGTCACTGGAATTTCGAGAACTTCGTCGGACACTTGACCGCTGGCAGATACTATCCGAGATAGTTTTCGGTCTTGCTGATAGGCGCGGAAGTCGTCATATCCGTCAGGCCGCTTTTCAATGACGTCTTTGCCAGGTTTCTGTTCTCGAAATGAAATCAGTGGCCCATTCGCGACTTGATCATTGTGATGCTTCAGTTGGTGGGTAAGGGGCCGGAGCATACAAAAATGAGAGGCAATAGCTCCCAGGAGATTTCACAAAGTGAACTATACTCCGCCCACCTCGACACCTCTTCATACGTTTCTGCCATATCCTCTTCAATAAATCGCAAAAGTCGTTCCGAAGCGGGAGAGGAGTCTTCTCTCGGAAACAACCTGTCGAGGTTGTTTCTGCAATTGTGGTACAACCAGTCATGTGGTGGTTTCAGTTCTCTCCCCGGGGCAAAGCCGTGGTGCCGGTCAAAGGCGTTCAAGTCATCGCAGAGTTTCTGCGATATAAGTAGAATCGACGTTGTCAGAGGCTCGGTATCCCGATTTTCACGCGTGTCGTGACAACACGTGTATTCCTTGATCACAAGCCACCAAAGCTGAGTGTTCTGCTTGAGGTATGAGTCGAGGTCATGGAGCGGCCGCGTGCCGGAGAGATGAAGAGCCACGGGAGTCCTCTGTGGGCAACTCGTGTCGACCACGAGCCATTGATTTTCTGCCCTTGTTGCGGTCTTGTAGCTCGGCTTGTCTAAATAGAGGGTTGTCTGTTCCAAGTTGCACGACACCCTGTGAAGGATTTGGCTGTCACAGGAATCCGTGGCCAGCTGGGGGGGCGCTGCCACCGGGTCGATAACGTGCCAGTCGACCGAAACGTCTGCGGCCAGCTCACTTGGGACGACCCTCACGGTCTCGTGCAGTTGAGACAGCCGCAGACTGGCGGCATCGGCGACGGGATCCCTTCCAGTCATGCGAGCCTGTTCGATAGTCTCGAGCTCGGATTCCTCGCAGATGGATTCCACCTCGACTTGGATGAACCGTCGCTGTCGACGCGGGACAGTTGTGTTGAATGTCAGATCTTCGAGGTCGTCGATGAAGTCCTTCAGATGGGTCACCAGGTCGGAAAACTTGTCCTTGTCGACGATGGCCCATTGAACAGCGGCCTGCACGCCGGTGACAGGCCGCTTTACGGCACGGGCGTGGAGTCGGCGAGCTAGGGAACCGAGGGGAATTGGCACACGCATGAGGGACCTGGTAGCGTCAGGCGCGTCGAATGACAGCCCGTATCGTCTGGATAGAGTCTGGTGATCCTGGAAGAGTGCCGCAATGCGGCGCAGTGTGTCGGAAACGGCAGACTGTATCTCCTCGCTCCACTGAAGCTGCGGACCACAGCCACTGGAGTCATTGTCGTCGAGAAAGCCACAGGCGCGTCCCCATGCTGAAAGCCGCAGGCGTTGGTTGCTGTACTTTGTCTCGAGGATGAGAGAGTCGCGTCCCAGATAGCAGCCGGTCTGGACGAGATGGAAGCAGTCGAGGCACGTCGAGAACAGCCCCGCAAGGCCAACGACTGCAAAAGCGAAGCCGACTGGTTCCATGATGTCTTGAGCTGGGCCTTTGCATTAGGGAGGGAAGTTTCGCTGCTTCGCACACAAGAGGTGGGCAGAAAGGTCATGAACGGTCTCCCGCCCAGCCTCTCCCTGAGGCGGAGCGCGCGCCAAGGTTAGGCGGACCGCAGGGCATGGCTGCGTGGGGGCAAGCGCCGGGCGCTGCATGGACAAACCAATGAAGCAAGACGAGGCGCAGACAACTAACGTTCCAGCTGTGGCTTGGTGGCTTGGAGGCTTGCACGCTATCTCGCTGTTGCCAGTCGCGATGCTTCCCTGACAGGAAAGTTGTCAGTAATTTGTCTCCAGTACGTTAGTTTATTTCTCCTGGCCGCTCGTATCTCGTAGAGTGTCTTTGAAGAGGTTGCTGCTAAAAGAAGTAAGGTGTTCTTGACTGTTGTTGAGCAGAGTTCCGAATTTACAAACGAAGAACACTTGGTACTCTCAGTCCTTAGGTCGTCCGTCCTAGTCATTATGCGTTGCTTCGGAAAGAGACTGCAGGAAATCCAAGTCGCCGTACTCTACATCAGGACTAGGTATAGAATTGAAGCTGCTGTGTCCCGCTACATACTAGGTACCGACCGGGGGTACCTCTAGGAGGTACCTAGACTCTCTGGGATGCCGCTATGAGATACATACATCGGTCTCAGATATGATAGGGTTTGGGTAGCGACAAGGTGGCTGAGAAATCTCGATCGAGAGAGAAGCCCAACCGCTTAAAACACCTCTACGGTTCCAATGACAAAGGTGATAAGCTCTAGACCATGAACTGCCACACGTGTTGGCCGAGAGCTGCGTGGAAGCCAGGGCATGCTCTTCCCAATTCTGTTGCATCAAGCACCACCGATGGAGAGAAAACCGTGGGGAAGGACTGAAAAATGGTCTGCTTGTCTAGGTACTCCAGATAGAACGCCGGTTAGATCATCATTAGCATCACGCCAGACAAGGGTAGGCGGCGTTGGTATCCAGTATCTCGCTCAGCCACCCATCCGTGACGACGCGTTGGTGTTTGCGGTCGTGTGTGCTGCTGGGGCTGGAAAAGAATTCCGGATCCTGACCGAAACAATCTGAAACAAAAGTGTCGTGATTAGAACTACGAAGCTATATGTCATCAATTCTCTTATGTTTGGCTGCCACGGGAAATCACGAATTGTTAGGTTTTGGTGATGGCGAGCTGCTGGCTCTCGCCGAACGGGTCACAGGATGGCGGGGTACCCAATTGATGCTTCCATGTGCTTGGGAGTTTTAACTCGACAGAGCCCACCACCACCATGTGGCTTCGATCCCCTGCATGACTGGATCTCGTCGATATTCTAGAAGACTGTGAGACCGTGTCGAACCAAGGATGCCAACCTCGTCTTGCATGTGGCGCCGCGCGGGCCGTGGGAACTCCAACCCCAAGCTCGGGATGCGACGCGGGATCGGCGCAGCTCGCGGATGCAGATTTGGGATCCGGGCCGGGATGCGGACCCCTCCCCTCTGTGACGTCGTCTTGGCGCTCAATGTGCGGTGGCAGAACAAGAACCGCGGCTGCATATGGATCTGTGTGGCGACGCCGTCGCGGGCCGATTGAGGAACAAAATGCACCTGGCGCGTTTGATCCTGGAAGTGAGCAACGGCCGATGAGTTGAGGGCATTTCGTTGTGGTTGCGACGCGATTTGTCGAAACAGACCAGGCAGAACAGGCAGCAGGCCACCTCAGGCACGGAAAAGGGAAAGAATGGCGGGTGCAGCGCGCGTGCTGGGACAGGCGGCGCCTGTGGTGGCGGGATGTTCCCGGCAGTTGCAGCTGCGGGCGGTTGCTGCCCGTGGGTTTGGAGGCTTCAGTGGCTTCAGTGGGGCAGCGAGGGCAGCAAGGTCGACGAGGACGACACCCAGAACGAAACTCAGCAACTTCCCCTCTGGAATCAGGGCCTTTTCACAATCGAGCCATTGGAGGTCAGCAGAAGTTCCGGCGGGCGGGTCGAAAGTCTGGGAGAGTGCCGATGCGGCGGTGGCCGACATCAAGAGCGGCTCGGTGGTGCTGAGTTCGGGCTTTGGGCTCTGCGGCGTGGCCTGTGAGTTCCACACTGGCAACACTGGTTGAGTGACGGACGGACTGGCTGACTGCTGATTTGCAAAAAACACAGCAACGCTGATCACGGCACTCCGAAACCGAGGACCCGAGTCCCTCCACTCGCTGACTGCCGTGTCCAACAATGCAGGCGCCGAAGGCCGCGGGGGCCTTGCCCTGCTCACCGAGAACGGCCAGGTCGACCGCATGATCATGTCGTACCTTGGCTCGAACAAGAAATTGGAGCGCCAGTATCTCACGGGCCAGATTGCCGTCGAGCTGTGCCCTCAGGGAACCTTGGCCGAGAGAATCCGTGCGGCAGGGAGCGGTATTCCTGCTTTCTTCACCCCGACGGGTGGCCGTAAGTCACTCCGGGAGCCGGGTCGGAGTCTTCGTTTGTGTCGTTGTGCTGATGACAAGACTAGACACGCTCGTGCAAGAGGGCGCAATCCCTGCTCGGTTTGACGCGGACGGCAATGTCGTCGAGTACGGCAAGGCGCGCGAGACGAGGATCTTCGACGGCCGGCAGTATCTGATGGAGACGGCGCTGCACGGCGACGTGGCCATCCTCCGGGCCTGGAAAGTAGACAAGGCCGGCAACTGCGTGTTCCGATACACCACCAAGTCGTTCGCGCCCCTGATGGCCAAAGCCGCCAAGCTGGCCATTGTCGAGGCCGAGAACATTGTCGAAGTGGGCGAGATCGATCCCAACGACGTCAACTTGCCGGGCATCTTCATCGACCGCATCGTGCCGGCGACAGAAGCCTCGCAGGTTGAGATTTTGAAGACTCGGTCTGCGGGCGATGGCAAGGAGACCAAGACCAAGGGCGAGGCCCAAATACGGAGGGACCGCATTGCGCGACGGGCGGCAAAGGAGCTGAAGGACGGCTCCTACGTTAACCTGGGCGTTGGTAAGAGCCGCCACTCCCCATGAACACACCTCCGATGGCATCTACTGACCGCCCCAGGCATCCCAACTCTGGCCCCCTCATTCCTCCCCGCCGGCCAGCAGGTCTGGATCCAATCCGAGAACGGTATCCTCGGCATGGGCGACTACCCAGCCGCCGACGCAGTCGACCCGTGGGCTTCCTTCTCTCCTTTTACTCCCTTACATCCTCGCTGACACAATCCCCGACAGAGACATCGTCAACGCCGGCAAAGAAACCACCACCCTCGTCCCCGGCGCCGCCACCTTCGACTCCTCCGAGTCCTTCAGCATGATCCGCGGCGGGCACGTCGACGTGTCCATCCTGGGCGCCCTGCAGGTCAGCGCCGCGGGCGACCTGGCCAACTACATGATCCCGGGCAAGGTGTTCAAGGGCATGGGCGGCGCCATGGACCTCGTGTCCAACCCGGACAGCACCAAGATCGTCGTCGCGACCGAGCACGTGGCCAAGGACGGGACGAGTAAGGTCGTGCAGGCCTGCAGCTTGCCGTTGACTGGTGCGAGGGTGGTCAGCACTATTATTACGGATTTGGTGAGTTGTTCTGCTGGGTGAATTAGAGTGAGTCAGCGCTGACGGTGTTGTAGTGCGTTTTTCAGGTTGACCGGAAGAAGGGGACGCTGACACTGACGGAGGTCGCGCCGGGCGTGACGGTGGAGGAGGTGAAGAGCAAGACGGACGCGGCGTTTACGGTGGCGGCGGACCTGACAGAGATGGAGTGAGGAGATTAAGCCCTGGCCTTGCATATTGCTGAGCGTGTTCATATTTCTTGCATTTCAGTCCACACATATTTGCAGATACTCTATTTACGTCCGTATATACCCTCCCACTCTGCTTCACAACCCCCTACACACACCCCTCACAACTTCCCCTTCAGACGCTCACCCTCACCCTCACCATCCCACCTCCCAACATTCCCCCCAATCGCCTCAGCAATAGCATCCACGCTCCTCAACAACCACTCACACCCCTCATCCCCCGCCAGCCTTTCCAACCCCTCCCCATCCTCCTCAGCAACATGCGCCCCCTGCTCGACCCCCTTCCGCAACCCAAAAACATGCGACAGCACCTGCGGCCCCACCCCCGTCTGCGCGCGCAAGCACGCCACCGCAACCACGCTCGTCAGACACCGCCCCACCAGCTGCGGCCCCTCGGGCGGGTCCGCCAGCAAGGGGCCGTAGTGGCTGTTGAGGATGTGCACGGGCAGGTCGGGGTGGCTGTCGGCGAGTTTCTGTTCGAGCTTCTCGTCGAGGGGGGTGTAGATGCTTTGCCAGAGGTTGCGGCCGCGGGTTGTGATGGCGTCGATGTTGGAGGGGGTGGGGGTGCGGGTTGGGGTTGTGGTCAGGGAGGTGGACCAGGGGTGGTGGGCCAGGGAGGACTTGAAGGCGGAGAGGGTGTTGATTGTGCGGGGGATGCCGTTGAAGGAGATGCATTTGAGAGCGATTTCGCGGAGGAGCTCGGCGGTGGCTAGCGGGGAGAGGGGGCTGGTCAGGGAGGGGGAGAGGGAGTGCAGGACTGTGAGGGAGGCGGGGGAGTTGAGGGTTATTGTTGCTGCTGCCTGTGGGTGAAGGGTGGTTAGTGGTCTGGTGATAAGTTTGGGGGTTGGATGGCGGAGCTTACGGAGAGGGTGAGCCACGGGCGGGTGCCGTAGTTGCGCTCGCGGGCCTCGTGGGCGATGCGGGTGTAGACGGCTTGGATGTTAGCCGGGGCGGGGGCCTGGCCCGGGCGGGCAAAAGGCGCATTGATGAGCGCCTTGAGGGAGGGCGCAAGTTTGGACGACGACATGGCTGCTTGGTGTTGATGTTGCTTTGCGAGTGCGTGCTGGTGTTCCTGCGTCTTCGTCTTTGCCTTGGCCGGCTTCTCGACGTCCTTCAGGGTCCTCTTCCGTGCGGGCGGTGCCGAGTCTGACATGTCCAGCCAAAACGTGGACGATCCAAAAATAATCCCACAGGAACGTTACTGCCGGCTGCCAGATCTGTCGCTCCCCGGTCCAATTGGCCTGCTGCTGTGCTCTGCTGCATGCCGCATCACGGCTTCGATTCAGATCACAGATCGGCCGGCAGGTGGGAACACCCCCTGTAACCGGCGCCTGTCAAGTCACACCACCCCCATCAAGGTGGGTAAATAACCCCGACCGAGGCTTGCGGAGTTTGGACGTCGGCGTCCAGAAGTTCAGCCGAGGCCCCACTGGTTCAGGGGGGCCGAGACAGGGCTGAAGTCGAGGTTGGGGTTGTTGTTCCACCACCACCACATTCAGATGCCAGATTCGGGTTCACAACATGGCGAAGGGCAGGGACCAACACGAGGACCGGGTGTGGACAGCATGTGACACAGATCAGGGGCCAACCATGGCATCGGGGAACTGGGAGCAGGCGATTCAATGGCCGTCGAAGGATGCACAGCATGGCCCACGAACCACGAGCCATAGCGCAAGCGGTTATGCCGGCCCGCGCCGTTGGGACCCGCGAGGACGTGTCGGGGGTATTCTGTGCTTGGGTCGCCCGTGGGAGAGTTGGGGGTCGCAGATCAAGAAGCGGCGCCAGGTCTGGGCGATGGCACCTGATGTGTGCGGCGTCTCCTTGGACTGGCGTTGGTCCAATATATCTCCGACGGGGGGCGCATATGTACCCCGTAAGCCCATTGGGAACTGGAAACGTGGGCAGTGCGGTGCAGTGCAGTGCATACCGATCGATACCTAACGTGCTGTTTTCTGAACGCTTGGCCGGAGCGGAGCAATGGCCGGGCAGAAGGGAACTAAGCAGCCGTTTTGGCTTGGGTGAGTGCGCTATTCCGTTCAATTCGAGTCCGTCTCTCAGTATGAGTCCTCTATCTGGAGCTTGGTCCTGACTAGGCGACCACCCAACAGCGGGGCCGCAGCCTCCATGGCAGTGTGCTTCAGTAAGTCAACAAGCCAGCCCTGACTGGATTGCAATACCCCTGACATACCTGTCTAGCCCACCCCCTGGATCTCACAAAATAGTATGAGCCCCTGGATTCCCTCGGCCGAGATGACGTACTGACGCCAATCGTCACAGCCGGATGCAAGTCCTCCAGACACGTGCCCCCATGCTCTCGACCCTCTACAACTTTGCCCTCCGTGACGGTCAGTTGGCAATGTTTCCCTACCCCTGACCGCCCGTCTCACCCTCCCACAGGAATCATCTCCCTCTGGTCAGGCCTCTCCGCCTCCATCCTCCGGCAGTCGACATACTCGACCGCCCGCTTCGGCCTGTACGCCGCGCTGTCTCAGCAGCTGCAGCAGCGCTCGGGCACCGCCAAGCTCTCCACCGCAGCAACCATTGCGTGTGCCGGTGTTGCGGGCGGGCTGGCAGGTATGGTTGGGAATCCGACAGAGGTCATCCTCGTGCGCATGTGCGCCGACGCCGCCAAGCCGAGCGCCGAGCGCTTCCGCTACTCGGACGCCGTGACAGGACTGTACCGTATCGGCAAGGAGGAAGGCATCAGGGTCTTTGGGCGGGGCCTGTCCGCGAACATTGTGAGAAGCGTGCTCATGAGTAAGTCCTCTGACCCGGCTCAACTCTCGAAAATGGCGCGTGCTCACACCATGGAAAGATGTCTCGCAGATCGCACCGTAAGGAAGTCCCTTCTTGTTATAGCCATGGCCACAAACTGACACGCCGAGCCAGATACGCCGCGGCAAAGCACGCCATCCTCTCGCGCACGCAGCTCCAAGACGACATCCGAACCCACGCGCTCGCCTCGCTCTTCGCCGGGACGGTGGCCACGACGGCCTGTGCCCCGGCCGACGTCCTGAAGAGCAGGATCCAGAGCGCCGCCAAGGGTTCAAGCGTAAGAGGAATCCGGCGCCAACGCATCCCGTGCTTGATCTGACTGCCTCATCACAGGTAATGCAAGTCGTCAGGGAAGGCCTGGCCCGTGAAGGGCCGGGATTCCTCATGAAAGGTTGGACACCGGCTTGGCTGAGATTGACGTACGTTGCCCCTGAGGATCTCGGTTCGCGATGTTTGACTAACCGCTGTGCAGGCCACATACGGTCCTAACATTCGTAATCATGGAGAAGTTGCAGGAGGTGGTTAACCTGACCGCCTCGACGCGGGCGCGGGCGGCGGTGTGAACTCTGCTTGTATTTCAAGTCCCAAAGTCGGGTAGATTAGACCAATTGAGCCAGTCTAGAGCGGCGGCGTCGTCCCACGGATACATGCTGAGTGCCGGGTCGAACTCGTTGTTGACGGTTCTGAGCGCTTCGACGATCTGGTCGTCCGACATGGACGAGAACTGGATCGGTTCCGACCAGAGAGGCGTCTCCATGAATCCGGAGACAGAGGGGCTGGGGTGGATGGCGTCTGCCATGCTGAAGCTGGCGCGGGCGTTGTTGCTGCGTGAATACGCCGTCGAGGCGTGATGTTGTGAGAGGAGGTCTGGCTGTGTGCCCGCACGCGGTCTGGTGACCGGTTCGGGAGGAGCGGGCCCGGCGGCGGCCGCCTTCTTGACGATGTACTTGAGGTACTTGCCGTATAGGGTCGACATCCCGTTTCGGTGATCAGTTGTCAAGCCGACGCGCTCGAGAACTTCTGCCGTCTCTTCGATCAGTGTTCGGACACTTGGCGCCAAGTTCGAGTTGCCCGCAAACTGGCCGCTAAGCCGCAGTGCGAAGCAGGCCGCGAACGATATCATGATTGCCGTGTTATTGGGCATGCTGGACAGCTGCCCCTCGCCCTGAATCGCCGCTCGCATGACGTTCAGCGCCGAAGATAGACCTGCCGCATGGAAGAGGTTGCGAACTTCGGTCTGGGCGGTCGGGTGGTTGATTACCGTGCTGTAGATGGACAGCCGAGTGTGCGTGACGAGGATCTGCACGTACGGCGGCAACCGATGCTGCGGTCCGTTCCCGATGGAGATGCCCCATTTGGCGTGCCATTCGTCAAAGAACTTTTCCACCATCATTTGGATCGACCGTGCAACCATGGAGCCGTCCGTCCTGCCGTCCCGAGACTCATCGCACAGCGTCCGTATTGAGGAGAACAGTTCATCCTATGCCAAGTTAGCACTTCCCGGCGCCGGGCCGCTTGGAGACCTACCAAGTCCCTCCGCAAAACCGCCATCGACACCAGATGGCCGTCCATCGTGTCTGCGATATTCGACAGATGCCACTGGTCGCATCCACGGAGAATAGGGGTAATCGGAATCGTGTAGCAGCGGCCTCTTGCCAAGCACATCCTGAATTGGTTAGCATACCGCCACTGCTCAGCCGTTCTGATGGAACCACTCACCCCCTCTCCAACACAAACAACGCGATCCAGCACCTCTCCCGCCTCCTCAACAACCTCAACCCAAACTCGGAGCTCGGCTCCACATCCCCAAAGCCATCCAACGCCAACGCCACCTTGGGATCGATGCAATCCGCCCTGGCAATCCCGCCGAAGCTCCCACCCATCCCGCCGGGCCCGTCCCTGAGCGAGGCGACGGGGACCAAAATTTTGTGCAGTGACAAGTCGAGCGCCATTGTCGTGGCCATGGACACGTACCAACACGTCTCGTCATCGGTGCTGTGCTTTCCCGGAAACATCCAGGGAACGTTAACCATAAAAGCCAGGACGATTTCGACGGAGCGGTGGCGGTCGAGGATGATGCGGTTGACGAGCGTCTTGCAATGGTTCGAGAGGCGTCGGGAGAGGGCCGCAGCGGAGGGCATGAAGAGGGCGGCGGCGGCGGCGATCGAGGTGAAGAGGAAGGCGGAGCGGGAGCGGGTGAAGGCGGCCGTGTAGAGCGCGGGATCGAGGCCCCAGCGGGTGTGGGCGAGGTTGTGGTGGAAGAAGGTGAAGAGGGTGTCGGCTTCTTCGCCGGTGAGCAGGCCGAGGTGGATGGGGTCCAGGTCCGGGCCGGTGTCGAGGCTGAACTGGCTGAGCTTGAAGAACTTTTCGACTTCGGAGATCCGCTCGTTCGGGTTGTTTTGGCGTGCTCGCTTGTGGGACATGGCCTCGGCCGTGGCGTGGTCGGCGCCGGACTTGGGTGAGACATGCAGGTCGGAGGCGCGGGCTAGAAGCTGGAGGGGGTTCTCGGCATCGTCGACGGCCAGGCTCTCCTCGCCGACGTGCCCCTGAGAGGGCGTCGAGTCCTGGGGCACGCTCATGGCGTCCTGCTCCGAGCCCGAGCTGTCGCCGGCATCCGAGTCGGCGTCGGGCAGCAGGATATCGCTTTGTTTCGAAGCCCGGCGTAGCCCAGCGGACCCGTCTCCTCCTGCGGATTGGTCGTGGCTCACGAGCGGCAGCCCGTGGGCGCCCCCCGGGCCGAGGAGGGACTTGAGGTCCGAGACAACCTTTGTGGCTTCGAGGCCCGATCCGGTGCGCCTCAGGGCCTGCTCGACCTGATGCAATGCCTTTTCCAGGCCTGTGCGTTTACTGCAGGCGGGTTAGCCGGCGTCCCTTCACTCTTCCCGGCAACAGGGCAAGAAGAAACAGGCAGGGATGACTGACTTCTTGACGCCCTTGCGGCGGCCGACGTGGAAGTCGGGGCGCACGCACTGGACGCCCAATTGGAGGCAGCGGTGGCAGCGGTCGTCGTTGTGGGCGCGGCCCTTCTCGCACTTGATCTTGGAGCGGCGGCACACGAGACACGCGGCGGCGCGGCGGCTGTTCTGGTCCCTCTGGTCCCTCAACGACATGGACAACGAGTCTCTGTCGCCTTTTGGTCCGTCGGCGGCGGGCGCAGGAGCACTGTCGGACCGGTCCATGGCGTCGGCATCCATTTGCGCACCGCAGGCGCAGCACCGGTCTGGTTCTGGCGTGTCGGCCGCTCAATCCCCCGCCTTTTGTGGTCGTGTTGCGGGGAGTTTATGCAGCAGCCCGAGCCCGCGAAGAGCCGTTGGGGTAATTCGGAGAAGCTGACGCTGGAGTGCGCCACCGAGGAGCCCGTGGAGGTGCGTGGAGCAATGGATGTCAGCTGCCAGAACCCGGTGGGCCAGCCGAGAGCAGGGGCTCAGGTCAGTGGGGTGGGTTGAGCTGGGCGGGCTGGGCAGCCTGTGCTTGAGACTCCTCGGGCAGGTTCCGGATTGAATCCCTCTTTGGCCGCAAAAAAAAAAAAAAAAACTGCGTGCGGTTTGTTCGTCGGTCAACAACCAACAACAACCAACAGCCAACAACCATCCGAAACGAAACCGTGGATCCCCGGACGGTCCCGAGTATTTGATCGAGGTCCCTCCCGCCCAGCCATCGGCACCACAGGTTCCGTTGGACAAAGGTTGCATTCCATCCCTCCATGCTTGCACGTCCGCGCGGCGTGGTGAGAGCGGCGGCGATTTACCCGTGCTGTGCGTGAGCCTATCGGTTTCTCCCGCCCTGGCCGCACACCATGGATATTTGCAACTTGGGGTCCTCGGACAAATTCTGCCTGTGTGGTACCAAAGCTAGCCTCGGTTGACGGCCAGGTTCCAAGTTGCAGAGAGGCGGCCCCAGCCCTCATTGGGCCGCACTCCTCCACGCCACATTGCGATCCCTTAATTATCAACCTGAATGCTGGGGATTTGAACATCACCACATACATGCCTGTGCTCGTTACCCCGGATTCCTGTGTGCCGAGTAACGGCAGCGGGTCTCGGCAGGCAACGATGGATCGGGGAGCGCAGAGGAAGAACCGGACAGTGTCCAGAGCCGGCCTGCTCAATGCCACAGTCCGTTACGTCCGCAAGTTGGGTGTCCAGTTCGTAGTGTGCCCAACTCCGTACAGCACGCCGCAGATGGCACCAGATAGGACACAGCACAGCGCTTGCATGATAAGCAATGACTTGATGCTTGTAGTGGCACGCGGGCTGGGAGAGGCATCATCTTCTTGCCGAGGAGAAAACCCCGAAGCAAACACCAGGACTGCTGCTCGGGGGTACCCTCGAGAGGTTCCCGGCTCTGGCGTGTGGACGGCGGTATTGCGGCTCAGGATTGCGACTCGGGATGGGAATGCACCAGCAGCATCGGCATGAATGGAAATCCCATGCTACCTTTGACCCCTCGGAGGTGTCAATGTCAGTGGTCAACGATTGACGCAAAAGCTAGGCGTCAAATCCACGGCTTTTCGCATGTTCTTGGCGCCTTGGCACAGCTAGGGCGGCGCGAGGCCTGGGGTTCGGCTGTGGCCTGTGCTGTGGGGGTCAGCTCAGCTCCCACACGGGCCACACCAGCGGGTCGGCGCTTGGCGTGGTCCCGACGCGACTCGCAGGGTTCCAAGCACCTCCCGTCGCGTTTCTTCGCGTCCCACTTAAAGTCGACACGGCATCGCCCACACCACAGCCAGGCCTCGCCCATCCATTCGCTTCTGTTTCTTATTTACGCGAGTTTGTGACTTTCTATTAATTGTACCGAGCAGCTCTGTTCACCAGGCAAGATGGTGGAGAAGTCGAAGTCGTCCCCTGCGGCTCGCACTCCGGCGAAGACGCCGGCGACGACAAAGACGGCGAAGCAGGCGCCGTCGACGGGCAAACAACGTAGCATTCTCGGCTTCTTCTCTAGGACAGGGGCAGCCGGTGCGACCAACGGGGCTGCGGCCAGCTCTTCCCCATCCACCAAGCCGGCGTCCTCGAGCAAGCGGGATGCCTCGCCCCAATGCCTCACGGAGACGACGACCAAGGCCAACTCGATGCTGGTGACGAGGCGCACCACCACCGTCACGCCCGTCCCTAGCAGCGATGCCGCCGAGCCCTTCAGCTCACAAGAGAACAGAGACGCGAGTACCGTCAAGGTGGCTAGCATCCATCCTCTCTCATCTCCGGCACACGCTAAGATTGCGCAGAAGTCAACCATCAGCGTAGAAGCAGGCTTGAACAGTAGCCCGTCCCGCAAGGCACGTCGATCCGACCAATATCACCTACATTTCAGTTCTCTAACACGTTTCTGTAGGCAAAGAAAGCCGTCAACTACGCCGAATCCTCCGACGAAGACGACGATGCCGTGTTTGCGACCTTGAAGACCAGGCGATCCACACAACGCCGGTCTCGTGCCGCCGTTGCAGACGATGACGACGAGGAGGAGGCCTACGAAGCCGAACCCAACGACGCCGAGGATGACGACGGTAATTCCGCCGCTACATTGAAGCTAGACAGAGCTGACAATCTACCCCAGATGACATGGGAGACTTTGTGGTTTCCGACGAGTCGGACGCGCCCTCGAGATCGAAGAAGCGGAAGCGGCCCGCGGCCAAGTCAACGGCCCCACGCAAAAAGTCCAACCTCTCATCATCGCCCGCTCCCGACTCCCGCTCTCCCCCGGTGGATGACGATGAGACGATGGGGGACATCCCGACCTCGACCTCGACGGCCCAGAAATGGAAGTACGATCCGGATAATGTCCAGCCGAGCGAGCCTGCGGCCAGGCCACCTCCTACCAAAAAGGTAACCGGCCCGAAACCGAAGCCCAAGCCTCACACCAAGGAGCCGGAAGACAGATACCCGTGGCTGGCCAACATTCTGGACAGCAACAAGAACCCCCCTGGTCACCCAGAGTTTGACCCAACGTCCATCTACATCCCCCCGCTGGCCGAGAGGAACTTCTCCCCGTTCGAGAAACAGTACTGGGACATCAAGAAGAACTTGTGGGATACCGTTGTCTTCTTCAAGAAGGGCAAATTTTACGAGCTCTACGAGAATGACGCGACCATTGGCCATCAGCTGTTTGACCTCAAACTCACCGACCGCGTCAATATGCGCATGGTCGGCGTTCCGGAGAGCTCCCTGAACATGTGGGTGAACCAGTTCGTCGCAAAGGGCCACAAGGTCGCCCGAGTCGACCAGATGGAGTCGGCTCTGGGCAAGGAGATGCGGGAGCGTGGGAGCAACGCTGGCGCCAAGAAGGCCGACAAAATTATCCGCAGAGAGCTGGCATGTATCCTGACAGGCGGTACCCTTGTGGACGGCAGTATGTTGCAGGACGACATGGCCACGTACTGCGCAGCCGTCAAGGAATCCGTCGTCGACGGCAAGCCAGCCTTCGGCATCGCGTTTGTCGACGCTGCCACCGGCCAGTTCTTTCTCTCAGAGTTTGAGGACGATGTCGACCTGACCAAGTTCGAAACCTTTGTCGCTCAGACGTCGCCTCGAGAGCTGCTCCTCGAAAAGTCCCGCCTGTCTACCAAGGCGTTGCGCATTCTCAAGAACAACACAGGCCCGACCACCATCTGGAACTACCTGAAGCCGGGAATCGAGTTCTGGGACGCCGATCTCGCGAGGCGTGAACTGGACTGTGGCGGCTACTTTGTTAATGAAGAAGGCAAGGACGAGGCGTGGCCCAAGAAGCTCGGCGATGCCAAGGGCAAAGATCTCACCATGTCGGCTCTCGGCGGGTTGACTCACTATCTGCGCATCTTAAAGCTTGACCAGACTCTCTTGTCCCAGGGCAACTTTGAGTGGTACAACCCCATCCACCGCAACGGTACTCTGATCCTGGACGGCCAAAGCCTGATCAATCTCGAGATCTTCACCAACACGGCCAACGGCGGTCCCGAGGGTGCGCTGTTCACTCTCCTCAACAGGTGCATCACTCCGTTCGGGAAGCGTCTTTTCAGGCAGTGGGTTTGCCATCCGCTGTGCAACATCCAGAAGATCAACGAGAGGCTCGACGCGGTCGACATGCTAAATGCGGATCGCGGGATCCTTCAGCAATTCTCGTCGCAGATGGCTAAGATGCCGGATCTCGAGAGGCTGATCTCCCGCATCCACGCTGGTTCTTGCAGGCCCGAGGATTTCGTTCGGGCGCTGGAAGGATTCGAGCAGATCGACTACACCATGGGTCTTCTAGAAGCCTTTGGCGGCGGCAATGGTCTCGTCGACCGGCTCATCGCATCGATGCCCAACCTCAAGGAACCCCTTGGTTACTGGGAGACCGCCTTCGACAGGAAGAAGGCGCGGGACAGCAAGACCCTCATTCCCGAGAGAGGCATCGAGGAGGACTTTGACAACAGCCATGACGAGATTGAGCGGATTAAGGAGGAACTCCATGCGCTTCTCGATAAGCAAAAGACCGCCCTGAAGTGCAAGACGCTCAAGTTTACCGACGTGGGTAAGGAGGTCTACCAAATCGAAGCCCCGAAGGCCGTCAAGGTCCCGTCGAGCTGGCGCCAGATGTCGGCGACTGCAGCCGTCAAGCGCTACTACTTCAAGGGGCTGGAGGACCTCGTGCGAGAGCTGCAAGAGGCCGAAGAAACCCACTCCCAGATCGTCAAGGAGGTGGCCTCGCGCTTCTTCAAACGGTTCGACATCGACTACGAGGTATGGCTGCAGGCGATCCGCATCATCGCGCAGCTGGACTGCCTGATCAGCCTGGCCAAGTCGTCGTCTGCTCTTGGCGTCCCCAGCTGCCGCCCAATGTTTGTCGACGAGGAACGCACCGTGGTGGACTTTAAGGAGCTCCGCCATCCTTGCATGATCAACACGGTCGCCGACTTCATCCCCAACGACATCCATCTTGGCGGCGAGGAGGCCAAGATCAACCTCCTAACCGGCGCCAACGCAGCCGGAAAGTCGACCATCCTCCGCATGGTAAGCCCCCACTCTGCTCCCCCTTCCCCACAACCAACTAACCCATCTCCCAGTCCTGCATAGCAGTAATCATGGCCCAAATCGGCTGCTACGTCCCCGCGGCCTCAGCAACCCTCACCCCCATCGACCGCATCATGTCGCGCCTCGGCGCCAACGACAACATCTTCGCCGCCCAGAGCACCTTCTTCGTGGAGCTGTCCGAGACCAAAAAGATCCTCTCCGAAGCCACCCCGCGCTCGCTCGTCATCCTCGACGAGCTGGGCCGCGGCACCTCGTCCTACGACGGCGTCGCCGTCGCCCAGGCCGTGCTGCACCACGTCGCGTCGCACATTGGCTGCGTCGGCTTCTTCGCCACGCACTACCACAGCCTGGCCGCCGAGTTTGCGCACCACCCCGAGGTGCGCGCGCGGCGCATGCAGATCTGTGTCGAGGAGGAGAGGAGGCGGGTGACGTTTTTGTATCGGCTCGAGGACGGCGTTGCTGAGGGGTCGTTTGGCATGCATTGTGCGGCTATGTGTGGGATTCCGGGGAAGGTGATTGAGCGGGCGGAGGTTGCTGCGAAGGAGTGGGAGCATACGAGTCGGTTGAAGGAGAGCTTGGAGAGGGCGAAGCAGGGGTGTTATATCCCGCTGGGGGTGTTGAGTGATGTGGCGAGTTTGCTTGGAGGGAGGGAGGAGGTTGGGGATCGGGGGGTGGAGGTTTTGCTGAAGGCTATCGAGGCGCTTTAAGGGGGTTGTTTGCTGGGTTTGCAATTCCTTTGTGGGAACTGCCCTGAGGATGGGTGTGAGAGAGATTAATTGTGTTGCTGTGAGCTTGGCTTAAGGGAGATGGGAGCAAGGGGTAACGGTGTCTTGGTATGGCTTGGGGGGATTTCACACTTATTATGTGCTTGTACCGACTAATTACTGCTGCCTATTCGAGAACGGCTGTCTTCTTACACTGAGGCGTCAACCACAACATCTGCTGACAGAACGCAACCTGCTGCTATGCTCGATGCCTTCGCACCAACTTTTCTTGATGAAACACCACCCACCTAAGCACCATAAATAACATACATCTCCTCCGAGGTGTTGCTCGACACAAACAGCCGGCCCATTTAGCTAAAGTCTAATCCCACGGGCGAAGGCAGCTGTTGGTGCTCCCGCCAACGTTACTGTTTTCTACGACAGGGACCTGGGCCGTGTTCGTCGGTTCGGTAAAGCGCGGAACCATAGGGGCCCGGCGCGATCTTCTTGTAATCTGTTTGAGTTGGTATTGTTGGTAGTTATTATCTGTGAGAGGACGCCTTACGCCAGGCATCTGACACAATTGTCGACATGGATGCTATCTATTCCTATCTTAAGTTGTTCTCTATGATAATGGGGAATTCATTCAATTCCCGACCGGCAACAGAAAAGCCGGCTTGATCCGCATTCTTTATTTTAGTGCGGGCAAACAGAGGGGCTTTGATCACAAGAGCCGCTGCCACCGAGCCTCGAAGCAAAAGATGAAGGGCAACCCCCATCCAACTCTCGCCCAAGGCAATTGTTGGTTATTTCATGGCCGCCATGAAGCAAATGGTGCCCAACCTGGAAGGTTATCCCTTCAACTGACACGTCAGTCTTTACACCAAATTCAAGTGCAACATGTTTCTCCATCTACCCGCGAGTCCTTCCCCTGGGAGATCTTAACATTCTTCAAGTTAGACAGGTCGGGTGCAATCATGACCGAGCGCCTGGGGACAAGTGTTGTCCACGTTCGTGGTCTGTTCCTCAGTCCCCGCTTCTCGCGGGCTTGTGTCAAGCACCATGCCTCGAATGGCCCATCTCGACCACTCAAGCTCCTGGATCACAGGCACTAAGACACAAGGTGGTACCCGAGACACGACAAGCCACGGGTTCAGATCGAGCCAAGACAGACACGGGCAGACGATGATTGAGGCGCCGTTTAAAGACTCGATCGGTTGCACAACCTGAAACCAGGGGTTGCAAGGCATCGGCTGCACACGTGCGATAAAGCCTCCCGTGTACTGTGTATGTACGAACCCGATCCTGTCACGCAAGCTTTTCTCCTAGCCTCCGGGTGAAACCTCTGTCCTTTTTCCTCAACCGTGTACAACGTCAAAGAAACATTAGGTTAAAAGGCCGTAGCCAACGCTGCCATTGAGACCTGTTTCGCCAATGTCTTTGCTGTGCCTCAGTCCATAGGGCGATGACAGATGTTCCGGGATGCGGGATCCAATACTGAAGACCGCCTTCTCGTTCTGATCACGGGAGTCGTTTAAGAGCCGAGAAACGGAGATGGCGGCCCCAGAGGCTTGAATATGCAAAATCAACGGATCCGAGGCCCAATAGAAGTGGGAAACGAGAACCCCTGCAGACTCTGTGATACGGTTACATTCATGAGTCCAGCGGAGATGTCCACTCAAGGGCGTGGCGTGCGAAGGCGTCAACCAAACAGCAGATGCCGGCGGAGGCACGTCTGATTCGGGAGGCGAGTGGAGAAGACCT
>FTCU01002523.1_pt1 | contig 24276 bp, 14 predicted proteins | sample 1639521 | NCBI WGS metagenome assembly FTCU01 (sample SAMEA3914864, study PRJEB12502) | metagenome | biome: forest; material: soil | place: USA | collected 2012-03-12 | depth 0.3 m
CCCCCCACCCTCCCTGCTTGCGCTAGCCGCGAGACGTTCCTTGCATACAAGCACCATTGGTGCTCATCCCAGCTATCAAGTGGTTCAAGTCCCCCAACTCGCCTGATGAGTGGACCGCTGCCCTGGCGACCCGGAGTTTCTCTGAATCCTATCAGCCGACCGCCTTCTGGTCTGATCTGTTGCTCTGTTTACTAAAACGCGAACCCTTCCCTAGTACTTCTCGACTCTCGAGCGGCTGCGTTTTGCTCAGGAATCCGGTCTCGTCGACGGCATCTCGCAGCACTACGACGACATCTCCAACTTCAAGCGTCGAACCCCCCGACGGGACTGCAGCACCCCGGAGCCCTTTGCGGTTCGAACCCGCCGGGAGTCCGGCTTCGAGTTTCACTCGGCCACTTCTGATTCGTCGCCCTTGTGCGTCGGCCTGCCAGAAGCCGCACGGGAGACCGGGCCCTGCTGCGAGAAGCACGTCGCCGTTGCGCTCCGCCGACGTGCAAGCGTCATCCTGGACGCGGCGGACGAGGCCGTCTTCAAGTTCAACCAACAAGCAAGCAGGAGAAACCCGCCGACAACCGTCGACGTGCTCACCCCGCCGCGCTCTCCTGCTCAAGATAGCATGGATTCACAAGATGGCTTCAGGAAGCACCATGGCCAGTCCGGCGTTGGGCAGGAAGTGCCCCAGTCGTTCTTCGAGAGCTTCCGGTGGATGGACGAGGAAGACGACCTCGATCTGCGCCTCTTCCTGGACGACTATCATGCAAACCTGCGTGAGGGCGCCCAGTCGACGAAACAACGGCCCTCGTTTCGCCGGCACATGTCGATAAACAAGATTCCGTTTGGCCGTCGGAGCTCCGTCTCATCCACCAGGCCAGAAACCAAGGACGCCATGGGCCCAGCGTCGCCGATCCACAGCCCAACCGGCAGCGTTTCGAACGGCCTGACTCGCCCTCGGCGCAAGTCCCGCACCCTTTCTCTCATCTCGCCAAAGCACGCCGCCCAGCCATCCATCACGGCGTTTGACCCCGCGGCGGCGCACTATCAAGACCCCGAGGCTCGGCTGAAGCTGCGAGTGTACCTCGCCTCGCCGCAGAAGTTCGACGAGGCCGTTGAGTTCGGGTTCCCGTCCGCGGACGCCACCATGGATGCCGACGCCGTGGTCCTTCCCCGGGCCCAGTCCAGACTGAGGATGGCGGATGCCTCGTCCAACATGCACACCTTCCTGGCCGACGACGACGAAGACGACGACAACGTCTCCCTCAACAGCGATCAACCCTCGCTGGGCGACCCCGACTCTCCGAAGACGCCAGAGCCCTTCGAACCCAAGGCCTCTGGTCCCCGCCACGGCCGGTATGCTTCGGCCGGGCCCCTCCACGGACGGGATTTTGGGCGGAGGACCCCCGAGCCAGGCTGCTACGCCCAGGCCCCCGCCGCGTCACGCGAGATGACTTTGCGCATGACGCTGACGCGGCCCGACCTCCGCGCCCGCGAGGACGAGATCTACGGCTGGCAGCAGCAAAAGCAAGGCTACCAGCAGCACAACCGCCGGCCGACCGTCCTCGTGTCGGAGAGCAGGGGCCCGTCGATCGGCATGGCGCCTGGCAAGGAGAGCATGGACAGGTTTGCCGAGCTGGATCACTGGCATGAGACCGCCGTTGAGAAGGGGGTCATGAGGCGGATTTGGAACCGTGTGCGGAGGGCGTGAAAATGTACTACATATTTGCTTGGATTTTTCTCTTCCTCTTACAGCTTTGCAAGGCGTTGGCGGGGTTCTATCTTTCTGTCGCAGCATTCTGTCAATCTAGCGGGCGTGTTTTTCTGTTTACACGGGTCTGGCATCATCTCACGATGGAGTTTTCATAGTCCTTTATTCTGGCACACATCGGCGTTCAAAATGCCGCTAGTGGACGAACACCTTGGGAAAAAAGAAACCTACCTTATTCTGGCATCAGCTTCCCCTCTCGCTCTTCGCCAAGTGTGTGTGCCCTTGGTTCAGGGCACCACCTCGTGCACACACGGACTGTGTCTTTGGCCCCTCCGTCCTACACGCAGGACAGTAGTTGCTGCACCTGGCGTTTACCCGATATGCAATGCAAAGGCGACCGACCCCTCTTCTCGCCGCCGCCGCCGCCGTAGCCGTCACCGTCACCGTCGCCGTTCGCTCAGGCCCTGACGCAGGGCGGATGGATGGGGATGTGTGTAACATGCACATGCTCCTTCTTGGGAGGGGTGGCACCGTGGGTGTGACCGCGTGGATGTGCTCGTGGCAAGCCGCGGCACGGACGCTGAACCGGTGTGGTGGGTGTGGTCCCCGACCGGCGGCGTCACATCGGGCGCTTGGGACAGGACACTATTTTTGAGCGGCAAGGGGTCGTTGAACTCTGGGGTAAGTTAGCGGGACGCTAGGGTTTTCTTTTCTTTTTTTTCTTTTCGCCGGACTTCAACTGCTTGATGGTAGCGAGGTGTTAGAGTTCGCTGTTGGCTGTTGCTAACGTTGACGTTATATGCACCCATCTCGACTTGGTTATTCGGTGGAAGCTGGGCTGGCTGGAGAGGCAAGGGACCACCGCGATGCGCGCTTTGCACGCAGAGCGGTGGGCGAGCAGCCCCTTGCGTCGTCCCTTGCCTGAGGATACCGCGCGGCATTCGCTCCGGTACGACGGCCCCGCTCGGAAAGCGACTCTTGCGCTGGCTGGGGATGGATCGACTGCCCCCTGCGGGCGGACCGACAGGCGGAGAAGCACACACCAGACTAAACCCTTGTTGTGGGCTGTGGGGGTCAGTCCATGGTCTTCTCTGGTTTCGTGGGGGGAGGGGGCGCTTCTCCTCCTCGGATGGTCGGATCGGGGAGTCTTGGAGTCTTGGAAACAGGAAGCGAGACACCACACGTGGAGAACAACAGGATCTAAACAAGGGAAGGAGATTTTTCTTCCTGCTTGGTGTTGTGGCGGTGAGGGCGGTTGAGTCTCGAGCAGCGGCAGCTGGAGACTAGACATTGGATCTGCAGAGTAATTATTCTGGACGGGGCCGATGTTTGCTGCGGTCATTTCGTGCCAAATGAGGTTTGCTGCTCGTTCGAGGGGCCTCCAGTCTCGGAGCAGCGTGGTGTTATTGATATTATTGACGTGACGTGACGAGACCGCTCGCGTCTTGCAGCAGGAACCGATTGCTGAGATGATGCAGCAGCTGTTTGGGTGTCCACAGCGCCGCCAGCCATCCGACGATTGGGTTGCTGAGTGGCCGACAGTGCCTTAGCGTTATCACGGATGCAGGGGAACGAGGGGATCGTCTGGCTGTCACGGTTGTCAGCCGGCGCATGAATGCCATCCAATCCGACGACGGGAGAGAAAAGGCTCCATAGTCCGAGTACATCCACACGAGCCACAGTCCGGATATCGAGTGTGGTGGTGGGCGGGCTGTCTTGACCCTCCTGACTGCTGTGTGCTGTGTGCTGTGCGCTGTGTAAGGAGAACCAAGTCCTGACTGCGCCGGGTCCTCTCCCAACGCCTCGCTACCGCCCACGCACTCAAGCGTGCCGTCACGCTTATCGGCAGCTGCATTATTCGCCTGCTTAGTCTCAACCTTGTTCATACTCAGTCCTGCTATACGCATCTGTGCTCTCACTCTCACTTGGCCCAACCACACAGCAACACAGGACTGGCAGAACTGAAACCAAACTAACAATGCCGACCGTATCTTTTGACACAACAGCCCCTCAACCTGCACCACGTCCTAGCATATACAATTCGCCACCCCTTCAATATCTCAACCCCTCTATATTCCAGCAGCAGCTACCCAAAACAAACCGTGCCACGTCGACCACTAGTCCACGCCAAACCCCATTATACCTCCTCGTCGCTTTCCTCCCCAAGCAACTCCCCCTCATCGTCATCCACAACCGCGTAGTCGCCGCTCCCCCTAGCAAAGCTATCCCTCGTAGTAAACCTCCTTGTCCCCCCACCTCCAAGCCGACTCCACCTCCCCCGGCCCTCCCCTCCCACCAGCCCAACCTTCTCCGCAGCGCCCACCACAGCTCTCCACACGGCGGCGCCCACAACAGGCAGCACAGCGACGAGAGCAACAACAGCGCTGACGGCAATAACCGGATACCGCACCCACGGCCGGTCGGCCTCGAAGACGGACCCGCCCTGGTCGCCGAGCCGGATCTGCCCGAACTTGCCGCTCCAGTTGCGCCAGACGTACCAGCCCGCGGCGGCGGCCAGGGCGAACGGCACGGTGACGGCGAAGAAGATGGCCACGCCAGAGGCGGCGTGCTTGCGGTCGAACTCGTCCTCGTGGCCCGCGCAGGGGTGCACGGGCGACTCGGCGTCGTAGGCGGCGCCGCCGACGCACGTCGTCAGCGGGATGCGGCGGTAGCCCGTCGGCTCGTGGTACTCGATCTCGTTGGGGTTCTCCTTGCACCAGGCGGCGGGGTCTTTGGGCTTCAGGCCGGTGACGAGGGAGCATTGGTTGACGTGGTCGAGTTCGTAGTTGTAGTCGCTGTTGTGCGAAGACGTTAGGATGGGGGAAGAAAAGACAATGGGGATGGGGTTACTAACCATTCAAAGTCCTCTCGTGTGCAAGAGCAGTTTTGCTTGGCGTAGAGGGTCTGCAGGGTAAAGTCGTTGTAGCACTTGCGGTCGGCCTTCTTGCGCAGGTATTGCGAGACATGGCCGAACAGGCAGCCGTCGGGCTGCATGGGGTGCTTGGGCGACCAGATGTCGTAGTCCGACTTGCTCGGGTCGTCGTCGTGCTTGCAGACGCGCTCGCTGAAGCCCGAGAAGTCGAGGTTCAGCGTAAAGGTGCCTTTGCCGTCCTTGCCCCAGAGCAGAAAGTTGCGCGAGCCGCCTGACCGCAGCGTGGTCATGTCCCACACCTCGACCTCGTCATTCGCAAAGGTGTGCTCTTGCCAGCTCTTGCCCTGGTCTAGGGAGTAGAAGAGGGATTTGGTCTTCGAGTGCCCAGTGGCCGTGGTTTGCATGAGGATGATGACGCTGCCCTGGTCCCCGATCGCCCACATCCACTGCCCCTGCTTGACCCGCTTCCAGGTAATGCCGGCATCGGTAGTCATGAAGGTGTCGGCCTCTTTTCGCGAACCCAACGATTCGCCAACATTGCCCCACGCAAACATGATACCAACCGCGCTGCGAGACGAGTACGTCTTGCCGTGATCCTTGCGCTCCGTGTAGCCATGGATGTGCAAGGCACATTTCTCACTGCCCTCGGACGGGCAAGGGAACTTGCCAAACTCGTCGTTGGGAGGAGAGGGCAGATACGCCCACTGGGCGCCATCATTGTGCGTGATCTTGGTCTGCAGCTTCTTGGGGGCGCTGCCCTTCTCGCTGGGGTTGGCCACCACATTGACCAGCGCCACGCCCTCAAGACCCAGCATCTTCTCAAAGTCGACGTAGAAGTCGTCGTCGCAGTTGACGTTCTTCACACTGACCACGTACGACGTCCCGTTGGAGTTGCTCTTGAGGATGGTACCGTACGAGCGACCTTCGGCCAGCTCGGTCGCAACGAACAGGTTGACGGCGTGCGTCGAGCTGTCCAAGACGGTGTAAGCATGCTGGTGTGGGACCTCAAAACCGTAGGGGAAATGGGCCTCCGCAAAGGTCGTGCCGTCCAGGGTCGCGCTGGCTTGCAGCGTCTTCTTGGTCGTGTCCTCGGTGGCGACCACGATGAACTCGGCCATGGTAGCGAACTCCTTCACGTTCTTTTCGCGGACGTCCTCGTTCATGAAAAAATCGTTCGTCGAGACCAGCACCATCGGGTTATCCTTGCCATTGTCCTCCCTCTCGTGTTTGAGGCACAGGATCTGCTCCTCCTTGCGATCGGGATATTTGTAGGCGCTTGACCCAGTGAACTCGCAGCGCCTGACATATCGGCCGGCCGTCTCCCAGTGGTCTCCGCCGTCTTTGGATACCGAGACAATATCGTAGCAGTCCTTGTTGCTCTCGCACTTCTTACCCATCCAGAGCAGCCAGTGCTTCTTGTCTGGGTGGAAGGCCAGAGGGTAGGCGTGGTCAGACGGATCATTGGGCGCCTTGAAGCTGCGGAAGGTTCGGCCGCGGTCGGTTGTGTAGATGACCTTTTCCCCGGTCGTGATGAAGAAGACCATGTCTTTAAAGTACTGATGTGGGATGATGTAGATGATCTTTTCGTCCTCAAGATCCGCCGGAGACTGCCACTTCTTGCCGTGGTCGTGAGTGACCAAGATAGGCCCCATCTTTGACGTACCCTGGTGCCCACGCATGATGATGGTCTCGTCCTCGGCGGTGCTCGAACCACCTCGTTCGAGATAATGCTTCTCCCACCAATCCCAATCCTCCTTGAACGACTTTTCGGTCTGCTCGACCTTATCCGTGGCCGGGGCCGAGGGCTTGCCGCCAATCTCGGAGCATTTCCTATCGACGTCCTTGTACTTCTCGTCCATCTCCTTGGTCGGCTTGCAGGTGTTTCCAGGGATCTTGCGGTACCCCGAGGTACCCTTGAAAGTGTCGTCCGGCTTGGCATCGCGACACACTCCGTCGGGCGGGATGACGGGGCCACTGGCGACGCACTTGCCATCTTCCCTCTCAAAGTTGAAATCACACTCGTAATCCTTGTCGGTGCACTCGCAGTCTTCCGTCTTGGCGACGGCGTGCTTGAACTCCTGCTTCAGGAAGCACTCGGACTTCTTCTTGCGGCGGGGGAAGCTCTGGGTGTGGCCCATCAAGCAGGTCGGCTTGCCATCCTTGTCCACCCGTGCAGACCACTCTTCCATGTCGCTATCCTTGCAAGTGGCCTCGTGAAGGCCGTCAAAGTCAATCGAGATGACCTGCCAGCGAGGTGATTTGTCCGTCATGCCGATGAGGAGGAACTTGAGACTGGCCGATTCTTGCGTGGTCGTGAGGATATAGGGTCTAATCTTGATACCATCCGGCAGAGGCTCCTTGGTCCAGGTGAGTCCGTGGTCGAGCGAGTAGTTGATCTCGCCGATTGTGGCTTCCTTAGGCGAATCATGCACGGCAACGAGGATGGACCCCTGGTCTCCGAACTCGTACTTGTGCGGACCGTCCAGGGCCTTGTTCCACGTCATGCCGGCGTCGTCCGAGACATAAAGATTGCCGTCCTCCCAATAATCCTTGAGGTAGTCGCCCCTGTTGCCAACAGCCATGACCAGCCCGGGCGCGGGACTCGAGAAGACGCGCCCGACATTGCTCAGTTCGGTGACGGAGTGGAGGTGGATCCTCTTGCCGTCGGCCGTCATGGGCTCGAAGGTGCGACCATCGTCAAAGGTGATCTCTGAGATGACCTGCTTCTTGGTGGAACCCTTCTTCGCAACCGCTTCCCAGTTGTCAACTTTGTTCACCAGGAAGATGCCCTGGATGCCGGCAATCTTCTCGAAATCAACGTGGCCCCTGTGATTGCGGTTCGTGTGCTCAATGTTCTCGGTGAAATAGGTGCCGTTGGAGTTGCTCGTAAACAGAACGCCCATGGGGTTCGACGGGCGAGTCGTCATGACGTCGATCTGGATGCTGTAGTTGGTGCTCTCGAGCACGGTGTAGGCCTCCTGCAAGACGCGGTGGTCGTGCTTGTCGTGGGCGGCGGGGAAGATGGCGCGATGCCACTTCTTGGTGTCGTCGGTGATGAACAGGGCCATCTCGTCGGTGTTCATGGAGCTCGTCGCCACGAGGAGGTACTTCTTGACCACGGCAACGTTGACGACGCCCTGCACGGGCTTGTCCATGTCGAGGTCTGGCTCGAACTCCTGCACGTCCTTGCTCTCGGACGTCGATTTGAAGAAGTTGTCCGAGACCAGGAGGCGTTGGTCCTGCTTGAAGGGCGAGAAGTCGTCCCTCGCGATGCACAGGATCCGGTTCTTGTCCAGGTCCTCGGACCCCGTGGTGAACAGCTCCGAAGACTTGGCCCACCAGCAGCCATCGGTATTCCTGCGCAGCTCCTTGGCGGGCGTCTTGAAGCCGTCGATCGTGTAAAGCGCCACCTCCTGGCAGAGGACGCCCTCGCAGGCCATGCCGTTGAAGAGGATGCGGTCGGGGTCAGCGGCGTGGAACTGCAGAATGTCGCCGCGGAACATGCTCATCTCGGCGCCCGAGTTGAACTTGTCCCACGTCTTGCCGCGGTCGGCGGTCCGGAAGTGGGTGAGGCCCTCGGTGAGGATGTATGCGCGGTTCGAGTCGTACTGGTGCATGTACAGCAGCCAGGCCTTGCCCTCAGGGACGGCGTCGACGCGGGCCCATTTGCCGCCGTGGTCGTCGGAGCGATAGACATTGTTGTCCTCTATATCTTGAAACAGCACCGTGTCCGAGTCGGGAAAGTAGTTGAGGTTCTTGGGCATGTTGTTGAAGGCCTTCAGCTGGAAGGTCGGGCGGTCGCTCTTCGCGGCGAGGGGCGTCGCCCAGACGAGCAGCAAGGCTGCCGCCGCCTGCAGAGCTCCCCTGGCCCTCATGGTGCGTGGGTATCGACGAGTCGGGCGGTCATCAAGGGAGCGTCGATCCGCGCGCCGGTGGATAGCTTCGAGTTGTGTGCGCCGTGCCTCGTGTGTCGTGTTGTACTCTGTGCACAGTATGGAATGGTGAGCACTTAGGAAGGGCGAGCTCGGGTGGGATTCGGGCGCACCGGAGCCGTTGCCGGTGCTGACGGAGCAACTCGAGCGTGCTCGTATCCGTAATGCCGATTAAACCGGCCGATGGAGGTTCAATCGTGAATCGCGGAGAGTGTTGTTGGGAGATGGGATTTGCGAAAGGCTGGCCTGGCCTTGCTCGGAAATGTTCCAAGCTGTCTTATTCATCAGCCCTTTTTGGCACAGCGCCGCCCGCTGCGTCGCAAGCTGAGACGCAGCACACCAATGGCGTGGCAGGCAGCCAGCGGAGTGGGCACTGTGCGGCGGGCAACATGCGCCACACAGCCAGAGGTTGTTGGCCTGCTTTCGTGGACCGACGCAGTGGGGCCTGGAATGACGAGGGACCTGACTCTCCCATTCACTGATTTCCTACATATCCACACGAGCCACAGCAACACACACGAACCCAACTCTCACTTCAACGGTTTGAGGCTCGCGGCATCTCACGAAACCAGCGCACAACACATCATTACAAGTTTTCAGTCTCGAAATTCGCATGCGCCTAAAGGAAAGGAATATAAGAGCCACCCCTAGCAGATACCAAGAAAGCAATCGATGGGCTGCAGCCGGCGCCCAGAAGCAGCGTTGCCGATTGTCTCAACCGAGCTCGACTCAAGCCGGTATATATATAAAGAGCCGCCAACCCATCTCCCCGTATGAAATCGCAAATATGGACATTTCAAACATTAAAACGCTCTCCCTGCCCGCCAAATCGCCAGAGAGAGACTCAAAGTTATCCAAGTCTGCTCAAGTCGTCGCCAGGAACCTGCGGCGATGGTAAACCAAAAAGGAAGAACACCCGACGCAGTCGGCCGCCTTAAGAGCGGTTCTTGAAGACGATGTACGCCGTGCCGCCGGCCTGCATTCCGACCTATTTATTTCACCGTTAGCACGAGCAAAGAAGAACGGGGCGAGCCCAGAGGGGATTCCACATACCGTGCAACCGTTGTTGCCAGAGTACACGCCGTTCTTGAGCCAGCACGTCCCCGAGATGTCGCCAGTAATCTCAATGTCGAAGTCAAGGACGGCGGTGCTGGTGGGAGCGTTGGGGAAGATGGAGATGTAGGTGATGCCAGAGTCACTCTTGCCAACGCCAATGTTGGTGGGGGCCCAGTTGCCCGCCGCCGTGGGGAACGAAGCGCTGTTCCACACGCAGGCCTGGTCGACCGCAACACCGGCGTTGTTGACGTAGTACTGGGCAGTCGTGGCCTTGCCCTGCCACTGGTAGTATGTCGTCGAGTCGGGGTTCGTCAGGGGGTACACGCCGCCGGGGGAGGTGGCCAGGGGGATGGTCATGGCCTCGTTGCCGGGGTAGTCGGTACGGCAGACGGCCGCGCTGCTGGACAGCTCGTTCCGGACAAAGACACCGCCGGCGCCCTGCTCGCAAATCTTGGGGTAGGCGGGCCGCGTCAGCTCGAGGAACCCGTCGTTGTTGCACCACAGACCGCCAACGGACTGGCCAGTCGCACCCTGCTCGGCGGGCCACTGGGTCTTCTGATAGCCCGGAGGGCAGGCATAAGAGCACATCATCCCGGGCTGGCAACCTCCCGAGGTCGGGGACACGATGTTGTCAATGGCAACACCCTTGACCCACCCGCCGAACGAGGCCAGCGTTGTCCACCCGTTAGTGCCAACCCACGAGACCTCGACGGCACCGTACTCGGTCGGCACCTTGCTGCACGAGACCTTGCCGCTCGGGAAGTCGACATCGATGCCGGCGGCAACCGCCGCTGCTGACGGGGCGGCCGAAGATGTCGCTGCAGGCGGCGGGGCAGAGGTGGTCGTCGGCGCGGCGGGGGCCGAGGTGCTGACCTCGAAGAACTGGCCTCCGTGGTCGGGAACGCTGGTCGAAGTCGACAGGACAGGAGGGGGCGCAGTGAAGCTGGGCTGCGTCGAGCCCATGACGACGTAGGCGCCCTCCGAAATCTTCTGCTCCGCCTCGGACGCATCAATCTTCTGCCCGTCCAGCTCATACACGACGACGGTGGGGCCCTGGACGACTTCGGTGACGATGACGGTGTCGCGCTTCTCGGCTTGCACCTGGTGGTGCTTCTTGGCGTGGAGGTGGTGGTGGCCGTGGTTGTGGGGTTGGGCGGCGACGCTGGCAACGACGGCGGCCGCAACCGCGGTCTTGATGATTCCCTTCATTTTCGATGAATGCTTGCCGATCCGTGGGGTTTCTTCAAGGACAATGATTCGGCGGCTGGCGCACTGATCGGGGATTTCGCAGTATCGTGTTGATTTTTCGCTGGCGGTTCCAAATGAACGTGGGAGAGAGCGCGGGACTCTCTGTTGGATGGAAGGTGGTCGTCGCAAAAGGAGCGTGCGACGGTCGGGCGGAAAAGCGAGTGAGTGACCAACGGTTCAAGAGAGGGATGAACCGAAGGGGTTGGTTTGGGCGATGAATGAGCGAGCGGCAGGGCGAGCGGTGGGCCAGGTCGAAAGGGAAAGGAGGGAAATGAGCGCTGCTTCGCCCAGGCCAGGCCCAAGATGAGGACTGTGACCGGGGCGTCGCTGCTTGGCGAAATTGCGCTGTCCAAGGGGGGGGGCTAAAACATGCAAATTGGGCATGGCGGCTACTGCAGGTACCGCAGCCAGTCATGAGATGACGGGGATTCCCATAGCCAGGCCGTGTTTCGGAACAGAACCGTCCCCATTTTGTCCACGCAATCAATCCAAGGGTATCGCAACCATCGGCGGCATAATAACGGAGGACGAGGGAGGTTGAGGAACAGCGCTCCGTGCCTAGGTACCGTGATCTGTCGGCGACGGGCTTGGAAACCCTCACCGTCACATCCCCGATAAAAGTTCCCTTGGGCAGGGCCTAGCAGCGGCCAAGGCACGCCAGCGTGGTGCCAAGATGACTCAGGCTGCTTGAAAGGGCCCAGCACCCTTCCCGTCGACTGCGCTGCATTGATCGTCGTGAGAAAACTTGAAATCTCCCGATGACGTCTCCCTCCTCCTTCGTATTCCGGCCGATTTCGAGGGGGCAGTGACCGGCTCCGCGTACCCTGTGCAGTCCCGCAGTCCCGCAGTCCCGCAGCCCGGACGCGTGTTGCAGCGTGGAGCACTTCCATTGCAGGAACCGGGATGTCCCACTGCTGCCCTGCATTGGCCCCTCGGGTACCTGACTAGACCCTCCTTGGGCCAACTTCAAGGTTGACTTGGCGAGCGCTTGGCAACAAATCTGCCCAGAGGGTGCGTCAAACTTCTGTGTAGAAACCAGCCATTGGGTCTGGCCAGGCTTGGCTCTTGATGGTCACGAAAGTTACAGAATGGGGGATATTAGCATACAATTTATGCGGACAACCGTGTGCAAGTACGGAGCACAGAAGACTTGACACTGGTGCCGGTTCATTCGCACAACCACCGAGGCAGGCCAAGCCATGAACAAGGTGCTGACGAGATCGGACCCGCAACGGCTGCCGACGATCCATCCCACATAGAAAGGCGGACAGACAGACAGACAGCATCTCAATCACCTTTGGCTTGCCCAGCCGAGCCAGCTTCGACTGGCCTGGCTCAGCCTGGTTAGGACGGCCATGACGGGCCAGGATCAGCAGGCTTGTTTCTCGCCGCCTTGTTCAGCCATTGATGAGATTGACGGCCAATCCCCCAGACGAGGGCCCGTGATGCTGATCTTCCCGCTGCCGCCGGAGAACTTGCCGTGTTTTGGCGGGTTCTCCAATCGGACAACGAAACACACAAACATGGCATTCTGCCTGAAGGCGTTGATGAATTAAGGAGCTACAAGGTTTCGCTCGTTGATCAAGCATTGCCGAGGTCAGTATGGCCTCGTTATATTATCATTCTGTGCAGAATTCACAGGGAGACCTTTCTTCAACGGCAAAGCCACGACACGGCATGCCAGAGCCAATGACAGGTCACTCGGAGTGCATCACTGGCCAAAGATCCGTCGGAGTCCACGAGACTACCAACAAAAGGGAATTTGTCTTTGCTGCTGTTGTTTTCTTTCTTGGTTTCTTCCTTGATTTCTTCCTTCCTTCCTTCCTTTCTTTCTTTCTTTCTTTCTTTTTTTTCTTTCTTTCTTTCTTTCTTTTTTCTATTCTTATTTCCCCCCCCATCTGTTGTTAGAATACACATTGAGGCTACTGTGTATCTAATCCAACCTCTCATCAGTTGTCTCACCTGATATTGGTAGAACCGCCCCACCGACCATGTCCCCCAACTCGGACGTCCATACCCCTTCCAACATCTAACTGCAAATCAAGGCGCGTTGTTCCACAAGCACAGCATCTGGCACCAGCGTGGGGAGTACCGCCACGTTGTCAAGGGCCGTCAACCGCTCTGACATACCACGCGGCGTACCAGTCCAGCGCTCCCCGGGCTCTGGAATCCTGACCACGACACAACCATCGTCCCGTTGGATTGTCCGACAGAAGGTTCTAAGCAGGCGCGTCGAGGTTCCCCAACACAGTCAAGCGACTCGGATCTGCACGAATAAGACGCCGTGATACTCCTGACCAGGCAACAGGGACAGCTGAGCGAGCAGCGGGGAAGTTGAGCCAGGCCCACTCATGTGCATACACAACCTGGCTCTGCCCTGGAAACGGCGTGCTCGTTGGCTGCCATGTGCCTGTGTCGTCGGGCTACTGATCTGTACACGGCAGTGAAGCTGCCTGTGGGCAGCTGGAACACGGAAACCACGCAGTCAAGTCGGCAATCCCATTTGCTGGGCGAGGGAGGCCACCGCTGATGCCTCAGCGATTGAGTGGTGTGCATTGAGCCTCGGCGTTTCTATGGCGATCTCTCCGGCAAACCGGGCGGTGTGCAGAGGGTGAAAACCAGGTGTTGGTGATGCCCTTGCTGCTCGTGTTGCGCCGAACCGGGTGATCTTTAATGCAGCGTGCTTCCGTGCGAGAGGAGATCGCTGCCGCTTGGTGTTCCGGGCTCGTGACTCGGGACTCGGGACTCGACCTAAAACGGGCTCAAAGGGGGATTCGCGATATGTTTGAGAGACCAATTCGCGTCACGTTTGGCACCAGTGTCTAGTACAGATCCTCGACAACAAACAGGCTGGGCAAGGTAACATGGAACCTGTGTGTGGCGTGCCACAAGTCTCAACACCAGAGTTCCTTGCAGAGTGTGTGGTTGCGGTGGGAGGGCGCGCCACTCTTCCTTCGTGTTAAGAGCAACTTCCAGCATCCAAGCTGCAACGGGACGGACCCCGCTCGGAAGAACGGCTGCCCTCCAAACATCACCGACTCCTTGCCGGGCAAACATGCAATATTCCGGTAACGCAAGCTCGCCGACCCACAGCTGTTCCTCCCACCGCCTCGAGGGGCTCTTGATTCGCCCTTCGACCACACAGCCACTCCATCATGCTTGGGCTGGTGACCGGATGAGGAGAGAGCTGAGCGTGCCCCGTCAGCAGTAACCGCGAATGGCAAAATGAAGCGGTGGCTTGCCCACCCCCAATCGGCTAGCGCGGCGAGGCTGGACGACGCCTTTGCAGCTGTCGAGCCAGCGCCGACGCAGACGCAGCAGCAAGCATGACGAAGCTTGGACCCCCCCAAGGTACCGCCTAACAGCCTGCCTCAAGGCGTCAGCGCGCCTTGGCGTCCGCCCTCGGCAATCCAAGTGGGGCCTGGGAGGCTTGCCCAGCTGCTGCGCCCATTTTTCCTCCCGCAGTCCCCGTCGCCTCTCAGCCTTCTTTCCCCCAACTTGAGGCGGCTCCCTCACGACACGTCCTCGCAATCACAAGACGCTCGCCGATGCTGATTGCGGACGCGACCGACGGCAGTCCAATGCAGCCGGATTTCTCCAGCGTGTAACCCATAGTTTCCATTAATTCCCCCACTTGTCCGTCGATTCCGGCCTCGTTGTGGCATCCCGTCGACTGCCACAGCTTCGCATCTCGGGAAGCTCTCGCCACGATCCCCAGCCACACATCGAAGCCTCGAGCACCCCCATCAACCCGACGACACTCCCGGACCGCCGGCGACGCTGTAACCGTGGCAGAGCGGCATTCATCACTCTGGGGGTAGCGTCTCCGTCCCGACCGTCCGTTTCGTCCTGGGAATCGCTCGTCTCACTCCTCGCCGCTGCCATGGCCTCAGAACGGGGCCCCACCGCAGCAGAAGCTCCGCGTGCGCCGTCGACCTCCATCTCGACCGTACCGCAGCCCATCCCGGACTTGACGCGCCAGAAATCGCTGAAGCGAGCCCGTGAAACGACGCCGACCCCGCAGGATGCTCTAGTCTCGGGTGGTGACATCTCGCCATCCAAGATTGCACGCCTTGTAGGGTTTGCGAGGCAATCACATCCGCTCGCGGCGGGCGAGGCTGCCGAAGCTGAAGGAAGCATGCAGGAGGAGGAGGGGCATCACCATCATCAACTGGCACAGCTTGAACACAGCGGGCACCACCAGCCCTCAGCAGACGACCTCATGTCAGGTGTGGTCGCAGCGGAGATCAACCGCCCGCAGGACGTGCCAGACACGGAGAACGCCGAGATGGAGGCTGCTGCCGCCGCCGCCGCGAGGGCACTTAGCTCGGTAAACATCCCGACGACACATGGTCATATTGCTGGTGAGGAACTTGACGACGTGAGTCCGCAGAGCGGCACAGACGGAGAGGGACATGTGGTCGACAGCCCGACAGCGATGGACGTCGACTCTCGCAACGACGAGAGTCTTTATGCGCCACAACCCGAGGCACAGATGGAGGACAAAACAGGGTCTTCTCTCTCATACCCGGGGGCCGTGCCGACGCCCGGGCATCCCCAGAGAGTCATGAGCATGCCCATGCCCAGCCCGCAGTCTCCCACCCTCGACCTCACCCCCCGTTCGCCAAATTCAAGCAACAAAAAACACAAGTGCCCCTATTGTGAAACCGAGTTCACGCGCCACCACAATCTAAAGAGCCACTTGCTCACACACAGCCAGGAGAAACCCTACCTGTGCCAGTCATGCCAGATGCGGTTCCGCCGGCTGCACGATCTCAAGCGTCACAGCAAGCTGCACACAGGCGAGAAACCACACGTCTGCCCCAGCTGCGAAAGGAAGTTTGCGCGCGGGGACGCGTTGGCGAGACACAGCAAGGGAGCGGGTGGCTGCGCGGGCAGACGGCAGACAATGGGCTCATTCGGCCTCAAGGAGGGCTACGACGGGGCAGACAGCTCCGCCATGTCGGGAGACTTGTACGAGGGCGGGGGGGAGGACATGTCGGATGATGAGCAGCGGCGGCTAAGCATGCCGAGCATCAAAACCCCACACGCCGCAGGACAAACCGGGGCGGAAGGCTACGGCGGCGGGCATTCCAACACATACCCTCCGGCCGGCCCGCGGCCCGGGGCGGCCGGCGGTCTGTATCCACCCAATGCCGACCGCGGGTCTTCGAGCACCAACACATCCCCCAGCGTGCCCAACAGTCACACGCCACAGACAAGTATCTCGTCGATCCCGCTGAGCGCAGGCAGCTCATCCATGTACTCGCAGAGCGGTATGACGGAGAGCCCGAAACCCCTGAGCCCGGCAGGCGTTCAAACCAACCCGGCCGGCCAGCAACGGGCGGCCAACGAGCAGCAGGGCGCTCCAAGTCTGTCTCTGCCTACGCATGGTATGTCACCGGCAGCCAAGCAAGCCTGGCTCTCTCAGTATCCCCCCGCTGACCGAGCCGGAAATCAAGGCAACGCAGGGCCTGGCCAGCACACGGCCGGTCGAGGGCGCGGCCGTGGGGCGAGCGGCACCGCCCCCACGCAGGCCGCCGAGAACAACGGCTTTAGTGCGCCGGACCCGGCCATGTGGACTTATTTGCAACATCTGGAGGGGACAGTCAAGCAGCTCACGAGCCAGGTAGAGGTGGAGGCGAGGAGCAAGGCCCAGCTGGCGGAAAAGTTGGACGCGCACGACCAGCACATTGCGGCGCTGACGGCTGAGGTTGCGGCGTTGCGGCAGCAGCTCGCGGGGCCGCACGAGGGGGGGTCTCCCGTTGATCCTGGCACTGCTCCGCGGTAGGACTGTTGGTGAGTGTGCCGGTCATTTGGACCCATGACGCGGGCCCTTGCGTGCCTGCGATGGGAATTTCTGTGCCCCATTTTGGGGGTGCTTTGTATTTTTTAGATATCTGCCGGCCGGGTTCGGCTGTTGGCGGGCGTTGGGAAGGCGGCGGGCAGGGGGCGGGATCCGGACCAAAAAGATGGGATGGCGTTTGCTTGAAATGGGTCTGGCGCCGGGCGAGACTAGCCTAGGTACCTAGATTTAACACACAGAGATGTCTGGCTGCTTGCTGAGCAGGTATCATTGCATCTCGAGGGCCCGAGGGTACCGTGCTGCAGTGCTGCCCTTCAGAGGCTCTAGACTCGACTCATTATCAGACTGCATGTCGTGATGTGCCTGTCTCGTATCTGACAACGGACCCTCGAGGAGGTACCTGATTCTGCGCAGTAAGGCAAATCACGCCACTTCGAAGCGGTAGTAGCACACAACAATCCGCCGTTGATTTTGATGGGTTTCTCTTTATTTTCCGTCTTTTTTTCCTTTCTATTTTGCAAGAGCAAACGGAATATTCGGCTAGCGTTGCAGCATCACCAACACATAGTGGCTAGCTCGGGGGTCGTCCCTTCGGGCTTGGCGTTCCACATGACAAAAGTGAAGTGCAGCTGCGGCCCCACATGCTCGGCCAGCCCCACCTCGTAACGTCATCAGAGCACCTTCCTCTCTCCCTTTCTGCGCCGCAGCCAGTCCCGAATCCCGACAGGCGAGGAGCATCTCGGAGTCAGGAACAACCAACAGACGGCCAAACACGGGCAGCTCGGGCAGGCACGGCAACGGATCCAGCGTACCCATCCCATATTCTGCGTGCGCATCATCTGAAACGCTTCGACATGCATCATCCCCTTGGCCACCCGGACCACCTGGACCACGTTGGCTTCCCCCGGCGCTATCTAACCCTCCGACGCTGAGGCTTTCCTGCTGCGATATCCAGCGCAGCCAGAGCCGAGCACTAGAGGTGCGCCCTGCGCGCTGCATCCTTGAACCCTGCGCGCTGCAAGCACGCGGTTTTATTCACAGACCGGAGTATACTCCGTTGACACGCCCGTCGGCGTCGTCAAACCCGCGACTTCTGTCGCCCATCCCATGCGCATTTCACCACCCGCTGAGTGAATTAGTGATTCCATACGGCGGGCTCCGTTCCCACCTGGCCGGTCCTTCTTTCCCAGCCACGCGATACCCCCCCGCCCCGTATCTTTGTCCTTCCTCCTTTCCATTACTTCCCCCTCCGGTTCGTCGCAGGGAATCCACCATGTCTGCCCCGGATCTTGTACCAGGTGAGCAGCCAACCGCTATTTCAAGCCAAAACTTCCGGCATCCGCCATAGCACTCAGCACGCGAGGAAATCGTGCAACTTGGTCGTCAGCATGGCCAGGCCCAGGAGCGCGCGAAAGAAGACGCAGCTACGCAAGAAGGCGTCTCCAGAAGGGCAGGGAGAGGAGGCGGCGCACAACCGAGACGCAGTCCAGCCTGTTGACACCGAGACAGCTCCCCAGAACGGCGGCCTCGTTCCTCCCGCCCCGAACGGCAGCATGACGCCAAAGCACGAGACGCCAACGAACGAGAAGACGGAGGCAGTGAGTAGCTCGATTAAGAAACGCCACTCATTTTCTTTTCTGTGCTATGAGAGCTGACAGCTTAGACACAGCAGCCCAACGGCGGCTGCCTTACCCCGATCTCGATTGCCAGCTCTCCCTCGTACAAGAGAGCCAGCATAGTGCACTGGGCCGACCTGGCAGAGTCCACCGGCGACATTGCCGAAAGGGAGGCCGACGACATCTCGTCACTTGGGATTTCCGAGTCCGTCGACCCTGTTGACGCGTCTGGGTACCGCACGCCAGACGGGAACACACGGAGCAATGGGGTTACCAGCAAACCAGAAACCAACAGGTCAACCGACGGGTCGGCTCGAGTAAATGGCGGCCTCAAAGAGCGCCGCAAAGCCGGCTTCCAAAGACCCCGCGCCACCGACTACCCACCACTGAGCAACGCCGCAGGCAGAGAGGCGGCGGCCCGGGAGCGGGACCGTATGAACGCGTACAGAGCAGGCGGCATCCGCTTCGCTCCCTGGAACATACCATACCGGCGCCGGATGCAGACCATGGCCGTCCTGGCCCACTCTCTCAGCATCGCCGTGACATTCTCCTTCTTCTTCTTCCTCTGCGCCAACCCGCTCCTCTGGCCGCTCCTCATCCCCTACCTCCTCCACATGCTCCTGTCCAAGTCGGCGGTCGACGGCCGGCTCCGTGCTCGCTCGGAGCGCCTTCGCCGCCACTCCGTATGGAAGTTTTTCAGCGGTTACTTCCCCGCCCAGCTGCACAAGACCCACGACCTCCCGCCGACTCGCAAGTACATCTTTGGATACCACCCACACGGCATCATCTCGCACGGCGCCTTTGCGGCCTTCTGCACCGAGGCCCTCGGTTTCTCGGAGAAATTCCCCGGTATCACGAACAGCCTTCTGACGCTAGAGTCCAACTTCCGCATCCCGCTATACCGCGACTACATCCTCGCCATGGGCATCCAGTCGGTCTCCAAGGAGTCGATCCAGGCCATCCTCACGCGCGGCGGGCCCAACGGCGAGGGGATGGGCCGCGCCGTGACCATTGTGGTCGGCGGGGCGCGCGAGTCCCTCGCGGCGCAGCCAGGCACCATGAGCCTGGTGCTGGGGCAGCGCAAGGGGTTCGTCAAGATGGCGATGCGCACGGGCGCCGACCTGGTCCCCGTGCTGGCGTTTGGCGAGAACGACCTGTACGACCAGGTCAGTCCGCAGCAGCACCCGCGCCTGCATGGCGCGCAGATGTGGGTGCTGCGGACGCTCAAGTTTACGTTGCCGTTCCTGCATGGGAGGGGCATTTTTAATTATGATGTCGGGCTGATGCCGTATCGGAGGCCGCTGAATGTGGTGGTGGGCCGGCCCATCCCCGTGAGGCAGGCACGCGAGGGCGAGGGCATCGAGAGCCGCGAGGTCGATAGGCTGCACGCCGAATATGTCGGCGAGCTGGAGAGGATGTGGGAGACATACAAGGACGTGTTTGCCACGGAGAGGAAGGAGGAGATGAAGATTCTTTCGTGAGGTTGGTGGGCCGAGGCATGCTGCGGGTGGCGCACTGGGCAGCAAGCAAGCAAGACGGATTGGATTATTCCTTACCAAGTCTATATGTTCTTTTAGGGGGAAGGAGGCCGGCGGTTCAACTGGCTTTCGGTCGTTTAGTCCGGTTCACTGGGATGTTGTTTTACTCTGTCTTATTTCCCTGTAGGTTATCAGGGACGTTGGGAGTCACGGCGGAATGGGTCGGGGGGTGAGCACGGAACGAGTACGAGTGTAGGCAATCGTTGTACCATCTTTAGTGTTTTGGGAGGCTCTGGGAATGGAACAGTGTGGTGTTTCCGGTATCTGAAAGTAAAGCCTGCTGGGGCTGGGACTGTTGGGCTCGCTCATTGATCCTTCAGGGGTGGTTTTTGTTGAGTTTTAGGCGGGTTTGGATTTTATCCAGTTCACCACGCGAGTTTTTCCACGTCAAACTGTGCTTTGTACCCGACACGATCAGTGACATGACATGACATGGTGTTGGATGTCCCAATATTCCTTCTTCGTCAAGCGAGAGGGGTCGTGGAGCGCTTGGACTGGGTGTGGTCGGATGTGCGGTGCGGTATTCCGGGTCTCCTGGGTTCATGGTGGTAGAGTGGGGATTGAGGATCGTGAGATGAGTTGGGCTAATGTTAGACTTTTTCGTGGGTGTAGGGGTGGATGGATGGATGGATATCCTCCGGGGCTACCTGGGCTGCTGGTTGGGTTCGCTTCGTATGGATGGGATGGGTTCTCGCTTGCTGCTTCGGGTTGTGTGGTACACTGTACAAAATGCCTACCTGTAACACCAGGCAGGTTATATCAGGAGGGGGCCTGAGGGCGAACCACAGAGCCAGTGTTGTGGTTAGTGTTTGTGTTTTCTTGGTCTTGTTTCTTGTCTTGCTTTTGAAAAAAAGGGGGGGACGGAGGCGTTGGCTGCTGCCGGTGAGCCATCCGTCAACCATCTGAGTGGCAGCTTTCTGTTGTCAAACCAACTCAACAGAGCGCCTGTTCATTTTGATATGCCTCCTGTAAAAGTATCAGATTCCCACGGTAGCAGAGACTCTGGTGAGCTGCTCCAGATAGCTACCTTGCATGGGATGGGCTCGATAGATCGCCCGATAACTCGCCCATCGAGCAAACCGACATCTTGCAACCCATACGCTGGCTTGGGCCAATGCTGGGGCAGAGGAGCAAGTCTTATACATGGTAGCAATTAAACAGACGCTTTCAACACTTCGGTTGGGTTCCTCGGTGACAAAGCCAAACTCCGGGGCCTTGCATCATCATCCAGTGCAGTCCTGAAGACACAGAGCCCACCCAGAAGATGTTGGGTTAACAGAACGTCTGCTTTACAACAGCTACCGCCTCGGCTTCAGCTTGAGACCAAGGCTTTCCTAGGGTCCTCCGTCCCTCACGCTTCAGGGGCAATCACAAGTGCGGAGCTGGAGCCACGACCAGGGAGGGGTAAGAACTTGTGAAGAACAGAACCCAGCCGCACCATGACCATGGAAAGGTTACTTCAGACCTTAGACACCCGAGAGAGCGGATAACTGCCGGGTAGAGCTGGTTCTTGTTCTCGAAGGGTCTAAACCAGGCATGGGGATCAGAAATACTGGTGGTCGACCTTGAAACACTGACATATGGCCCTCTCATTCCCAGTTGGTACTGAATTTTTGACAAGTGCTACAATGCCATCAACAACGAAGATAGGATTTGGCAGTGTATTTGTTCTCCGTTGGACGCAAAAGGCCTGCTAGATGCTAGACGACACTCAATCTACATCAGATGCATAGAGATACCTTGTCTCTCGGACTCGAATATCTGGTTATCAAAGCACGAGGATTCCGAAAGACAATTACGGTTCCTTAACACTGCCCTGGGAAAACAGGTCTCCTGAACCGCCCGAGCGTGAGACGCATTCATGAGATATAGCGCTTCAGAGTCTACGTGTGACCAACTTTGCCCATCTCCCTTCAGCTTTTGAGGACCAGCTCCTGAGGGGGGGGAGAGAGTCTTACACCGAAGATGAAAATAAGGAGCAAGCACTTTGCCAACACCTGTCATGCGAGCTTTCCTGACGCCTCGGTCTCCTGAACTTGCACACATTGTTATCCCGGTGACGCCTCTCGCTGACATACCCAGGATCGGAGAAAACTTGAAGCCTGGGCTCCTCTTGTCTGCGTGAATAGTCAGGACGGACCCAGTAAGGCGAGCGAGTGACCTCCCGTTGAAGCATCCTCGACTGGCGCTTCTCACCACCCTTGTCTCTCCGCGACGACAACCCCCCAAAGGGCCTCTAGTCACTAGTTTCAGAGCACCATCTCACATAAGCTGCCCAAGTAAGGCACGCCCGGGACCCTGACCAAGTGGGTGTGACCCGGTTCGATGAGAGTTACAGATGTATCGACAACTATCGGCCACGGCCCCCAAACCCAGTCCCATCAGGGCTTATTGTCCGACCGGAGCAGAGAGAAACGAACAGCCAAATCAGCACCATAACCGCCCCTCCAACCCCGCCATGTCGTCACCTTAGGCAGGCACTCAACTCGAGAGCGGCACAGGCGTAAGCGGCGCGGCGCGGCACGGCGGCAACCCAGGACTCAACTCGACGTCCTTACTCGGCTCTTCCCGCCCATCGCCGCCAGGCTTGGGCTTAACAGTCGGTTGGTGACACATGGAGGCCAGAAAAACGCCGTGGGAGGACAGCGAACTGCCGGCGCTGCGTGCATGAACTCGGCGCTGCTGACGAGGGCCGAGGCAGAGGCCCGCCAGAAGAGAGGGAGGGGCGGATGGGTGGATGGACGGGTGATGGGGTTGTGCTACGCAAACACGAGCCGATCCTCGAGTCGTCGTAGGTCTGCCTCATCCAGGACACCGAAGATGGTGGATGTACCGCGGGATAGACTCTACATTGGCACCAGGACAGCATCAGGACTCGCATGGCGGTCGGTGACGGTCATGGTCACTGGCGGCGTTGCCGCAGCCGCGGCCGCGGCAGTTTGCCGCCATCACCCACAAAGCAAGCCAAGTGGCTAAATGCTTCGGTGAGTTTCGGTTTGACAGTCGTCGGCGTCCCCGATAACATACACACAGCGACGGTGAGGTCGAAGCAGCACCAACACCAACCAACCAACGGCAAGGCACACTCCGAGCCACCACAGCCACGGCCACCACAACCAGCCCAACTACCGAAACGATCTGCAGCCAGCGAGTCAACAGACCCCATTTCCTTCATAGAGGGTCACTTCGGAAGGCCCGCCAACATGCCGGCACAGATCACTCCGTCAATCGGCCAGTCAGGCGAGCGCATGATGGACGGGTCGACAGCACAGCAGCCGGGAGGGACGCCGGCAGTGAAGGCAACCAAGCCAGCCAGCCAGCAAGGCAAGCAAGCGGCGGCCGTGCAACGCGCAGCCGGGTGCAACAAGGCATAACGTCGTCCAGATCCAGGCGCGCACACCCAATGAGCCGCCCCGACGGGAGGGCAAGCTTGGGCCGGGCAAGGGCAGCCGCGGCAGGTCAGCACAGCAGCAGCAGCAGCAGCAGCAGGCGGCGGAGTGGGTGATCCGAGGGCAGAGCTTCTGTGGGAAATCGATGTGACTGGTCGACACGCGCGATCCGCGGCCGTCGTCCCGCGTTTTGTCGTCCGTCCTGCCACCGCCGCCGCAGACGGACAGGTCTGGTTGCAGTTGCAGGCTGCAGGTGACGACCTGAGACTTGGGCCTTGGACTTGGAACTTTGGGATTTTGGGACTTGGGAGAGGCAGGGAGGGAGTTTGCCCCGCCGATGGTGCTGCTGCGAGGTTGACCAATACCAATGCATTTGGTGTTGGTTGGCTTGATGGACTTGAGACACTAACTCGCTCGAGGTGCCGGATGGTTGCATGGCCCTTCAGCCTTGGAGACCGACCTTCTGTGGTTCCAGGCACCGCAACACCGACCATCCATTCGGTTCCTTCCACCGCACACCATGCCAACGCCATGACGTAGCCTGTAAGACACCCCCGACACACACAAAACTCACATTTTGGTTTTTACATTTTCCGTGGATGCCACCAACAAACCACCGACGGCGACAACCTGTCATCATCACTCGCTCCCAGCCATCATCAATCAGCCAACCAACCATGCAGGGCGATTCGACAAACCCTCCAGCCCCCTGACGCCGGCATTCACAAGTCTCCTTCCTGGTTGGCTCCCGCCATCCATCACCCACCGACCGGCGACCGACCGACCAAAACTCTGCCGGGCTCGTTCTCTGACAGACACCCACAGCCAGCCCGCAACACCCAAAGAGCCAAACCAACCCCCGGTTCGCAGGGCGGCGGCGGCGGGCGGCCAATGGGCAACCAACCATGGACTGACCGCCAAGTTTCGAACTTTTTTTTCCTTCCCAAGACGCGAGTGAAGCCGGCCACTGCGCTGCTGCTGCAGCATCTGTCCGGGGGGCGCTGCCGGCCGGCAGGGGCCAGGCACGGGCCAATCAACGCGGCGTCGCCCGGGGATGGGGCGTGCCGTGCTGCAGGTGCCTGGCTGTGGCGAGGTGTTCCGGCTGGCGTGATGCAGC
>FTCU01002249.1_pt1 | contig 24161 bp, 29 predicted proteins | sample 1639521 | NCBI WGS metagenome assembly FTCU01 (sample SAMEA3914864, study PRJEB12502) | metagenome | biome: forest; material: soil | place: USA | collected 2012-03-12 | depth 0.3 m
CTTCTACAACTTCTGGGACTGGTTCGATGACCGCACATGGCATCCTCTGGGCCGCGTCACGGGCGGCACCCTCTACCCCGGTCTCATGGTCACCAGCGGTGTCATCTACCACGCCCTCCGAGCCCTCACGATTCCCGTGGATATCCGGAATATCTGCGTCCTCCTCGCACCCGCCTTTTCGGGTCTTACCGCCGTCGCCGCCTACCTCCTCACCAATGAGATGACCCCGTCGTCTTCGGCCGGTCTCCTGGCTGCCCTGTTCATGGGCATCGCCCCCGGCTACATCTCCCGGTCGGTCGCCGGCAGCTACGACAACGAGGCCATCGCCATTTTCTTGCTGGTCTTTACCTTCTACCTCTGGATCAAGGCGCTGAAGCTGGGTTCCATGCTGTGGGGCGCTCTCTGCGCCTTGTTCTACGGCTACATGGTTGCCTCTTGGGGAGGTTACGCCTTCATCACCTGCCTTCTGCCCTTGCACGCCTTCGTCCTCATCTGCATGGGCCGCTACAGCACCCGGCTGTACGTGGCGTACACGACCTGGTATGCCCTTGGAACATTGGCTAGCATGCAGATTCCCTTCGTTGGCTTCCTGCCCGTCAAGACCAGCGAGCACATGCCCGCCCTGGGTACGTACACTCCCATCCACCTGGCAATCGGCCTGGCCTTTTGTTTAACACAACGCAGGCATCTTTGGCTTTCTGCAGCTGCTCGCATTTCTCGACTACATCCGCTCCGCAATCCCCAGCCGCCAGTTCCAGACCTTCCTCTGGCTGTTTGCTGGCGGGACCTTCGGCGTGGGTCTGCTGGGTCTGGTCATCGCCACCAGCGCGGGCATCATCGCGCCGTGGGGCGGTCGCTTCTACTCCCTCTGGGACACGAGCTACGCCAAGATCCATATCCCCATTATTGCCTCGGTGTCGGAGCACCAGCCGACGGCCTGGCCGGCCTTCTTCTTCGACCTCAACATGCTGATCTGGCTGTTCCCCGTTGGTGTTTACCTCTGCTTCCAGGAACTGGCCGATGAGCACGTCTTCATCGTCGTTTATGCCCTCTTCGGAAGCTACTTCGCCGGCGTCATGGTCCGTCTGATGCTGACCCTCACTCCGGTGGTCTGTGTTGCTGCCGCCATCGCTGTCTCGACCCTGCTCGACACCTATCTCAGCGCCAAGTCGCCCAAGCCCGAAGAGAGCCAAGCCACAGAGGGCGCCGAGGGGAAGAAGGCGGCGAAGTCCGGTCTCAAGGCGACGAGCAAGCCGGTGGTGGGCATATTCGGACTCTGGGGCAAGAGCGTGATTGTCAGCGCCCTGGCCGTCTATCTCCTGCTCTTCGTTCTGCACTGCACATGGGTGACGTCGAACGCCTACTCTTCTCCCTCGGTCGTCCTGGCCAGCAGGATGCCCGATGGCAGCCAGCACATTATAGACGACTATCGTGAGGCGTACCAGTGGCTTCGCCAGAACACGCGCGACGATGCTAAGATCATGTCGTGGTGGGATTACGGCTACCAGATTGGTGGCATGGCTGACCGCCCGACGCTTGTCGACAACAACACGTGGAATAACACGCATATTGCGACTGTGGGCAAGGCCATGAGCTCGAGCGAGGAAGTCAGCTACCCGATCATGCGCCAACACGAGGTCGACTATGTTCTGGTCGTCTTTGGTGGTCTTCTGGGCTACTCCGGCGACGACATCAACAAGTTCTTGTGGATGGTCCGCATCGCCGAGGGCATCTGGCCGGACGAGATCAGCGAGCGCTCCTTCTTTACCCCGCGGGGCGAGTACCGCGTCGACGGCGAGGCTACCGAGACCATGAAGAACAGCTTGATGTGAGTGTTTTGCGAATCTTGGTCGGCCGAAGAGAGGCACTAACTATCTGAACAGGTACAAGATGTCTTACTACAACTACAACAACCTCTTCCCCCCGGGACAGGCAATGGACCGTATGAGGAATGCTCGTCTTCCCGAGGTTGGGCCCTCGCTGAGCACCCTGGAGGAGGCATTCACAAGCGAGAACTGGATCATCCGCATCTACAAGGTCAAGGACCTCGACAACATTGGCCGTGACCATGCTGCCGCGGCGGCATTTGACCGCGGCAATAAGAAGAAGAAGGTCGCCAAGAGGAGGGGCCCGCGCTCGCTCCGGGTGGACTAAGAAGTCAGGGCATTTCAGGGTCCTGTCCTGTGTACAAAGGAGTATGTTAGAGCTGATTTCATTTCTTTACCTGCAATATACGGACCGGGGTTGGGAAAATGAGTAAAAGCACGTTGATCAAGATTCATCCATCGTCTAGCAGAGCGTGCCTTGGGGTGATTTCGGTCCGTCGAGGCTCCGGCTGAGTGAATAACACTAGACTGCCGCTATCACCTCTAATATCCCGCCGAGCCGATATCAGACGCCGTCGACGACGACTCAGCGATCGTAGTCAACACGACGGGGCCATGCTGTTATTGTGAACAGCTCTTCCTCACATCTCTGCTTTTTTCTCTCCCATCCGCTTCCATCCTCACTCGCCCTCATCCACCCCCTCCGTCTCACGTTCAACACTCAACACATCCCTCTACCCTGTGCGTCGTACAGTGCGCCGCGCGGTTTTAACCATGATGGAGCACGGTTACCCCGAGCTTCCCTTGCACCATTCCCTCTCCTCCACTTTGGACTTGGAGCATTGCTGTGAGTGTTCTACTTCGTCTCTGCGCCCGATTTGTGAACACAAGGATTCCGATGGTATTTGGACGACCGAGATATCCAGCAGCACATTCAGAGAGCTTTGGCTCTTCGGGAACAGGATGCGTTTCACTCTGTAAGTCGATTTCTTGTTTATTTCTTTTGCTTCGATGATACCTTTGATTGGATTGTTTCATCTTGATGATGTTTCGGTTTATTTTGTTTCTTGAGAAACTCTGGGAGGAGCTCGGGGCTGAGTCCCCCACCCCGAGAATCCCGACTAATTATGCATCGCTTTGTATCTCATTTCAAGAGTTTTTACTGACTGTTATTCAGGTTCAAGGAAGCCGGCTGGAAGTCGGTTGATGAGGACTCGGAAGGTGCAAAGCCCACCACCAGAGGCATGAAGCGGTTTCGCTTTGTTATTGACTTCTCTCGCCGCCCCTCAAGCAGCAAGGACAATAAGAAAAAGAAGAACAAGGCGAACAAAATGGCTGATCCCATCGCTAAGGCCCTAGAGGACTGGCGCGACATTGATGGCGATGCAAAAGTCCCGGTAATCGATGATGATGGTACACACACCTGCTACTGCTGCGGTGAGATTCGATCCGACCTCTATCACGACGAGCACCCATTCAAGGACGGCAAGACGGCCATACCCAGTCTCTGCACCCAGTGTCGCTATTATCGGAAAGTCAGGCTCGCGGATCGCGTCCGCAGTGCGAAGCCCCACCACCGGGTTTCCCACGTCGAGGTTCGTGTTGATGATCGAGAGTGGTGCGGCCGCTGCGGCACCCTGCGCTCGAATAGGTATCACGAGAAGCTTTTGTCCGGCCAATCGCCCTCGGGAAATGGCGTGTGTGGACGCTGCATCATCAACACGGAGAAGAAGCGGGAACATGCGCGACTGCGGTTGTACTATGATGGCTGGGACACTGCGAAGCACGATCCTCTCCTGGACAACATTCAGATCCGCCGGAGCAGCCCGTATGCCTTCACGCCGACCCCCTCCCAGGAAACGGTCAAAGTCATCTCCGCTACACCCTCCACGTCGGACATGAAGGCCAAAGCCGACTGCGACAAGCAGACTCCGGTTGCCGTCCGCAACTGTGAGAACAAGTCTGATTCCGCCAGCGGGGGCGTGGCGGCGCACAAGGCTGTGCAGGCTCATCATGTCCACCTTGGCGCCAGGAGGGTCACTGTTGAGGACGATACTTCGGAGGACATTCGCAACCCCGTCCAAGCCGAGCAGCGGAACACTCGCCACCAACTGCCTGATCATCCCAAGCTCAAGGCCCAGGCTCAAGTGACCTCCCCCTCATCGTCTATCTCAGATGCTACCACCTTGGGTAGCATCGAGCAACTCCACGAGCCTCAAGAGCCTCCCAAGGAGCAGAAGGAGCACAAAGAGCCACGCAAAGTTCCCGATCAACCCATCAAGATACAACCTCGTGAGGTACCCATCTCGGCTCCTGCCATGGCTACCTCCTCGGCGCCATCGGGCAACGTCAAGCAGGACCAGCAGCCACATGCGCCATCGAAGTCTCCTAAGCAGCAGGAGTATATAAGCGTTCTATCCGACCATCTGGAGTACATCCGCGTGCTATCCGACCGTCTGATGAAGACCCAGCCGCGTGAAGAGCCCACCCAAATCCCGACCCGCTCCACCTCGGGCCAAACCAAACAAGGCTCCGAGCGTCAGGAGGCCCAGGAGTGCCGTGACAATTACACTGGCAGCCGGACGGGATTTGACAAGCATTCCAACAACCCGCCCGAGCCTCAGCCACGGGAGCAGACCTACTTCAAGATGAAACCCCGCCCCACCGGCAAGGCCGATGCGGAACAGGCACCCCCGCCCCGCCCCAGGGGCGTCTTCAACATGAACCGGTTTACTACGGAGCGCAAAGCCGAACCTCGGCCGCAGAGGCCGTTCTACTTCATGAACCGCCACCCCTCGCGCCAGGCTCAGACGGAGCAGCAGGCGCCCCCGCCCCGCGCCCGGGGCGTCTCGGACATGTACTGGGCTTCCGCAGAGGGCAAGGCCGAGCAAGCTCGGACCTTCACATCCGACGGTAAACTCTTTCCCGACGGCACTTTCGGCGGCGCTGCTGCCTCTGGCCACGCGCACGCCTTCCGCTCCGCCAGCTCGGGTGGCACCAGTACCAGACACCGCTCGTCAGCCCATTTCGCGTCCTCGGCCTGGGCTGCCTCAGCGGACCATGCATCCGGCGGGAACGATTTTGTCCACGGCGACTCCCGCTCTTCGGGCCAGCACCGCTCCTCGCGTAGAGCTCGGGTCTGGGAGGTTGACTCGGACGAGGCCGAGGAGATCGAGCACGGCCACGCCAAGCTTGTTGGTGGTCGCGGCCGTGGCAACGGCAAGGCCAGGAAGGCTTGATTGATGTTTTCTTTGCTTGCTCGGATTCCCTGCACATTGTTGCTTGTTCTCGGAAAGGGTTTCTCTTTGTTTCTCAGATAAAGGGCTCCTCTGTTTCACGCGAATGGCGGATATGGGGACTGAACTTTTGTTTTCAACACACTGAACGGAAGGGAAGAGGATAATGATGGCGGGAAATAATGTCATGACTCGGTGATCACGAGGAGAGAGAGAGAGGATGTCAGGCCAAAGCGGCGACTAATAACTAGGCTCCTAGGGTACAGGACACACCAAGTGCATGTGTGTGTACGGAATACAGCCGAGAATACGAGGATTGACTATGCATTTCCCATTTCCTATTTAACCTGCAGTGACAACAAACACACCTGTGTGTAAAACCAAGTCGAACGAGCGTCGACGCCTTGCCGAAATCGCTGCCCCTTCCTGGCTGTGCAAAAACAACCATAACTCCCAGAACCAAAAGAACCAAAGGAACTCCCACCACAGTCCAGCCATCATCATACCTCTGCAGTAGATATCCCCCCATCCAGATATCGGAATACTCAAGGAGCCATCAACTCTGAAACACCTTCTAGAGCACAATCCTCCACAGTGCCACATGTTTTTGTCTTCTCCAGTTTTTTCTTCATTTGCGCCTGAAAGTGCCTCTTCTCTCGGATTGTCTGGCGTTTCCTCCCTCCAACAAACAAAAACCAGAAGAATGGTTGTCGAGACAAAGTGATCCCGAATAGCAATAGCGTCCAGACGCCCCGCTTCTAGATCCTATAAAACCGTTGCAGACAGTAGTGTGAGTGCTCTATACTGAGAGTGGAAAACACAACGAGTTCCGACCAAACGAGGGCAGGCAGCAGCAGCGCCAATCCCGTCAGTCAAGCAATAAAAACATCGACCCGAAACGCGTGAGGGATACCGAAGACCTCCAGACACCACCCGGCCGACTACCCTCTCCTCGCCGCCCTCAACATCTCCACGGTGGCGGGCGAGGCATGCCGAAAGTTTGGCACCGTCCGCCCTCCCGGCGCATACGACGCCCAAGGCGTCTGGGTAGCTGATTCCTCGCCGAGCGTGACTCCCGGCGCGGGGCTGGCCCTGCGGATGCCAAGCGCGCGGCACGCCTCGAGGCGCCTGACCTCGAACTCGCGCGAGCGCAGCCTCTCGCGGTCGACACCGAGCAGGCGTTGGTCCACGTCGTCGTTGGCCTCCTCCATCTTGAGATCGTGTTCGCTCAGGCCGCGCATTTTACGCTCGGCCCGGACGCAGACCTCGTCGAGCGCGCCTGCGACAGCCGGTGGGGCCAGCTCGGCGCCGGGCGGGCTGTTCCAGTCGCCGGCGAGGCTCGCGCGGGGCTTGGCGCTGCCGCCCCAGCCGCAGCGGAAGATGAGCTCCGACATGACGCTCTTGTCTGGGGTCTGCCACACCGACACGCGGTCGCCGTCGTGGAGCGCCATCCAGAACTTGGAGGCAGTGCTGGGGTTCTTGGGCTCGTGCGAGGGTAGGCGGACGCCGTTGATGTGGATGCCCGACGTCGCCTTGGTTGAGATGTAAAAGTGGAACGACTCCTCGTCGGCGTCCGGGGCGCGATTCCAGGGCCGGAAGTTTTTGGCCGGGTCGTATTGCGGCTTCCAGAGGAGGATGCGGAAGGCGAATTTGGGGACTTTGACGTCACTCTTGAGGGCGTAGGATCGCGTGTTCTCCGTCGCCCTGCCCCACGACACCATCGACTCCGTAATCATGATTGACACCGCCGGGATGGCAGACCCTGGTGCAGACTGCAGACATGCCACGACGGGCCGCCCGGGGTCAGAGTGCAAAGGCATGACAAGCTGTGGCGCGTGGTCGTCCGAGTCTGGAGGGGTTGCCGGGATCCTTGCGTCCGCGGCGGCGGTGGAAGGTATCGGGCCGCCATCCGCACCTCCGTTCCGGGCTCCCTTGGCCGAAGCCCCGTGGCGCTCGCAATTGGATGCGGGGAAGTACTTCATGGCCAGGTCCCACAGAGGTGTTTTTCCAGGGCCAAACTCCTCGTCCCTAGCTGAGGCGGCCGTCTTGAAGGCGTCGAGTTGCAGCTGGGTCATCTCTGGGTACCGAAGATGCCACGTCCTTCTGTCTTGGGCTGACCAATACGTCGATTTGTGCACCGGACTGTCTATTTGCCGTCCGGATTGGGCTCGGGGAATGGATGGAATTTGCGCAAGCAAGTTGTACTCGCCGTCGTCAACGGCCGTGTTGACAGAGAGCTTGGTGGAGCCCCCGGACCGAAGCCTTTTGAGACCGCGTCGGTCTTCCGCGATTGGGGCTTCGTCTTCCTCGCTGCCGTCGGAGGAGGGTTTTCGCTTGCTCGAGTTCAAATCGCCGTTTGTGTGAGATCGGAGAAGGGAGCCGGCACGCGACTTCATGTTGAGATTTTCGAGAATCGACTCGGCGCCGCCGAGACTTTGCGAGGCGACGTCAAAGGTCATGTTGTTGAGCTCGTCGACCGACCTGCTCTGAGTGGCAGAGAGAACCGGGACTCGGAGGCCCCCAGACGCGGACTGCGACTTCTGCGACTTCTGTCGCGGGGTCAGGCTGTCTTCAGACTCGAAACTGTCCTTGATCTCAATGTCATTTCCCAGGATTACGGTTGATCCAGTCGACCCAAAGCTCCGTGCCGAGATTGGCAGGTTCAAGCAGTCGGCCGGGACGGCGCCAGAACTCCTTACTGCCGAGGGGTTTACTTCACCGAAGAGGCGCTGCGGATGGTTATTCGGCCCAAAAGTATAGTTTTCCTTCTCAGACTCGTAGACGAGAAGCTCGTTCCCGTTGTCGTCGAAGTCCACGTCCTCATCATCTGAAATCTCATCATCACTCGGAACACGGAGTTCTCGACACGGCTCCTGGTTACCCCCAGTGTCCTCGAGGCTCAGTTGAGAGGCGTTTACATGGAGCTCTTCATCCGCGATCTCCTCGAATGATTGCGCAACGGTGGTGAAAGAACCGGAGATCCACACGTGATCCTGAAGAGAGTCTACTGTGGCCCTAGACTCGGGTCTCCGGTCCAGCATCCGGCGCAGGAAGTCGATGCCCTCTTCGGAAATCTCGGCTTCCAGAAGAGGTGTGATGTCCAGTGGTTTGGTCATGATTTGATGGAGAAGCTCGGAGTGACTGGCCCCGCTCCTGGCCGGGAAGGGTGGCTTTTTCGTCAGGGCATAGAAGAGAACGCCGCCGAGTGACCAAATATCGACTGCATGGTCGTACCGTTGACCGGTCGTCGGACGAAGGCGGCGGTTGCGGGGATGGCGGCGGCCGTGATTGTCATACTCGGCGTATTCGGAGTAGACCTCGGGTGCACAGTAGAGAAGGGTTCCGCAGAAGGTCCGGAGGAATGTCTGCTCGTTGTCGACCATCTTGGACAGCCCAAAGTCGGTGAGCTTCACCACGAACGGATCTAACGAGTCGACAAGAATGTTGTCCGGTTTCACGTCACGGTGGGTGATGTTCATGTCGTGCAAGTACCGAAGAGCGTCCAGAAGTTGCCTCGCCATCGTCTTGGTGGCCGTCTCGGACAGCGGGCCGTGGTCTGCAATCAGTCGGCCCAGGTCGCCTCCGCCCACGAACTCCATGATAATAATGAGGAGCCTGTCATCCCAGTCGAGGTGCTCGATATATTCCACAATGTTTGGCTGCCGATATTGTAATTAGAGTTGTCAACATGTCCCAACGGAAAGGGGGCTCGACGTACGTGTTTGATTCTCTGCATGATGTTCATTTCGTTTTCCACCTTCTGATCGAGAACGCCGTTCTTCATAAACTTGCGCTTGTCGAGTTCTTTCGCGGCGTAGGGGTGGCCGGTGAGCTTGAGGGTCACCTTATGAACGGTAGCGAAAGCGCCTCTGCCGATTTCGCACACGCGGTTGTACTTGTTGGAGCCGTTCCACGGTCTTGGCAGCCCGTCGGCGGGAGCACGATTTCCCTGCCTCCCACGGCCGTCTTGGGCTTGGGCTTGTAGAGCCGTGGTGGCATTCTTGCGGGCTGGGGCGGCCGGTTTGAAGATGTCGACCTAATTTATGGCGTCAGTGCCGAATACCTTTCTCCCCCTTGAGGGTAAGCGGAAAAGGTGAGACATACATGCCCTCCTGGCCCGGGCACAATAGTTTCATTGGCATCGCCAACGAGCTGCCACTGGTTTTCGCGATAGGCGTTCCAGTTGCGCTTGTAGGCTTCCTCGTGGGCACCCTCGCGTATCGGGACTCGAACCAGAAAGACAATGTCTCGACCGGGTTCGTGCATGAGGATTTTGATCTTGGAGCCGCTTTCCAGAGTCCTCCTGACCTCGGCTGACGGGCTGTCTTTCCGCTTGAGCAGGGTTTGGTCGACCACGGTCCCGTTTGTTGAGGTGTCCTCTATCATCAAAACGCCCCATTCGTTTAGGTAGATGCGGAAGTGTATCTTGCTCAGGCGTCGGTGGGGGTCGTTTCGGAGGCAGATGTCGCAATCGCCGGCGTGCCTGCCAAAGGTGAACCCTTTCGTCGGATCCTTGACCTGGGAGGAGAAGCGCAGTGCTATGTGGTGCTCCCCAACGTCAGAATGCAGGCCCGCGAAATTTCGCGACTCGTCCTCAAGCGAGTAGTCCAGGGCGAGTCCGTCCACATCTTCCCTGCCCACCATGTGCGGCGACGTCTCGGCGGCGATCCGCTTCACCTCCTGGCGTGCGCATTCGGAATACGGCAAGAGAAGACATATTATGTCTGAGATGTCTTCGTCTGAATAGCCAGAGGTCTGCTGGCCCAACCGTCTGGGATCGACAACGGTTTGCGTCGCTGTGTGCGCGAGGGTCAGCTTCAGCTCAAGCACACAAGGCTGCATTGGATACAAGATCCGCCGGGGGAGCATCGAGGACGTACGTTGAGTCGGCTGTGAATCCCTAAACGAATCCATTGGGGGCGTCGCGGTTTGTCGCCTTGCGGATGCAGCAACTGGCGGGAGTCGAGCTCCACGGCGACGAACCGGCAGCAGCACCAGAGGCACTGGCGTTGGCGGCACTGGCAACGAGAAGGGGTCGAGTAGAGCAAGGCGGCGCGTCTTTTCGCATCGGAGCAGTGCTGCGGAGCGCCAGGCGCCAGGGGCCCTCGCGTGGTCAGACGAATGTGGACACGCGGGCCTGGTTTCCAGGTTGAGGGGGCGACGGTGAAGGTGGATGCGCAGTGTTGAAGCGCGGACGGGCTGTGGATATGGATGGATATGGCTGCAGCAGACGGGGTGGTTGCCAGGGGAGTGGAGGGGCAGCGAAACGGAAGCCTTCCTGAGCGCCGGTCAGCGGCCGCTCTCGGGACTCGATCAGAACCCCCAGACTCCAGCTCTTTCCATGCAGGTCACGCGGTTCCAGAAAAAGCAATGGGATTCATCAGCGACCGGCGGCGTGATGCGGCATGCTCGGGGGCTGTGGCATCCAGACGTTCACGTTCCGTGACAGCCTGTCTAGAGCGCGTCGAGGTTGGCAGGCGTGAGAGACTCGCAGATATCGCCGTCGGCGGGAGCATGTCGAGGCAGCCAGACCGCATCGCCGGCGTGCATACCGCAATCCACTGGTCTCGGTTGCCCAGCACACCCTGCAGGAATCCACCCCGCTGGGTCTGTGCAGTCGGTTCACCTGTGGTGGTGGAGGCTGGCGGCGCCCGGCAGATGGATTGATCCCTCCCGGCGCTAGGCGATAAACACCTAGGCGTTCTCAGTCGGCGGGATTCACTGGCCATGAGTGCCTGGAGGAATGCTCCGAGGACGCCTCGCAGCCACTCGATTTGCGCTGTGAGGTTGTTGAAGGCGCGAACACGCAGGGCCATGCGGTTGTGGAAACCAAAAAGCAAACGGGAGGGGGCGCGGTTGTTTCCTTATTTCCCCAGAGACGTCAGTGAGAACCGAAACTGTGAAACAACACGACTCCCCTTTGTTCGACGGCAACCCACGTTTGATCCAGCACGCGGTTCGGGGTACGGAAAACGACCTGGTCATTGTTGACGACAACGTTACCAGGTAGGTACAGAATACTGCGTGCCCCCAGATCACGTCGGTGTTTGTATTCTGTGCTTGGTGCTATGCTGGGCTTCGACGAACCCCCAACCCTAGTAGGTCCCGAGCGTGCCCGGTTCAGGCCTTGCGACCGGATTTTGAGATGACCTTTCTTTCATTCGCGACCCCAACTTCTCACCACCACACACGGCCATATCAACCAAACGGCTTGGGATTCCGTCCGCTCTCCCTGAAACAAACTGGTACTATGTATTAAGAACCAATTTGAGTAGCTGGGTCGGTGACGACCAGCGAATCCTTGGTGTTGTGTGTTTTCCCTTGTCCTCTTCACCTCCTGTCCCTTTCCTCTCTCGTCCTAGACGTGCAGGTGACGCGGATCCAAGGAAACCTGTCTTTCTTCTCGCGGGGATAGCAGAGACAGCCGGCGTCGGCCACCCTCCTCGTCCCCCAACCAGGTCTTGGGCTCGCAGCACCGCTTCCGAAAGCGACACCGCGGAGAGCAGAGAGTAATTCCCATAGGGCTGACCATCCCGGGATCGCCCAAGTCCATGTCGTGTATCCCCACGTCCTGCTGGCGCGATCTCCCTGGGCCAACCAGCAGCAGCGGCCGACTAACTTCAGCCAAGCATGCATTGACCTGGAAGGGAGTCAAGACGCCTCACAAACCGAGGTTTGCTTGCTGATCACCTTTTCATGCCCACCGAGCACTGCGAGCAGCGCACGCGGGGGAAGCGATATACCAAGGATGTCTGCACAACATCCCACGGGCATCCCGAGAGATGCAAGAACGGCCATCCCATCCGCCGGACGGATGCAGGGCCCGAATACTGGAGAGACAAGGGCCTTCCCGTGTCCCAATTTGGGTGGTACTGTGGTACCCATGCCCACCCAAGCCATCAGTTGGACCCCCACCCTGGGTTGTCCTGAGTGCCCTGGCTCACTCGCTGGAGCAGACTTTTGACCGAATCAAGCACAGCTGTCGTTCTGGAAGGGAAGGTCGGACGGTGACGTAACCAATCCTCTCGCTGGATCCTGCGTCACTCGATGCGGTTTGCTGAGCCTGCACGCTCATCGATTCCAGATGGCTGGGGGGGGGCTTTTCCAGCAACCAGGTTTCGTCGGGCTGTCAGCAGGCCAGACGGTTGGGTTCTGTCAAGGGCTCCCTGAGGCTCCGTCCTGTGTGTCCCAAGGCCTGTACACTATACCGCGGTGCCGATGGCCAACCTTATTTTCCCGGTTGGCGTTGTGTCGGGCCTTCGCGACGCCGAGCCAGAGCTCCACCGTCAGGGTACGCGGACAGGCTGTGCCCGCCACACACACGCCTGTCTCATCCAGGCTCGTATTGCCCGCTCTTCCCGAGTGCGCGCTGTGGAACTTTGTTTTGCTAGGCGCTTGGGAGGGTCACAATACCGCCGGCCGTCAGGTCAGATCACACGAGGGAGGTTGGGGCGGTGTGGCTGTGTGTGTGAGCGAGTGCTCCGCTCCCGGACTCTCAGGCTCACAGGTCAGCCGGCAGGTTTCAGGTCACAATGGCTGTCGCCGAACGGAGGACATCTGCTGAAGAAATACGAAACCTCACAACCGCCCGCCGCTGCCATTCTCCAACGGCCCACGGGGGTGCCATGCGGGAAGCGGTGGCGGATCGGGAGGCGTGGCGGTCCCTGACGCGTTTTACCAGGGTTTAAACGGGAGACGGACAACAGGCATTCGCCGTGTCTTCCGTCATTCCGAGCCCTCTGGGCGCTGTGAATGGCCAATGATTCCCTGGGCGCAACGCCAAGGGGTCGCTGACGGATATTGGTGGATCTCGTCAAAATGCTCATTCCTTCTCCTCCAACACGACAGACGGCCGGAGATTTGGGACGCTGATGACGAGAAGGGCAAGATGGCGGGTAACGTCAGGACGATCCTTGCTTTTCGGCTGCCGCCAACCCGCCGTGCTGGCCTGGAGGGCGGGTGTTGGGGCTCTTGGGAGTTGGGGGATGATGTGGATGCGCACGCGCCAAGTTGGGTGGCCGTCCGTGGAGGGCGAATGGAGGTGTCCGATGAGCGCTGCTTGGCAGTCTGGGACCAAACGATGATGTATTTGTGCGGGCATGACACCGTGGCAGATGTCAGACACCAGACCCGGACACACGCACCCGGCTGATCGGCGGACTGTGATTGTGTGGCGGGTTCCCATTTTCCCATGGGGAATGACCCTCTTCGGCGACGCAGCGAAGAGACGTGGAGATGGGGGGGTTGGCAGCATGTGGGCTAGTACGAATAATCTGACTTGGACTGGAAAACCCCAGCGGATCGGGAAAGTTACGAATGGCACGCCGTCCTCCGGGCCAAGCTAAGTGGAGGACGAGCAGCCCAGCGTAATCACACAATCACGGCAGGGAACATCTCATCGCCCCCGGCAGGCCCTGATAGATAGCCCGGACTTTATAGCTTGGCTGGCTCAAAGCCGCCCCGGAGCAGTCAAATACGAGAGACGTCTTCCCGCGGTTGTCCCTGGATTCCTCTGGACCCTCCCGCCTTGCGTTTTGCATATTGGGTCGTGCGTCCGTCTGTTCGTCTTCTGCAACAGGACTGCATCAAACTTCGTTTCCGGTGCTGACGCCCAGCTGGTTGTGTTTCCTCCTCAGCGGTACGTACTGCGCAGATGTACCTCTGACTTAGACCTGTCCCAGCGCCCCCCGGAAGACCCGGCTGCCAGAAGCGGAAGTTGGTTGAGACGGCCGACGCAGAGCAAAAACCGCATATTATCCAGGCGACCGAGCGGACGGACTGGACAGAGTGAGAAGGTGTCAAACCACTTTTCACTCTTCTGCTTCCAACTTCCCGGCGGCCTTGGACCCTCCCCTTCCGCCTCGCGGTCAAGGACCAGACTGACGGCGGCTTGATGACGACGAAGACGAGGGTCCACCGTCGACTTTGCACTCCCGAGTGGGCTTCTTTGCCTCCTTCTTCCGTCTTTGGCCTCTCCCGCAACAACACTGCCGCCTCCTACCGATGAGTCTGGCTTGTCGAGCGCTGACCTGACTTGCGACTGACGTAGACTTCCGTTAACCGCCATCACTCGTTTGTGTCGAGCCGTCGACCCAACCCAACCCGTCTTGGTCTTGGTCTTGGTCTTGGTCTTGGTCTTCGAGGCCCCGCCCCATTCAACTCGACGGATCCAGTTCAGCACCGCTGAACTCAACTTGCGGCCTTTGTCCCGAATCTCGCGCCCCCTCAGACGACCTCACTAGTCCGGATGGAGCGGCAGCTAGCGCAACTGTGACGACCGGGTACTGTGTAGTTGCCACAAGACCAAGCTTCTTTCTCACCTCAAACAAGCATCCTCTCTTCGTCGAACAGGCCGTGCCGCCCAACATCAAACCCGTCTGGCTCCATTGCGCATTTTCCTCCATCCCGTCAACGATACCTGGCGGACAAGCGGTGTGTGGACGCCTGCTTGCCCACTCCGTCATTTTTTCTTTTGGTTGTGCGAGAAAACCACGCTCTCGACGCTAGTGTCGTTTCCTAACGAGTGCCAAGTCACCCACAGAAGAAGCACCCCAGCCATGGGGAGGAATCGGGGTAGGTGCATTTTCCGTTTTGTCGGGTCTCAAATTCCTGGCGCCGGGGGGCCCGACTGGCCCGAGACTGGCCCCTCACTGGCATCCAGTCCCGCTGGCCAGGCAATCAGCCCATGCGTCCGCTGCTCTGTGTTTTGCAACAAAGACAGGACAGGACAGGACAGGACAGGACAGGGCTGCGCCGACGTCAACAGACGGATAAAAATAACATTTTTATTCGTCGAATGATATGCCTGCAATCGGCCGAAGCACCCCAGCCCAATCTGCTGACACTGGTACGCGTACCGAATTACAGTGCTCTCGTTTATTGCCCAGTTCTCGGCCCCTCACAGGGATCCGAGGACCCCAACTCCCACCTCGTCCCCGGAACGTGACACCTTCCGCAACATCCCTTTTCACCCAAAACAGGCTCCAAGCCCCGACACCCCGATCGACACACCCTCGTCTTCGCCCTCGGCATCGGCCACGCGGCATCTCGCCAGCGACCCGCCGTCAGCGTCTTCGTCTGCCGCGACCACGCCGCCGTCGGACCCCGAGCATGCCACGTCGCCGACTTCGCTAGAGAATTCGCCGTCGCCCAGTCCCACAAGACGCTCAAGACGAGGCTCGCGACCGCTGTCTATGGTGCAGACGTACCAGCCGCCCGTCATGGCCGTCAACGAGCAGACCCCGCCCGAGCTGCAGCCCATCTTCACCCTGCTGAACAGCCACTCGAACAAGCTGTACCAGGAGGGGTATTTCCTGAAGCTGGACGACCAGGATAGCCGTAGGTCGCCTTGGCCCAAAAAACTACATCGGCAGTGGTCGAGACTTCGCTGGCCCTTGCTAACCCGGACGTGCACACAGGCGGGAAGCCAAACCCGGATCGAACGTGGACGGAATGCTTTGCTCAGTTGGTTGGCACTGTGCTGTCCCTCTGGGATGCCGCCGAGCTGGATGCTGCGGGGGAGGATGGAGAGGTTCTTCCCAAGTTTATCAACCTGACTGATGCGTCGATTAAAATGGTACGAGGGCCCGTGTTGTTGTCATCCCGGAATCGAGCGGTCCCGGGGTAGTCTAACCTTTGTTACAGATCAATTCCCTTCCGACGAAATCCAACGACGAGTCGCCCCTCCAAAACATACTGAGCATCAGCACCGCCGGCCGGAACCGGTATCTGCTTCACTTCAATTCACACCACTCGCTGATTCAATGGACCTCCGCCATCCGCCTTGCCATGTTTGAGCACTCGACTCTCCAAGAGGCTTACACGGGCGCCTTGGTCGCAGGCAAGGGGAAATCCTTGAACAACATCAACATCATCATGGAGCGGGCTAGGCAACCGGTTCAGCAATGGGTGCGCGTGAGATTTGGCGCCGGCGTTCCCTGGAGACGATGCTACTGCGTCATCGAGCCACCAAACGAGAAAGAGTACCAGAAGGCCCAGAAGGAGTTTAAGAAGCGATCTCCCTACGACCGGACCCATGGCCCCGTGCTCAAGGGCGAAATCAGGTTCTTTGATACGAAGAAGGAAGCCGAGAAGAAGAAGAAGCACCAGCGCCCGATCGCCGCTATCACCGATGCCTACTCCGCCTACGCCATCTACCCGCAGGCCAAGGAACTGATCGACACGTCGACGCTGCTGAAGATCGAAGGCGATATCACCATACACTCTGAGCCGCCGTCGTCCACCGAAGGCTTCGTGTTCGTCATGCCCGAGACGCACCCTGCCGTGTCCGGCTTTGAGATGCTCCTCCGGACTCTCTTCCCGACCTGGGACACGTTTGCCCTGTACGGCCGCCCCGGCCGCCTAGTGGCAAGTACCCTCGATAGCCGCTCCCTGATGTTTGCGATGCCGAAGCAAAGGAGATACGGGTATCTCGAGGTTATGGATGTGACCGGCCTCATTGTTAACGACGGGAACAACTCGTGGTCCGAACGGGACTGGCGGAAACGTCTCAAGGAGCTAACGGGCCAGCGACTGACGGCCATGGACGACGGAGACGGGAGCCAAACTCGGAGTACAAGCCGCAACAGCAAGCGGGCGAGTTTCGGGGCCCAGAACATGCCATCTCGACCCAGGGTGGGGTTTGCCGACGACGGTGGCTCCGTCCGTTCTTCGCGGTCCCTGACGGTATCGCGGCCGGGCCTGCGCACCGATTCCGCCCCTCCCGACCCGAACCGAGAACGCGCGCCATCGGCGATGGCAGGACACTCTCGGCACTCCCGCCACATCTCTGATACGCAGATAGGCGACATGCCCCCCGGCTTTGCCTTGGATCACTCCCTTCCGGGCCAGCCCGCGCTGCGCAATGCCCCGGACCGCGTCAAAGCGTATGCGACCGATCTGGCCTCCACCCCGGAGAGAGTTAGCTCGGAAGACGACAGCCCGGTCAGAGGTCCCATGATCGGTAATTTGGATGGTATGCGGCGCCTGGAGACTCCCGAACCAGTCAACGCGCCCCCGGCGTTTGCGCACGGCGCAGGTTCCCGCCCACAACAGAAGCCTTATCCTTCCCCAGAGATGCGTAGGGCAACCAACCGGCTGTCAAACACGACGCTGTCTCAGATCGCCACGGCCGGAGGAGGCCATGCCTCGGATGCCTTCCCCGATGATCCTCGTGGATTCCACCCTGGAAGCGGGAACCCAGGTCCGGGCCCAAGACAAAACGACCCGCGAGGTCTAGCGGTACAGCCACAAGCCAGCGCCAACGCCATGGGGATGAATGCTAATATGATTGGATCTCGTGAAGTTCTGACATCGCCCGCCACTGCCTACTCGGCCCGCGACCGCGAGGCGCCCCCGCCCCCGCTCCGGGATCCGGCACGGAACCGGTCCAACTCTCCGTTCAGAGCCCCCCCAACGGGCTCTGCTGGTAACGCTCCCCCTTCTCTCCGGCCTGGACAGCACGGTGGCCCTCCTCCGGCCGGCCGCCGCACCCCTTCCCCTGGCCCGAACCACCCGCAGCCGTTTTCGCCGTCCTCAGGGGGTTCGCCTCCTGTGCACAGGAAGCCTCTCCCTGCGAGGACCACCAGCCTGTCGCGCGATCAAGACCACACAGCCTCCTCAGATTCTCCGTCGTCGCCTCCGAGCAGCTTGCCGTCCCCTGGGTCCGGACCCCGCTTTAGGCCGCTCGATGGGTTTTCGTCGTCACCAGCCACAGCACCGCCCCAGTACCGCCAGTATGGCCAGAGAAACGCGGGAGGCGCTAACGACGACGCATCTTCCACGGCGAGCCCGGATTATGCAAGCACCCACTCATCGGAGGCTCAAGAGCCCGCAACTCGGCCAGTAGACAGGCCACGTGCCGGTGTGCTCAAGGTTGTCGGGGAAGGCAGCGCTGGCGCGCCGGGCGCGACTGTGGAACGGGACTACGAAATCCCCGAAATAAACTTCGGGCGAACGCTCAATTACAGCGCACCCATTCTTCCAGGGGACAAGGGATCCTCCAAAGAAGCCCAACGCCCCGCCCCTCCGACCTCCGGTCGGAAATCCCCCGGACTTGCACCGGCATTCTCCCACTTGCGGCAACAATCAGACGACACCGTCCGCCGAAGCGTGGTTTGGCCGGGTCCTTCCGCCGGATCATCGACGGACAATCTTGCGTTGCTCCAGCAGTCGCTGCAGCCACGTACGACAGGCACGCCTCAGTACGCGCACCATCGCGTTATGTCAAGCGGCACTCTGACCGACGTCAGACCTTCGCACTCGCGGCACAGCTCGGCCGAGCTGCTCGCCTCCGGACGGCCTGGCAGCCAGGGGACAGTGGCGGCCCTAGCCGGGGGGGATCCGTATAAGCGGCCGGGCAGCCGCGGTCTTCTGCACTCGCGAAACAGCTCGGGTGATCTTTTGGCTTCCAGCCGGCCAGCCAGCCAGGGAATGGGAGCTGTGTTGTCGGCGGGTGAGGCGTCTTCGTATCTGTCGGCCCGCGAGCAGGAGCATGTCGCACGGGTTACGGGCAGCCCGTTGATTGCATTTGCCCCAAGCAAGGGCCCATCGCAAACACAGATTGGGCTCGTCGGTGCGATCGATGCCAGGGAGCGCGAAAGGGCCCAGATGAGACAGGGGATAGGTGGGCAGGCGGTCGCACAAGCTATCGACCAGCGAAATCGCGAGCAGAACCGGCAGGCCCAGCGAGCCGCACAGGCTGCATACGCCCAACAGCAGGCCCAGTTTGCCTCCCAGCAAGCCCGCCCTCAAACGCCGGGATCCATGGGAATGTTGATGGATGGCGGTGCTCCGTCGCCGTACGGCCCGCCTGTCCAGGCCCACCCGCAGACTCCTGGGCAGATGGGCATGATGAGAGGCGGTGCTCCGTCACCGTACGGCCCGCCCGCCCAGGCTCGGCCGCAGACTCCGGGGCAGATGGGCATGATGGGCGGCGCCGCGCCTTCGGCATACGCCCCCAGCATGGCCGGCATGAATGTCCGCAGCAGGAGCCCCGGCCCCGGCATGTTGGGCGCCGGCCCTCACATGATGAGTCCCGGTCCTGTCATGAACCCCGGCCCCGGCATGATGAGCCCCCCAGGTCCCCGCATGATGAGTCCCGGCCCCGGCATGATGAGCCCAGGGCAGTACGGCCAGGGTCCGCCGCAGCCGCGGCCTCAGATGGGCCCCCCGGGACCCGGGTGGAACACAGGCAACATGCAGCAGCGTCAGGAACCCATGATGCCGCCACCGAACATGGGTTACGGTATGCAGCAGGGCATGCATCCGCAATCACCCGCATACCAGATGTCTCCTCCCCAGGGCCAGTTTGCGCCCCCTGGGACACCCGGCGGTCCTAGGCCGGGCACGCCGGGTCGCATGCAGTACCAAAACCAGAGTCAGGCTTTTTAGGAGGCGGCCAAGGCCAAGATTATGAAGGAAGTGAGGGAACGGTCTGAGCGCAGCGGTTCCCGGGAGTGAAGCTGGGGATGGGGATGGTAGATCGTGGCGCTCCCCAGTGTTGGTTCCTTTTTTCGTCTTGGAAAAGAGAGGAGGCCTGCATGGGATAGACGACGGCCTGGAGTGACGGATTTTGTTTATACAGCAGCACCACTGCCACAGCAGCATTTTTCCTTTTTTCCTTGTTTCTTATTTTGTTGGGTGCATTGGATGCTTTGGCGAGGCTGGATACGCCTCGGACATCTTGGATGTTGTTTTGTTTCCGGAGTCGCCTTGGTTGGTGCCGTCCATGATCGGTCGTGGGTGAGGCGGCGATGTCAGACACTCGACTCAAGACAGCCATGCGGTTTCTTTGGTCGTGTTTTTGTTCATTTTATATTGGTTGCATAGTTGGTCTGGCCTCCAGCATAGCATACCAACCCCGGCGCTGGCGGGTTGTCGGCGTTGTTATAAGTCATTATCATTATATATTGGATGAGTTCGCTATTAAATGATTCTCTCCTTTGCTTGCGGGACAAGTTTGGAGTCTTGGGCCCAGATCCAGGCTCCGGGATGGCGGGCCGCCAGCACCGGCCTTGACAGGGGCCCGTGGCGAATTACAGGGGTTCCGTGATAAGATACAGCACCCAGCGCGGGCAGGCCGTCCTAGCTCCGGCCCTTCTCACGGGCAGCTTACAGCAATGCTTGTTGCTCGTCATCTCGGGCGCCCATGATTTGCAAAGCTGCAGCAAAGCGTTCCTAGCGTTCCCGGTAACGTTATCCCATCCGATCTCTCGAATGTTGTCCGCCAGCGCCACGGCTCATCAGGTCGCGCGCGCGCCGCTGGAATGAGAAGACTAGCTGCGGGATTGCTAGCCCCAGCTTCACATGCACATGCAAGGTTGCGGCGGCCCGCGTTGACTGCTGCGTCTGCTGCTGCGCTCGCGCATTCCAGCCTCGCTGTGCCGCTGCTATCGACGACGACGACGACGACGACGACGACGACCCAGCCTTCAACGGCGTCATCATGGCGTGCTCGCACTCCGATTCGCTCACGTCCACGGCCACCACAAAGCCTTTTCCTGCCACAGAACCGTCACATGTACCGAAACCTGACAACACCATCATCAATCCGAGACCCATCCCCCTCCACATCTCCCGTGACCACCACCACAGCGGTCCCGCCATCGCCGCCGCCACCAATCGCATACCCGCCCCTGGATGAGGATGGAAAGCTCGACTCATCCGTCTTCCAAAACCTTCCCTTTCGCTTCGACACGGGCATCGCCCTTTACGCAAAGCGGGCCCCGCGCCCGTTCCCGCCGCCCTTCCTCTCCCCGCCCTCGGGCTCGTTCAGTGACCCGCTCAGCACCCACGACCGCAGCCGGGACCGGCGCCGCGCCTACGTCGGCGGCCATCTAATCCAAGGCCTGACCAACGGCGATGATGCTGTCTTTGCGAGCGACTACTTTATCTGCGCCAACGACGGCGTCGGTGCGTGGAGCACGCGACCGAGGGGCCATGCCGGGTGAGTTTTTGTTGCTGCGGCGGTTGGTGGTGGATTCCATGTTTCTCCTTTTCTCTTCTCTTATCTGTCTCCAGATCCCGGTTGCTGACTCGGCGACCCTGGCCATCTATCCAGATTATGGGCGCGGTTGATCCTCCACTTTTGGGCGACAGCCATGTTTGACGACGCCTCGCGGCAAGGGCCAACCTACCGCCCGGACCCGGTTGCCTATCTGCAGCGGGCGTACGACCAAACCATCGAGGCCACCAGCCCGCCCAACGACTGGCAGGGCACGACGACTGCAGCGGGCGCGCAGCTGCACTACCGGCCACGACGGCACAGCGAAGGGGGGGGAGACGGCGCAACCACAGCAGCCCCAACAGGGCCATACGAACCGCTCCTCTACGTCACCAACCTGGGCGACTCACAGGTCATGGTCGTGCGGCCGTCGACGCGCGAGACGGTGTACAAGTCGACGGAGCAGTGGCACTGGTTCGACTGCCCGCGGCAGCTGGGCACCAACAGCCCGGACACGCCGCGCGAGTGCGCCGTCGTCGACGAGGTGCCCATCCGCGAGGGGGACGTTGTGCTGGCCATGTCGGACGGCGTCATCGACAACCTGTGGTCGCACGAGATTGCCGACAAGGTTAGCGAGAGCTTGGAGAGGTGGCGCGCGGGAGATGCCGCCGCCCGGCAGGGTGGGGAGGGGATGATGATGGGCTTTGTGGCCGAGGAGCTGATGGAGGCGGCCAAGGTGATTGCGCTGGATCCGTTTGCCGAGAGTCCGTTTATGGAGCACGCGATTGAGGAGGGGCTGGCCAGCGGCGGCGGTGAGTGAGCCCGGACTGTGTGGTGCTGGCGGGCGACTTGCTTGCTAACATGCCGTTAGGCAAACTGGACGACATCAGCGTCGTGGCCGCCATCTGTACGAGAAATGAGCCGCGATGAGCGGCAATCGAGTCTGAGATGATTGATGAGGTATTTGGGAACTGCAGATGGGTGTGAAGAAAGAGACTTGTCCACTATCTATGTGGACCACGACAGCAGCTTCCTGTCGGCAGAGAGAAATATTATCTGGTGGGAATATTCCATGTTATTACTTAGAAGGACGGGAGCTTTGGCGTCGGGTGTTGTCTGGCTTGGGCGGGGGGATTAGATTTATCGAGGGCATAGATGAGTGCAAGCGATTGATTACGGTTGTTGGTTTGAGGAATCCAGGCAGAATCTCAGTGAAATGCGGAACACTCGGTCCGTAAGAGGACGGCGCAGCGAGGACAACAAGAACAGCATCCATGGCTCTCGGTTGAGACGGGAGTCTCTGGACGACGACTTCAGCAAAGCAGGCAGGGGACAAGGGGCTGGTGGGGTTCCCGTCACTGTGTGTGGGTTGGCTGAATGCTTGGCTCTGCGCGGGAGCTGCAGCTGGGTGGGGCCTCTCTCGCCTTATGGAAATTTTTTGACCTTTGCAACCAAACACCAACGGCGTATGAGAGGTCAACACTATCCGTATCCCAGTGGCCTTCAACTGTTACCACTTGGAGAACATCCCATCCATTCTCCCTTACAAACAACAACCACCACCACACCAGCTGAGAACACGCGGATACATACGCCCAGCACCTCGCTTCTCAATTCCCATCGCGTCGGCTTCGGCCCAGGCCTCTCACAATGGGCAAACGAACGAAGCAGTACAAGAAGCTGATGCGGGCCTTCGAGCTGCTCGGTTTCCGCCAACCATACCAGCTTCTCATGACTAGCGACGTCATCCTCGACACCCTCAAGGTCGACCTGATCAGCCTGCTCGAGAAGACGTTGTCGACTAAGGGCCTCAAGCCCATGATTACTCAGTGCTGCATCGTACGTTTGGCCATTTCCGAGTGAGCAAGCGAACAAGCGAACAAGCATCGTTGTTGCTCTTTCGTCCTTTTCTTCTTCTTTTTTTTTTTTTGAGCAGGGGCGCAGGATGGCTAACAGGTGTATCAGAGAGCGCTGTATGCCAAGAATACCGGTCCTAAGAGGGACCCGGCCGTGGTCGCTGCCATTGAGAGGGCCAAGACCTTTGAGAGGAGACGGTGTGGCCATCTGATGGACGAGGATCCGCTGGCGGAGCGCGAGTGCATGCTCTCAGTCGTGGATCCAAAGGGGAAGAAAGAGAACAAGTTTCGCTATGTGGTCGTGACCCAGGATGAGGATCTGGTATGTTTCTCTTTTCTGCTATCTTTCTCTTTTCTGCTATCTTTTTGTGCGAGTTGAGGCTGACATGTCGGCTACAGAGAGATAGGCTACGGTCGGTGGTTCCTACGCCGCTGATGTACGTGAAACGGAGCGTCGTGGTACGTCATGTCAGGTTCAAATGAAGTTATTGGGTGAGATGGCTAACAAGCGCGGCAGATCCTTGAGCCCATGTCCTCATATTCGGCGCAGGCAAAGGAGCGGGAGGAGCGTGCCAAGTAAGCCGGCAGCCTGGGAGTGGTTCATGGCGTGACGAAGAAGACTGACAATGGCCACAGATTCATGGATGGCATCATTCGGCAGCCTCAAAAGCGGAAGAGGGGGGAGGACGATTCTGACGAAAGCTCTGGCAGCGAAGGCGAAGACGACGAGGGTGGGCGGGGTGCCCCGCGCGGTGAGGCGAGTGCCGAAGACAAGAGCAAAAAGAAGAAGAAGCAGTACGGCCGGAAAGGAGCGAACCCATTGGCCGTCAAGAAAAAGCAGAAGTCCGAGGCGGACCCAAAACCGGCGAAAGCGGCCCCCCCCCCAACAGAGAGCTCGACAGAGACCAAGGCGAAGCGGAAGCGCCGCAAGAAAGCCAGCGCGGCTGAGGGCGACGGTATTGAGCGGGAAGGGGGGTCGGGACAGCCAGAGGCGGCGCCCGTTGAAGCGGCTGAGGCCTGAGTTTGACGGATTCAAAACCCGCTGTGTTGGTTGTGGTGTTATGTGTTGCATTAGAAGATACCTCGACTGCCTAACCTCAGCAACGCCAGGGTTACTGGGGAAGACAAGATCCAATCTACTCACACCTCCATGTCCCCTTCTCCGACGGCTGCTCCAGACTTGGCCTAATTTTTGAGCCAAGCCTCAGCCGACACCCCTCCAAACGGTCAGCCGTTGACGTTGCGCGGCGGGCTGGGTTGGCTCGGCTGGGCATCAACAACCCCACATTCCCCTCCCCAC